>ERZ827440.1496-NODE-1496-length-25184-cov-3.720204_pt1 | contig 25184 bp, 18 predicted proteins | sample MGYA00519774_ERZ827440 | MGnify/ENA primary metagenome ERZ827440 (study PRJEB31778, sample SAMEA3449302) | human gut metagenome | biome: human gut; feature: human-associated habitat; material: faeces | place: United Kingdom | collected 2010/2012 ... | reverse complement strand
TAAACGCCCTCATCAATATACGAAAGCTTCTCCACACCGAGACGCGCCCGGCGCTCCTCGTGAAGCCGTTCCGCAAACGGGACAAAATCTGCCTTCTTTTGTCTCGTCGGATTGCATTGAAAGATCGCAGTCAATACCGTAGAATTTGAAGGGAAGCTTTTCCTTTTTGCAAAACTGAATACAAAGAGGGTCATCGGCATTTGTCAAAATTATCGTGTTATCCAGCTTTTTGAAGGCAGAATCCAGCTTTTCCGCAGTAATGTCAATTTCTCCGTATCGGTCGAGCTGATCTCTGAAAAGATTGGTCAGCACCACAATATCGGGCTTAAGGTAGTCAAAAACACGAACAGCATAGCCTTCGTCAATCTCAATGCTTGCAAAATCTGCATCAAGCCTTCCGAAAATATTCGCCTTGCTTATAAAAGCTACAATTACGCCCTCAATCATGTTTGCTCCGAGGTTGTTGCATACAACCTTTTTGCCCGAATCGGACAAAGTTTTAAAAATGAGGTTATTTGTTGTGGTTTTGCCGTTTGTTCCGCAGACCACGATTATTTTTTCGCGAACCTGCTTAGAAAGGTCAGTGAGAATTTCGGGATAAAGCCTGACAACGATTTTTCCTGCGGCGTTTGTGCCGTTGTGACCTGTAAGCCTGCAGAAAAAGCCAAGAATTTTAGTAAACCATATGCAAAACAACCTCAATAAACACTTCATATTTCTTCTCCGATTTTGAATAATTTTTACCGAAAGGGGGATAATAGCTTTGACCTCATAAAATAACGAGACCCCCTTATTTGTTTTTCTTTTGCGGCTTTATGCCGCACTTTTTTTATTTTACTTCGATTTTGTGATTCCCGGTGACATCTGTCATGTAAATCTGAGTTTTTGAATTTTGTGCCTTTACATCCGCAATTTTTTCGCCGTCACAAATTATTTCATAGCTTTCTTTGGGGATATTATCATGCTTGTCCCATACTGCCGTAATCCTTCCGCAGTGGGAAATGTAGCTGTAGTATGAAATTCCTTGCGGAAACACCTTTTTGATATTATAGCTCCGAGCCGGATAAAGCTTCAGCGTAAGAGGCGATGAAGCCTTAATTTCAACCGTTACACGGTTTTCGGAAAATTCTTTAATTTCATCCTTTTCATTTCCGGAAATATCGGAATAAAATGCCTTTGCAAGCTTAAAAGGCACCGAAATCGTTAGCCTTCTCGGAATGCCCAGAACTTCCGCAATTCTTAGAAAAAAAACGCCGTTGTTAAATTTCAGGCTTCCGAATGAAATTCCTTCCTCGGATACCGACATTCTGCTCCTTTCCACGGAATATCCGGGAACAATTTTGGCAGGGTGCAGAAAAATATCAGCCTTTTCATAAACCTCGTATTCCGCTTTGCCTCTGAACGGGTAAATCGTAAGATTAAATTCACCTCTGCACAAGTCATCGTTTTGATAAATAAGCTGATTTGCTCGGTTTGATGCGGCGTATAAAAATATATTTGATGCAGAAGCCGAGCCTTGAGGCAAAACAGATGCACTTTGAAGCTTCCCGAAATGGAAAACCGGCATTTCACGGCAGGCTATCATAGTTCCGCAATAATCGTTTTCCAATGCGGCGTATCTTGAGCAAACGCTAAAATCTGAAGTTCCCAAGGAAAGCCTGTCTTTAGCATCGTCAAGCTCGCCCAAAATATGCGTTGTTACAAATCTTCCGTTTTCGCATCTCAAAGGAAACGCAAAAAATATATTCTTTTTGTACCTGTCATAAAAATCGCCGCAAAGCGTTGTGGCATTTTTGAATTTCAGGCTAATATCAATGTTTTTTGTATGCTTGTAAAAAATGATTTTGCTTGTAACCTCAGCCTTGCTTTGCTCCTCTATTCCTCGCCTCGTCAAACTAATTGCTAAGGGACCGCTTTCTATGGTAAAATCAATGTTTTTTTGCACATTGAAGTCAAGAAAATCGCTCGCTCCTGCGGTGTATATCATATCTCCGAGATGATATAGGGAGGATGAATCTATCAGCTCACGCATTGCAGAGGTTTCCAAAATACTGCTTATCGTGCCGTACTTTTCATCAAAAGTTACTCTGTAGTATCCCGTATCAATTACATTTCCGCTTTGCCTTGCAAAGGGCGCACATTCCTTGTATTCTCCGCAAACAAAGGATTTTGCACCGAAGGCAGGTAGCATTACAGGCTCTGTTATGTACCCTTCGGCGGTTTTCTGGCAAGTGATACCGTCAAGCGCAACAGGCGACAGGAGCCCGAACTTTCGTTCGTTAAGAGTGGAATTTATTGCGGTAACAAAGCCTTCCGCTTCTCTGTCAATAAAGCGGGAATATGCATTTTCAATAAGCTTTTCGGCATTGATGAGTGGTCTTTCTTTGCTGTAAAACATATTGAATCTATGCATTTCAATCGGGCTTTTTGAATTGAAATCAATATTTTGAACAGGAAAATCGGCTATTTCCGACATTGTATTTAAAAATTCCGATTCGGGATACCCGTTTTGCGGATTTTCTGTCGCTTTTATAAGAGAAAGAGCATTTGCACTTTGTAATTCATATGCATATTTTTGCCTTTTTGCGGTCAAATTCCCGTAGGCAGTAAGGTCATCCGCACCCGGACAGGAAATTTCCAGCGATACCGAAGGCATATTTTGAACACTTTCGGCAAGCTTTTTCATAAACTCCGTAGGTGTTGTCATTGAGATGATAGGATTTTTCCACTTTGAAGCCATTTCGTCGCTCAATGCTTTGAGGAAAACCGTAGGCTCACTCTCGTAAATTACCGGCACTACCGACCTTTTGCTCAAAAGCTCGTCAGCTCTTTGCTCAAAATCCGAAAGCATGCTGTTTTTTAAGGAAAGCTTATACTCGACAAGCTCGGACTGCGCTGAAAACGAAAGAGAACTCCTCTCAAATTCGGGTATAATTGATTTATCGTTGTGAATGTAAACAATCACATCGGAAGATTTACAGTTGAGTTTAAACAAATCTGCCGCAAAAGCCGCTTGATTTGTTCCGGTCAAATCAGGTGATATGATGACATATTTTATACCGGCATCGCAAAGGTAGGGAACCGCACCCAAGGAAAGCCCGGATGAATTTTTCATGTACGCTGTTTCGCAAAAATAAGGATCAGACAGCTTTTGCGCCATATCCTCACCGGATGCCGATTGCGTGTTAAACCCTGAAATGTCGGGAATTATCTCGATTTGCCCGTTTTTCAAAAACTCATCGGCTTCCTTTGAAGGCTCAACCAGGGCATACTTAAAATCCGGAAACTCACCGCAAACCCGTACGGCTTTATCGGAAAAATTTTTATCTTCGGATTCCAGTATGCAATAATCATCGTATTTATTTGCGCAGGGGGAAATATTTATGATACAGATTTCACTTTTTTTGACCGGCTTTACAGTGTATGTATAGGAAATGAATGAGCCGTCCTTCAGATGAAGCGTAATCGGAGCGAGAGTTTCGGAGTTTACGCAAGGGATAAGTGCTTCAACAAGCTCTGAATCAACTGAGATCTTCACACCGAGTATTTCTATTTTTGCGCCTTCCTCAATATCCTCAAAACAAAATACAGCTTTATTGAGATTTTCTGTCGAAACAAACGCCGTTTGTCTGAAATCCGTAAGCTTCATAATATCGCTCCTCTGATGCTACTCAAAATGTGGAAATTTACTACTTAATAATATCACAATTTCCGAATAAAGTAAATAGCTTTTTTAAAAAAACACTTGCATAACAAATATATTTATGGTAAAATATGATTGGAGGTTTAATAATATGAAATATGAAGAAAGCTCAAAGTGGTTTAATGAAAGCAGATACGGTCTGTTTATACATTGGGGACCTTATTCCGAAATCGGCAGAGGTGAACAGGTTATGTTCAGAGAGCACATGGATGTTCTCGAATATGAAAGAAAAGCGTGCCTTTGGAATCCTCAGTTGTGCGATATGAAAGCATGGGCAAAAATGGCAAAAAATGCAGGATTTAAGTATGCTTGTCTCACTACAAGGCATCATGACGGATACTGTTTGTGGGACAGCGCTTATACCGATTATACAAGCGCAAAGCAAGCTCCAAAGCGTGATTTTGTTCGGGAATTTGTTGATGCATTCAGAGCAGAGGGACTCAAAATCGGGCTTTATTATTCCTGGCTCGATTGGAGAATACCCGCATATTTTGAAGGTCCGAACGCTGAAGGATTTCAAGAATTTAAGGAATACATGCATAATCAGGTGAAGGAGCTGCTTTCAAATTACGGACGGATTGATTATTTCTTCTTTGACGGCTCGTGGCCGAGAACCGCAGAAGAATTGGAAAGTCAAAAGCTTGCGTCTGAAATGAAGAAGCTTCAGCCGGGAATACTTATAAACAACCGTCTCGGAATTACAGAACAGGATGTAGAAAAGGAATCAAAGGACGGCGGAGCCGGCGCAGGCGAATCGGCGTTTTTGGGAGACTTCGGTACTCCCGAAAGATATATTTCCCCGGAAGAAGGCAGACTTTGGGAGTCTTGTCAGGTAAGCACATGGAGGCTTTGGGGGTACACTAAAGGAGAACGCTGGCAGGGTGCGGATGTCCTATTGGATATGCTGTGCGAGTGTGCAGAAAAGGGCGGTAATCTTATTATGAATGTCGGTCCTGACGGGGACGGTCAAATTCCTCCCGAATTTACCGAGAGAATGCTTGAAATCGGCAGATGGCTTGAGGTGCATGGCGAGGCGATATACGGTCACGGCGGCGGAGATTTATGTGAATTTGTCACCTACGGAAGACAAACGATAAGGGGAAATAATCTTTACTTGATTATAAGATTTTGGGACGGAAGCGGCGAGCTTCGCCTTGCCGATCTTTCAAGCGATGTTGATTCCGTTACGCTTTTAACAACAGGTCAACCGCTTGATTTTGAAAAGAAGGGTGACAACCTCATTATATATGGCTTGCCCAAAATCAGTCCGACACGGCTATTTCCCGTTATTCGGGTTTCGTGCGAAGGAAAACCGTCAACCAACGAATGGGGAAGTCAGAGATTGTGGCACGGTGACCCGAAAAGGCTTGCAGATTGGTCAAAATCACACGGTAATTCAGTAAATGTATTAAAAAGCAACAATTAATTATTATATTTTTGTTTCAATATGCATTAAAACTATTGATTTTTTTATGATTTAGTTATAAAATATGATTAGTAAATTGTGTATTTACACGGTTTTTACATAAGGAGGACTGTAATTGCTGAAAAATAAAATGAGCAAAAAGAAAAAGGTTCTTATTACGGTGTCAATAGTTGTATTGCTGGTTTTAGTTATACTTGCGGTTTGTACATATTTTGTCGGAATGGATAATTTGAAGTCCGTGTACTACGGAATAAGGTATAATGATAATCAGATTACGAATATGCAGGAAGAAAGCTCAGAACGGCTTAAAACTGAGCTTAATAAGTATGAAGGTATTGTGGCGCGCGAACCTACCGATGAAGAGATTAAGGCTGTGGACAGCGGTGAAATCACAGATGAACAGCTTGTTGAAATAATATCTCACGGTATTACGCTTGATGATTTTCGCAATAACGGATATAGCACAGCGCCTTCGGTCGAAGATTCGCAGGAACCGTCCGAAAAATCCGAAGCTCAAGAAGAAAATCCGAGTAATGAGCAACAGAGCGATGCATCTTCTTTAGATGCCGAGTGCGACGAGGCGGTTTCGAGAATAGTTGCAAAAATGTATGTTTTGCGTTCAAGTTATACAAGCTCCCTGTCTTCTCTTTTGGGGCAGGCATATGCAGAATATCAGGCAGGTGGCTCAAAATCCGAGATAGCATCGAAATATTTGGGGATGGGACAGGCACTTGAAGCTGAGTGTGACGGAAATGTCGATGCACTTATGAATGAACTTTCGGGAATCCTCACAAGCTACGGAAGGTCGACCGAGCTTGTCGATTCCATTTATCAGTCATATCGGGGCGAAAAACAATATACCAAAGCATACTACATGAGCATGTATTTGAATAACTGAGCTAGGGGGAATATATCAATGAATAATTTTGTAAAAAGAATAATAACAATAATTCTTGCATTGATTATGATTTCATCGTCAATTTCCGTCTTTGCGGCAGAGGGTGATTATCCTTTTTCGGATTTTCCCGACGGATGGTCACGGGAGGCTGTGGCTTTAGCTGTAGATAACGGACTTTTGACAGGCATGGGCAATGGGAAAATAGAACCTCAAAGCAATCTTACCCGTGCGCAGATGGCGGCTATTATCAATCGTGCATTCGGTGCGGAGATAATGGCGGATATTTCTGAATTTACCGATGTCCCTGAGGACGCCTGGTACAGAGAAGATATTGCGGTTGCGGTTAATATGCAAACGCTTGCGGGCGAGGGCAACGGCATAATGAATCCCGAATCCGATATAACAAGGCAGGAAGCTTTTGCTATCCTGTCTCGTGCGCTTGTTCTTGAAACAAACAAGAATATTGTTGCAGATTTTACCGACGGAAGCGAGCTTTCCGACTGGGCAGTTGGCGATGTCAGCGCACTTGTAGCAAACGGTTATGTCAGCGGCTATCCTGACGGAACTCTTAACCCTCGCGGATTTATTACGCGCGAAGAATTTGCTCAGGTTATGTTCAATATTTTCCATACATATATCTCCGAATCCGGGACCTACGATTCTGTTAACGAAGTAACGGGCGTAATGATAAACACACCCGATGTTACATTGAAAAATGTTACGGTCTACGGTGACCTCGTGTTGGGTGACGGTGTTGGAAAAGGCTCTGTAACCTTGGCAAATGTTAAAATCAAAGGCAGACTTCTTTGCCGAGGCGGTGAAGACAAGGTTACTCTTAAAAATACAACAACCGGAGTAAGAGTTGTTGTTAAGGATGTTAACGGCGTTGTAAACTTTAATAACTATAAAACCGAAACTGTATTTAACGGTGTTCGCGAGATTACACGTGCAACCTACCTTAACCCTTCAAGGCCGTCCTCCGGCGGAGGAACATGGCCGAGCACCGAATATAAAACAATCGACATTTATGACGATTCCACATTTACCACTATCATCGACACAATCAAAGTCAAAAAAGGTGATTTACTTCTGGATAAGCTTCCTTCCGCACCGGTAAAACCCGGCTTCGATTTTGTCGGCTGGTATTATGTGGATAACGGTACCGAAAAGAAAGTCGATTCCACCACAAAGGTATCGGACAATATAAAGGTTTATGCAAAATGGAAGCCGACAAGCGGCGTTACTTATACTGTCAAGCATATAAAGCAGGATCTTGACGGTAATTACACTCTGATTGCCGAAACAGATATTCTCTCCGGAGTTACAGGCTCTGAAACAGAAGCGATTGCCAAAGCTTTTGAAGGTTTTACCGTAGAACCCTTCACTCAAGAGACTATTCTGGCTGACGGCACAACCGTGGTTGAAATTAAGTACAGCAGAAATACATATTCAATCACATTTAATTCTAACGGCGGCACACCGGTTCCGGATATTACCGCGCTTTATGAAGCACCGATTACTAAGCCTGCCGACCCGATTAAGGTTGGATTCAAATTTGTTAAATGGTACACCGATGAAGCACTTACAACAGAGTTTACATTCGACAAAATGCCTGTTGGAGGAGCAACACTCTACGCTTCATGGGTGCCGAGTACAGATACGGCATACAGAGTACAGCATATAAGGCAGAATCTTGACGGAACTTATTCGACATTGTTAGAAACCGAAACAAAATACGGTACGACCGGAGAAATGACCGAGGCTGTCGCAAAAACATACGAAGGCTTTACGGCAGAAAGCTTCACTCAGAAAACTATTGCCGCAGATGCTACAACGGTTGTTGAAATTAAGTACAGCAGAAATACCTATACAATCACATTCAACTCAAACGGCGGCACACCGGTTTCGGATATTACCGCACTTTACGAAGCACCGATTACCAAGCCTGCACAACCTACAAAGGAAGGCTACAATTTTGGTGGTTGGTATCAGGATTCGGCTCTTACAACAGAGTTTACATTTGATAAGATGCCTTATGCAAATACGACATTATATGCAAAATGGACGGAAAAAACCGATATTGCATATACTGTCCGTCATGTAAGGCAGAATCTTGACGGAACATATTCTACATTGATTGAGACCGAAACTAAGTACGGTACAACAGGGGAAATGACCGCAGCTGTCGCAAAGACATACGAAGGCTTTACAGCTGAAAGCTTCACTCAGAAGCCCATTTTGGCAGACGGCACAACGGTTGTTGAAATTAAGTACAGCAGAAATACCTATACCGTAAAATACTACATAGCATCATCGCTGATCGGATTGATTTCTACAGAGGATGTTCCTTATGAAGGAACTGCTGTTTCAATTCCTGCTGATCCAACAGCAAGCGGCAAGGTGTTTATCGGTTGGTATTATATCGACTCTACGCTCGGTGAAACAGAGTTTAATAATACAATACCTGTTAAGGGCGATATTGATGTATATGCAAAATGGACGAATATGTTCGATGTTGCATTCTATATGGATGAAACGCTCACACCGCCCGAAATAGCAGTTATTCAGGTAGATGAAGGTGCAACACTTACATCGTTGCCATCTGATCCTACAAAAGAAGATTATATTTTTGAAGGATGGGCATATAACGACGGTGGAACAGAGAAGGTATTTGACACAACCGTTACGGTTAACTCAAATATGCAGGTTTATGCAAAATGGAAAATTAAGCAGTACACGGTAAACTTCTATGTTGAGTATTCAACCGCTCCGGATGCTTCCATTCTCGAAAGCTCATATGTGGCAGATTCAGGATCGACCGTACCCGATTCCGAAATTCCGGATACCTATGTATATAACGGTTATGTAAAGAATTCGACCGTTGACCCTGTTTATGCAACAGAGTATAAGCATAAGATTCCCAATGAATGGTGGTATTTTGATACAGATTCTTCCAAGTGGACGATATTTGACGATTCTGTTGTTGTAAAGAGTGATATTGATGTATTCGATATGTCAAAGAACATCAGCTTTATGGTTAAGTCAACCAAGCTTCCGTCGCCTGCCAGCGTGACTGTTCCGTATAATTCTCATACGAGAATAGCCGATACATTTAAGGATGCACTCTATTTCGGCAGAAACAGCGTACAGTATGCAGTTGACCATACCGATGCATACAATAAGCTTCTTGAAAAGCTTGCTAACCCGAAAATCGGTTTGATTGATTCTGACGGAAATATCCTGAAACAGAAGATTGATATCGGCATTTACGAGATTATTGATTCGGATGAAATTCAGGGCGAAATAAAGAATTATATCAGACTTATGGTTAAAAACGGCGGCGACGATTTGAGGACTGTCCTCGGATTTGCAAGTATTCCCGAGCTTGTAAGCGCTGTGGGTGTGGGTACTATCATAGAATATGTTGATGATCCAACACTTTTAGAAATGGTTAAGCTACCCGCGATGAGGAATACATTGATTGAGTTCATGAAAGAGAAGTTTGTAAGCAGTTCCGTTTTCAGAGATGAAATTATCGAATCGCTCATTCTGATTATGTCAAACAACAACAATGTAATGCTCAACCTTGCCGGATATATAAGAGCTGAGTATAACGCAGGAAATCCGGATGTTGTCAACTTGGTTAACAATACAATGCACATACCGGACATCTCGATGATTGATGATGCTACATTGGCAAATGAAATGAAGTCGCAGGTTGCATCAATGCCTGAGTTTATGGCAATTTACATTACCAACCGCATTAACAACAACGATCCGATAATCGACGATTGTGTTAACGATTTCATAGATACTGAAATGAGTTCTGCATTTGTAGGCAATCTAAAATCTGTTTTTGTTGGAGATTCTAAGATTGAAAGCATAATCAATAAGTATCTCGAAGATGACCCAGCAGAAGCCGAAACGCTTATAATAGATTATATCGAGTCTTTGACAGATGCACAGAAGGATTCGCTTGCAGACAAAATCTTTGAAAAAATCAGCGAACATGATACTTATAAAAACTTTATCCAAACGTTTATCGACAAAAAAGCAGAGTTTGAAGTAACTTCAGAGAATGTAAACCTGCTTTTAGCTGTTGCAAACGCTGTTAACAGTTATACTTATGACGGACTCCGTGATAAATTCATGTCGAAATTCGGACAAATAATTGATTTGATTGGCGAGGACACCGTTAGGTTATACTTTGACGAAGCCAAGAATGAATATTATGACGGAGCAATGGCGCTTGCAAATAAGATCAATGATGATAACGCTCACGGAACAGTCGGAACATATTATTATAAGACTTCACTTACATTCAGAGTAAATCTTGTTGCAGATATCCTTGTTCCGAAGTACAATCAGGCGATCGCAAAGATTAAGGAAAAGCTGCAGAGTCAATCCAAAGTCGATTACGAAGGTAATATTTATCTCAAGGCTTTGGTTGAAAAGGATATGATTGCCTCACTGCTTGACACAGCTACGGAGGATCTTGAACATTCGGGATATAAGCTCAAGGATGACCCGATGGTATATTACGATTTGCTTTACGCAATAGTGGTTTTGTCGGATGATGCGCTTCTGTATTATGACTATGTGGACTATGACACAGCGTTTACAAAGCTTACGCCATATGCCGTAAAGGTTATGAATAAGTTTGTGTCGGTTGTTGATCACTTTGATAAGACAGGCGAGCTTCCCGGCGGAATAAACGATAAGCTTTCGTCCATTTCGCAGATAGCCGATTTGTATTCATCGTTTGAAGATGTTCTCAATGCGGTTGCTGATGAAATTCTTGCAAGCGGAATAAATCAGGATTATACCGAAGGAAACTTCAAGAATGAAAGCATAAAGGCGGTTACGGCTGCAATTAACCTTATTCTTAATCAATTTAATGAGTATGTTGCAACCGGTGACCTTCCGTTTAATGCAGATCGCCTTGTTGAAAGAATTTCGCAGATTCAGGCAATTTACGACAAATACGGCGATAATGTCCATAAGGTAGCTGAAAAGCTTGCCGGCTACAACTTCAATCATGCCTATACAGAAGGTGAAGTTGCAAGCTACGAGGAATATGTAAAGCATATTTACACACTCCTTAACGAGGCTGAGGATCCGGCATACTCTGTCGATGATTTGTATGATTTAATCAATGTGTTCTTTGGTGATATTCTTCATGAATTTGAATATACTCCCGAATATATCGAAGGCACAGTGGATATTGATGCATACAGCGCAGGAGCAAAGGGTACAAACGGTTTTGTATCAAGATTCTATAGGTAAAACTTTAGAAGGCGCAAAGTTATTTGCGCCTTCCTATGTAACTGAAGGAGGCATTTATGAAAAAGATATTAGCATTATTTGCGGTTTTGACACTTGTTTTTACTTCTGTGACGGTATCAGCTTCCGGACTTTCGATTTTTTCCGATGTTGATATTACAACAGATGAAGGTATAGCTGTATATACACTTTATGCAGAAGGAATAGTTAAAGGCTACGGAGACGGAACTTTTGGCATAAACAACAGTCTTACAAGAGCTGAATGTTCAAGAATGATTAACCTTTTGTTTAAATTTACCGATGCCGGCGAAAATATTTTTTCCGACGTTTCCCCTGAGGATTGGTTTTATGATGATGTAAACATTGCCGTAAAGGCAGGATTTATTGTCGGCTTTGAGGATTTAACCTTCAGAGGAAATGAGCCTGTAACCCGTCAGCAGGCGTGCAGTATTGTTAATAGGATTGCCAAGCCTGAGGCTAAGCATGACCTTAAAATTACCGATACTGTTGACGACTGGGCAAAGGACGATGTAAAAGCGATTGTTGATGCAGGTCTTTTGAAGCTTGAGGACGGCGACACCTTCCGTGCAACCGAAAATATGACAAGGGGAGAGCTTGCACTTCTTCTCGTTAACTTTATTGATAATTCCGATTATACCGTAGATGTTCCGGAAAATAAGCCTTTAGATGAGGAAAAATCCGAAACTGAGGAGAATAAATCACAGGGTAATACTTCGTCAGGTGGATCATCAAGCTCCGGCGGAAGCATTTCGAGCGGAGGCAGCTCATCATCGGGTTCGGGCTCCGGTTCCGTCGATAAAAAGCCTTCAACTCCTACTGAGCCTGCCGAACCGACAGAACCTTCAGAACCCTCAGAACCTACCTTTGATAACACCGAGGTTATCGCAAATCTCAAGGCTGTGCTTGCCGAAATTGAGAGTGAAACATTTATTGGTGCTGAAAAAGAGATAATTTCAATAGTTAAAAAGGATATTGAGCTCACGATAGAGGCAGGAGAAACCGAGTTTATCGACGAAAATTATGTGAATGATCATTTTGCCGAGGATGTTACAAAGGCACGCGGTATATATACTGAAATGTCAAAAGCGGCAAAAGACAGATTTTTAGAAAAAATTGCAGGGTTTGACACAAATACTCTTGCATTTCTACAAGGATATTTTATAGAAAAGGAGTAATTACAGGTGGTAAAAATTCTTTCAATAGGCAACAGCTTTTCTAACGATGCTCAAAGATATATATACGAAATTGCAAAAAAAGCAGGAGAGCAGGTTAAAACTGTAAATCTTTATATCGGTGGCTGTTCCTTAGCTACTCATTATAAAAATATGAATAATGACGAGCGAGCATATGAAATGGTGTTTAACGGCATTTCCACAAAATTTTATTCTTCCATAAAGGAAGCACTCCAAAGCGATGAATGGGATTATGTTACAATGCAGCAGGCAAGCCATTTAAGCTTTGATTATAAAACATATCAGCCATATCTTGAGAGATTGTCGGAATATGTAAAATATCATGCTCCTCATGCAAAGCAGCTGATTCACCAGACATGGAGCTACGAGCAGGGAAGCGATAAGCTTAAGAATATGGGATTTTCTGACCAGGCAGAGATGTTCTCGCAGATTGAAAAGGCATATAACAGCGCTGCAGATTCCATAAATGCTCAGATTATCCCTTCCGGAAAAATGCTTCAGGAGCTTATAAAAATGGGATATGGCGTTCATAGGGACACATTTCACCTTAGTCTTGGTTTGGGAAGATTTTCCGTTGCACTTCTTTGGCTTAAGCTTCTTACGGGGATTGACATTAAAACCGTTGATTTCCATGATTTTGATGCGGAAGTTACCGAAAAAGAGTATAACGATGCTGTTTTTGCGGCAGATTTGTTTGACAGGCTGTCTTAAAACTATTGAGGCTTCATTTCGGAGCCTCTTTTTTATATGATTTTAGCAAAAGCCCTTGAAAGATTTACCGATTTGATGTATAATACTATTGGTGAAATTAATGAAAAATGAACTTGAATCCATAAAAGGTCTTGTTGAGCAGATAATTTATTCAAATGATAAAAACGGTTGGACGGTATGTGATTTTGAAACCGACGATGCACTTATTTGCGCAGTCGGTTATTTGCCTTTTATCACAGAAGGGGACAGCCTTCAGCTTTTCGGCAGTTGGGGACTGCATCCTACATACGGTGAGCAGTTCAAGGTTGAGTATTACGAAAAATGCGAGCCTTCCGATAAGGCATCTATAGAAAAATATCTTGCATCCGGAATAATTAAAGGAGTTCGCAATGTTACCGCCAAAAAAATTGTCGCAATGTTCGGAACCGAAACATTTAACATACTCCGTACCGACCCTATGCAACTCACAAAAATCAAGGGTATTTCACCTTCAAGGGCTATGAGCATTGCCGATTCGTTCAACGAACAAAGCGGCGCCCAGTCAGTTGTTATGTTTCTCAACAAATTCGGAGTTACTCCAAATTTTGCGCTCAAGATTTTTTCTCAGTACGGAACCGATGCAGTTGACAAAATCAAGAGCAACCCTTATTCCTTGTGCAGTGATATTTCGGGGATTGGCTTTAAGAAGGCTGATATGATAGGGGAGTCTCTCGGCTTTTCAAATGATGACGAAAACAGAGTTTGTGCAGGCATTGAGTACATCCTGCTTTATAACAGTCAAAACGGACATACATATTTGCCCAAAGATAAGCTTATCTCCCTTGCGTGCCAAATGCTTAATATTCCGGACGCCGTTGCTGAGAACGCATTGGTTTCTCTGCTTATGAGGTCAAGACTGTGCTCTGTGCATGGCGACAATTTTGAAAAAATATATTTATATAATTTGTATTGGTACGAAAGACGCTCTGCTCAAAGGCTTGTTGCGCTTGCCAAAAAACCTGTAACTTTGCCGAAAAACATAAGCGATATTATATCGGAGGCGGAAAACGAGTGCTGTATTACGCTTGAAGATTCCCAGCGTGATGCGGTAATGACTGCCGTTTCCAACAATTTTTCTGTTATAACAGGAGGCCCGGGAACAGGCAAAACAACTATTATAAAGACTCTGATTTCAACTTTTGACAGGCTCGGAATGAAGGCTGAGCTTTGCGCACCAACAGGACGCGCCGCAAAAAGGATGACACAGGCAACCGGGCATGAAGCAAAGACAATTCACAGACTTCTGGAAATGAATTATGAGGATGATACCGAGATTCGTTCCTTTGCACGATGCGAAAGAAATCCTCTTACTTGCGATGTAGTTATAGTTGATGAAGGCTCGATGATAGATATTGCTCTGTTTGACTCTTTGACAGAGGCACTCGGAAATAATACAAGGCTTATTATAGTGGGGGACTCGGACCAGCTCCCGAGCGTCGGCGCAGGGAACGTTCTTGCGGATATTATTTCTTCGGGACATATTAAGGTTTCACGGCTTACCGAGATTTTCCGTCAAGCCAAAGAGAGCATGATCGTTATGAACGCCCATGCAATAAATCATGGAGAATATCCTAAGTCCGGTGTTGATTTCTTTTTTATCCCTGTTGAAACTCAGAGCGGAATTGTATCGAGTATTGTAGACTTGTGTCAAAGACGGCTTCCTGCAAAGTATGAAATTAACGATATTTTTTCTATCCAGGTTATTTCACCCTCGAAAAAGGGTGAGGCAGGAGTGAAAAACCTCAACTCGGCACTGCGGGATGCGCTTAATCCGCCAAGTCCCGACAAAAACGAGTATAAAGCAAGGGAGAATATTTACCGAACCGGCGATAAGGTAATGCAGATAAAAAACAATTACAATCTATGTTGGGAGAGCATTTCCACAAAAGACTCGGGATCGGGTGTATTTAACGGCGATGTAGGAATAATAGAGGATGTTGACAAGAAAAACTCCCGAATATCTGTTGTGTTTGACGGCGACAAGAGGGTTTATTATGATTTTTTGCAGCTTGACGAAATCGAACCTGCTTTTGCAATGACCGTCCATAAAAGTCAGGGAAGTGAGTTCGATATTGTGGTTATGCCGATGTACAAAGCACCGCCCATGCTGCTTTATCGCAATTTGCTTTATACCGCAATAACGAGAGCGAAAAAGCTTGTTGTGCTTGTGGGAAGCGATCAGATTGTTAAGTATATGACCGATAATAACAGACAGCTCGAAAGATTTTCTTCGTTGGGAGATATGATTTGTGATATTTGGCAAAAGGATAGTCGAATTTATTAAGCGTAAGCTGTATCCGCCGAGATGCATATTTTGTCGTGATGTGTTGGCTGATGATGTAAAGCTTTGCGTCTGCAAAAGTTGCAGTGAAAAAATCAAGCGGATACCTTCGGAAAGATGTCCCGTTTGCGGACTTGTTACGCCTCTTGGTTCCAATGTGTGCTGGTCATGCGCATCGAAAAAGATGTACTTTAACTATCACAGGTCGCCTTATTTCTATGAGGATGATGTAAGACGAGCAATTCTTAGGCTAAAATTTGCCCGCAAGGCGCAGTATTGCAAAACTATGGGAATTATTATGGCGGCATATATTCCATATGATGTAAATTTTGACTGTGTAACTTGGGTTCCGATGACAAAGAAGCAAGTTACAAAGAGGGGCTTTAATCAGTCGGAGCTTCTTGCAAGGGAAATTGCAAAAGTGTGCGGATTTGTGCCATGCGAGCTTCTTGTAAAAATTAAAAATACCGAGAAGCAGAGTAAAACAAAGGCAAGTAAAAGAGCTGAAAATGTAAAAGGTGCGTTTTCCTGCGGACACGATCTCCACGGCAAAAACATTCTTCTTATTGATGATGTTTTTACTACCGGCGCAACTCTCAATGAATGCTCAAAGGTGCTCAAAAAGTGTGGTGCAGACAGAATATATTGCCTTACATTTGCAAGCGCAAAACCAAAAAACTGATTTTAACATTGTTGTATTATAACGAGGTGCGATATGATAATAATGAGCGAAATGGGTTTTTGCCCAGAAAATTCAGCACATGATAATTACATTGCGTTACAAAATGCAGTCAATTGCGGTGGAGACATATACATTGATGTTCCGGGCATATATAAGCTTAACGATACCGTTACGATAGGTGACAATACTTCTGTTTATTTTTGCAACGGTGCATTTATAAAGCGAGAAAAAAACCCGGCAGAGACGGGGCCTGTTTTTATAAATAAGGGTGCTTATCAGAAAATATTTAATCACAATATAAAAATCTGCGGCTTAAAGCTTATTTGTGACGGAGTTGTTTCCGACGAAGTAAACATCAATTCAAAAAAGGAATTATGGGTATATCGGCTCATATTGTTTTTTATTATATTAAAAATTTGGAAATTCATGACTTTCAATGCTTGGATTTACCTGCAAAGGACTTTTGTATTCAGATTTGCACTTTTGAAAATGCTTTAGTTCGGAATGTGCATATTGAAGGCTTAAAGGACGGAATTCATTTTGGAAAAGGTTCCGGATTTCGTGTTCATCACGGAATATTTAAAACCTTTGATGATCCTATTGCGCTTAATTCCTATGATTATTCCATAAGCAATCCCGAAGTCGGCTGGATTGAGAACGGAGTAATTGAGGATTGCCGAGATTTGAATGATACCAAAACGGTAGGATATTTTTGCAGGATTTCGGCAGGCGGATGGGTGGATTGGTTTGAAGGCATGGAGGTTCAATGGTCGGATACAGTTTGCCATAACGGAAGATTATACAGAGTAGTTTTCGGAAAGCCTGACGGAAAAGTATATAAATCTTATACTCCTCCGGTGCACGAGAGCGGATATGGGGAATATGACGGTATTTGGTGGTATATGATGCAGGACGGGAATAAAGGTGGCTGTGCGTGCAGAAACATATTTTTCAGGGATATATTTCTCCAAAAGAAAAGAGATTATGCACTTTCGATGTCAAGCTCAAAAAATGCATGGTGCAGAAACTATTATCCGAATGCGCCCGTTGCCGTGCATGACAATATTTCTTTTGAAAATGTTGTTTGCGCAGATGAAGTAAAAACTTTGATTTATTCTGCTTCTCCTTTTTATAATGTTCGTTTTTCAGGATGCGCATTTAACGGGTGTAATATTATCCTGGATAACATTAACACGCTCGGAATGGAATATCCGAAAGCAAATATTTTCATAAGCGATTCCGTTATAATGGGTAAAAAAGATGATTTTATAAAAAAAGCCGACGGCAGAGAAATTAATGTTAAAATGCAAAACTGCATAGAACAGCTTTAACCGGTGATTTAGGCAAAAAAATAGTGAGCCGTTTGGCTCACAATCCCATTTATGCAAGTATGTAAGGTTTTAATTCTTCAACAATCTTATCAGCATCATCGGAATGAATTTCTACCTTAATCGGCTTGCTGAGATCAAGACTGAATATGCCCATTATTGACTTTGCATCAACGATGTATCTGCCTGAAGTAAGGTCGATATCAAAGGGATAACGATTAACAATGTTAACAAAGTTCTTTACATCATCAATGGAATTGATAAGCACATTAAATGTTGTCATACAACTCACCTCCTTTAACTTTATTATAACACCGCATTTGCGCAATGTCAAGCAAAATCGGTTATTTTACATTAAAATTATATTGCAAAATATTTTTTGCTACTCTCTGAAGGGATTGATATTTTGAAAAAAGCAGCAATACACACTTTAGGTTGCAGAGTCAATCAGTATGAAAGTGAAGCGATAGGCGAAATGATGGTAAAAGCAGGGTACGAGATAGTCCCGTTTTCCGATTTTGCCGATTGCTATATTATAAATACCTGTACCGTTACCGGTATGAGCGACAGAAAATCAAGGCAGATAATAAGGCGCGCAAAGCATCAAAATCCGGATTCCGTCGTGGTTGTCACAGGCTGTTATGCTCAGACCGCCCCCGATGATGTTATGAAAATCGAAGGCGTGAACCTTGTTGTCGGCACAAACGACCGTAAGAAAATTCCTCAGCTTGTCGGTAATGCCTTGGGCAACAGCCTTTGTGTTGTTGATGATATTATGGATGTCCGTGAATTTGAAGAGCTGGATGTTGAAACATATTTTGAGAGAACGAGAGCTTTTCTTAAAATTCAGGACGGGTGCAATCAATATTGCTCATATTGCATTATTCCGTATGCGAGAGGCAGAGTAAGAAGTCGCAAAAAGGAAAACATTATCTCGGAGGTGCAGCGCCTCACAAAAAACGGATATAAGGAGTTTGTGCTTTCGGGAATCCATGTTGCATCCTACGGCTTAGACCTCGGTGACACAAATCTTCTTGATATAATTAAGTCTATCCATGAAATTGACGGAGTGGAACGAATCAGAATAGGTTCTGTCGAGCCTTCAATAATTACAGAGGAGTTTGTATCAGAGCTTGCTAAAATTCCTGAGTTTTGCCCGCATTTTCATATTTCGCTTCAAAGCGGATGCGACAAAACGCTTTTGCGCATGAACAGAAAATATACCGCCGATGAATATATGAAGGCTGTCTGCGCAGTAAGAAATAACCTTGATAATCCTGCTGTTTCTACCGATATTATGGTAGGATTTTCGGGTGAAACCGAAGAGGATTTCGTTGAGTCTTGCGAGTTTGTAAAGAAGGTTGGCTTTTCAAAGCTTCATGTGTTCCCGTATTCAATACGCCGCGGTACGAGAGCCGAAAAGTTCAGCGGCGCCGTTTCAAAACCCGAAAAGGACAGAAGATGTGCAAAAATGATTGAGATAGGGAATGAAATGACAAGTGCTTTTCTTAACTCTCAGGTCGGTAAATCAGCTGAGGTTCTGTTTGAAAGGCAGTGCGGAATTGGCTTATATGAAGGCTTCACAAAAAATTATGCTAAGGTTATAAAAAAATCAGATGTTGATATTTCGGGCGAAATACTAAGCGTTAATATAACCTCTGTTGAAGACGATCATCTTTTGGCAGACTGATGTTTGAAAGGAAATAATATGTCTAAATTTTATGCTGTCAGAATAGGAAAAGTCCCCGGAATTTACAATACATGGGATGAATGCAAGGCGCAGGTTGAGGGTTTTTCGGGAGCGTCGTATAAATCATTTAAAACATTGGACGAAGCCGAACGTTTTATAAGGCAGGAGGACGATTCAAAGTGCCACATGGGACTTTGTGCGTATGTGGACGGTAGCTTTAATGCCGAAAAAGGAATATACGGAAGCGGAGCAGTTATTCTTTATGATAATGAAATCATAGACAAAATAAAGAGAACCGGAAATTCCGAAATACTTGTCCCTATGAGAAATGTTTCGGGCGAAATTGCCGCATCTGTTGCCGCAATGCGTTATGCTGTGGAAAATGGGTACAATAGTATTACTGTTTTTCACGATTATGAAGGCATTGCAAAGTGGTGTACCGGCGAGTGGAAAACCGAAAAAGACGGTACAAAAATGTATAAGCGGTTTTATGATTCGGTTAAAGATAAAATCAAGGTTTGTTTTGTCAAGGTTGCGGCGCACACCGGTGTTGAATATAACGAAATGGCGGACAGGCTTGCAAAGGAAGCTGCCGGGATTAACGGATAATCATAAACAGATCAGACCTTTTTCGGTATATATGACTTTATCACCGGGATTCATCGTAACAATGGATTTAAGAACATCGGAAAGCTTTTGTGTGGTAATGCTGTTGTCGTTTATTATATCTCGGCATTTTTGAATTATGTCCTTGATTTCGCCGGAAAATACCAAACAAGTGCCTATGAATGTGTAATACATAACGGCGTTTTCGCTATTCCCACAGCTAAGCGAGAGACTTTCTTCGGTTTCGCTGTATTTTGCTTCACAGTTTTTATCATCGTGTATTGAAATGAAATCGTGCCCTATTACAAGGTTACGATAATCCTCCGAGCAGAAGGTTATGTTGCGATTTAAAAATATTAAATCATGGCTAATGTATGCTTTGTGGTTACTTTTGAAATCAACTATACCCGAAATCATAAATTTCAACTCCTTACAAGTATATTTTATGAATTTCGATTAAAAATGTTAATTCTACGAGGTGATTGTATGAAAACGGTAATACTTGATGCTTCAACGCTTGGAAATGATATTGATTTATCCGTTTTTAATGAGTTCGGAAAGACTGAAATTTTCCAAAAAACCAAGCCGAGCGAGGTGGAAAGCAGAATTTCAGACGCTGATTTTGTTATAATCAATAAGATAAAGCTCAATAGAGAAAACCTTAAAAACGCACATAAACTTAAGCTAATTTGCATTGCTGCGACAGGGTTTGATAATGTTGACATTTCATATTGCAAAGAGAAGGGAATAGGTGTTTCAAATGTTGTCGGGTATTCAACCGACAGCGTTGCACAGCTTACGGTTTTAATGGCGCTTTCTCTTGTTACTCATCTTACGGAGTATAATCGCTTCGTTGAGAGCGGTGAGTACACAGAAAGCGGAATTCAGAACCGTCTTATCCCTGTTTATCACAGCATATCCGCTTTGACATGGGGAATAGTAGGATATGGAAATATAGGGAAGAAGGTAGGGGAGATAGCAAAAGCTTTGGGCTGTAATGTGATAGTGAACAAGAGAAATTCTGACGGAATTGAAAATTTTGCCGACATTGACACCCTTTGCGCAACATCAGACATAATATCAGTTCATACACCTCTTAACGGCGACAGCAAAAATCTCATCAACCGAGAAAGAATCAAAATGATGAAAAAAAGCGCAGTTTTCATCAATGTTGCACGAGGTGCGGTGGTTGATGAAAATGCACTTTGTGAAGCTGTGCTTAATAAAGAAATCGGAGGAATAGGAATTGATGTATATTCAACCGAGCCTTTCCCGTTAAACAGCCCTTATTATAAGGTTTCAAATCTTGATAATGTGTGTCTTACTCCGCATATGGCATGGGGTTCCTACGAAGCCAGATGTACCTGCATTAAAGAAATGATGCTTAATATCAAAGCGTTCTTAAACAGCGAAACAAGAAACAGAGTTGATTTACTTTAATTTTGATAAAGGATTTGCGTCAATAGCAGTTTTGAGCTGATCAGAGCTTACATGGGTGTAAATCTGTGTTGTTGAGAGGTTTGTGTGACCGAGAATTTCCTGCAAAAGTCTTACATCAACATGACCTTCCTGATACATCAGCGTTGCGGCGGTGTGCCGAAGCTTATGAACAGACAGCCCGAGCCCGTCAAGACCGGCGATTTTCAGATATTTTTCAACGATTTTTTCAACCATTCTGCAAGTTATTCTACGCCTGTTTCTGCTTATAAAAAGAGCCTCCCGGTCAATTAGCGAGTCGTTCGGGCGTACCTTTAGATAAGCATTTACGGCATTTACGCAAGCATCGGAAAGGTAAACCGTTCGTTCTTTGTTTCCTTTTCCTGTAATTACCAAACTTTGGGAACGTATGTCTTTCACATTAATATTTACCAATTCCTGGAGACGCATTCCACAGGTCAAAAACAGCAGAATTATTGCGTAATCTCGCTCTTTGTTTGGCCCGTTTACAGAATTTAGCAATCTTAATGATTCATCTAGCTTTAAGTGCTTCGGAAGTGTCTTTTTAGCCTTTGGAAAAGCAAGATTTACAGCCGGATTTTCAACGATTATTTTTTCATTCACAGAAATGAATTTGAAGAACGATCTTATTGCGCTGATTTTTTTAGAACGCGTAGTTGAAGAATTTTTCTTTTTAAGATCAATAAAATACAGATACTCATATAAGTCAGTAAGAGTAATTGTTTTTAAAAATTCATTATCAATATTTTTAATCGAAGCTTCAATATCTATGTATAATTTGAAATGCTGAAGAAAATGCAAAAGCTCGTCAATAGTTTGGATGTAAACTATAATTGTATTTTCTGAACGACCTAAAACAGTACGCAGGTACCTAAGATAATTCTTTATACAGCTTGGATATTCCTCGGTGTTGAGTAAATCGTGCATTATAAAAAATCCTCCCCTCAATTTCGGAGAATATTTATTCTACGAAATTGGCTTTGTAATTTTATTGTACCTCATTCCGAAAAAAATTGCAATAGTTTTTTTATTAAATGTATGTTACAAAATACGCAGCAGGCAAATAAATTACCTGCTGCGTTCATTAAATTTTAAAAACAGCCTTAAGTATTTTTCTCCATAGCTTTGTTGGATGTACAACTACTACCTTCAAATCGACCATCCTTTCATTTTTTAAGAAGAAACCATCCTGCAATAATTAATAGAATGCATTGCATGAATATAATGACGCAATCAGGAAGGAACAGATTTATAAGCAGTGTTGCGGCGAATAAAATAAGTATCAATCCAACGGTGAAACACCGCATTGTGTAATTCCTCCCTTCTTCTAAAGCATTATATTCGGGAGGCATTGATACTGTTACAAATTAAAAATCAAGCCATTCTTTAATGAATTTATTCATTGTTTTCATAAAACTGCATTTTTTAACCGTTCTGTCTGATACCAAATTAGCCGAAGCGGATTTTTTGCCGTTACAATAATATGTAACCGTGCCGACTTTATCCCCCTTTTCAATCGGAGCGTGAATCTTATCATTAAGCTTTATTTTCTGAGTTATTTCTGCCGTCTCCCCCTTGTTGCAAAGAAAATTGTAATCGTTTTCATAAACAGCATTGATAAATGGTTTTGCACCCTTTTCTATCTTGATTTTCCTTGCAATATCGTTCTTGGAAGAGCATTTCTCTATCTTGTAATTCGAAAAACCGTAGTTAAGTAGTGCTGAAGCATCCGCAAACCTCTGTTTTGAGTTTGGACCGCCAAGGATTATTGCGATAAGCTCCATTCCGTCTCTCATAGCCGAAGCGGAAAGGCAATACATAGCCTGTGAGGTAAAGCCTGTTTTTACTCCGGTACAGCCATCGTAAAACCTTACAAGCTTATTTGTATTTGAAAGAGTAAAAGAACCGTCTCTTATGCTGTCCATCCATATAACAAGAAACGGTCTTATTGAGTCATGCTTTAATAACTCGTTTGAAATAATCGCTAAATCGTACGCCGATGAATAATGGTTTTCCGCATCCAGACCGTAGCAATTAACAAAATGAGTGTTTTGAAGCTCAAGCTCCTCTGCCCTTTTGTTCATCATAGAAACAAAGGATTCCTCATTTCCGGCAACATACTCAGCAATCGCTACCGCCGCATCGTTACCCGAGGAAACGGCAATGGATTTTAATAAATCCGACACCGATATTTTTTCGTTTGTGCTTAAATATACTCGTGAGCCGGTCATGGACGAGCTGTTTTCTGAAACGGTCACGATATCGTCCATTTTAATTTTGCCGCCGTCAACAGCTTCTATGGCAACAAGCAAAGTCATTGTTTTGGTTACGCTCGCCATCGGAAGCCTTGCATTAGCATTTTTTTCATACAGGATTTGTCCGGTTGAGCGTTCTATAAGTATTGCTGAATTTGAAGGAATTGCTATATCGTCAGCATACACAATTGAATCTAAACAAAAAAACAGAACTAAACTAATTAGGATTAATCTTTTCATGGAAAGCTCCTCCGAATTTAATTTAGTTCTATTTTATGTTCATGATTTACAGGATATTCTATTTTTCAATAAAAATGATATTGCCGAAGGAAGTGTAAGTTTCGGGATAAGAGCCGAGCTCATAAGGCATAACCGTATCATTGTAGAACACCATACCGTCATGAAGCTCCGTATCACCGTTTACTCCGTCATAAAGCTTGAATACGTCGCCGTATTTAGCACCGGTTTTACCTCCGAGGCTTACAATTTCCGTCTTTATTCTCACGGTAAAGCCCCTGCCGTTGTTTGTAACGAGCGAAGGATAGAATGTAAGCTTAACTTCAACACCGCTATCTGCCAAAATATTTGCAACATCTCTTTCCATAAGCTGTAAGAATAAGCTTCGGAAATCTCTGGAAAAATCAAACTTGCCCTTAGGCGTATCCTCAACGGGTGCCGCAGTATTTGTAATCATAAACGGTGTGGTATAAACCTCTGACGGCAATCCGGAAAGCACGCACTGATAATATGCATAATTCTCGGGATAGTGATTGAGGTCACGGCTTACGGATATATCATGAGCCACAGTACCGTCTTTTGTTACATCGTAGTATGACATCGAACCGATTAATTCATCAAGCTGAAGAAGGACGGTTGCAATATCTCTCATCGTGGAAGTTAATTCAGGCTTTATGGTATTGTCGCTGTAAAGCTGAATTCCGTTTCCGTTTGCGTAAGAAAGGCAGGTGGACGCCGTGCTTCTGCCTGTGTCGGTAACATCGGCATAAGCCTTGTTTGAAGTATCATATACAATTTTTTCGTTGGATTTCTTTATAAATGCAAATGTAAGCATTGCAATCATATCTGCATTGGTAACATTTGCGTCAATATATTCGGGAGTAATCTTATCCTGACCTATACAGGATGTAGCAATAGCATAAAGATCTTTTATGTATTCATGCTCAAAAGGCTCTTCGACAGTATATTTTGTATATCTGGGAACAAGCTCTTCGGAAGCAATTCTCAAAGCCGCTCTCGCCATTTCGCCGTTTGTGAGCGGCAGATTGGGATTATATTCGCATGTGAAAGCACCGCTTGTTTCAAATACCTTTTTAAGAACATCATCAGACACGGTGTCGATAAAGTTGTTCTTCTCCGAAACATTTCTTGAACGGACGATAATAGAAGCAACTTCCGCTCTTGAAATGCCTTCGTCAAGCCTCAAATCAACACCGTCATCGCCTATCATAAGCCCGTATGTATAGCCCCAGGCTATTGATGCCGGTACATCTGACTGTTTTGTGATAATTGAAGGAGCGGACACATCGGTGGGTGCACCTGCTCTTTTCCAAAGCGTATAAATTACATCTCCTCTGAGCATAGGCTCGTCA
>ERZ827440.1489-NODE-1489-length-25239-cov-6.754368_pt1 | contig 25239 bp, 30 predicted proteins | sample MGYA00519774_ERZ827440 | MGnify/ENA primary metagenome ERZ827440 (study PRJEB31778, sample SAMEA3449302) | human gut metagenome | biome: human gut; feature: human-associated habitat; material: faeces | place: United Kingdom | collected 2010/2012 ... | reverse complement strand
CTTTGTTTGTTATCTGTATTATAAATCGGTGAAATTTTAACTAATGATTAACATATATTAAGGGAAAAAGCATTTACTTTTTAAAATTTCTTTGTTATAATACTTTTGCGAGTAATTATTTACTCTCTGCCTATATTTTATAGGCCATTAGTCCAAAGGGAGGTGTAAGAAATGAAATATGAAATTTTATTCATTGTTAGACCAGATTTAGAAGAAAGCGCAATTAAAGGTGTTTTCAAAAAATTCGAAACAGCATTAGCTGATAATGGAGCAAAAGTATTGAGCTCTAAAGAATTAGGTCAAAAAGAATTAGCTTATGAAATAAACAAACATAAAACTGGATATTATTTCTTAATTAATGTTGAGTCAGATGCTGAAGCAATTAAAGAATTTGACAGATTAGCAACAATTAGTGAAGAATTAATTCGTCATATTATTGTAAAATTAGATAAATAATCAGGAAGTAGGTGCTTTATGAATAAAGTAGTATTAATAGGAAGATTAACAAGGGATCCAGAACTTAGATATACAAGTTCAAATATTCCAAGTGCAAGATTTTCGTTAGCTGTAGATAGACCATTTACAAGTCAAAGTGGTGAAAGAGAAACAGATTTTATTAACATAGTTGTTTGGAGAAAACAAGCAGAAAATGTTAAAAAATATATTACAAAAGGAAGCTTAGTTGCAGTTGAAGGAAGAATTCAAACTGGTAGTTATGAAAAAGATGGTCAAAGAGTATATACAACAGATGTAGTTGCTGATAATGTTCAATTCTTAGAAACAAAAGCACAATCACAAAATAGACCTGTTGAAGACTCTGTAACACCAGCAGATTTTGCAAACAATAGTGTAAAACCTACTGACATGAATGAAGAAGTATTTGCTGATTTTGGTGATTCAATCGAAATTAGTGATGACGATATAGCATTTTAATAAAAGAAAAGGAGGTATAAGCCTTGGCTGAATTTAGAAGAAAAAGAAGAAAAGTATGTCAATTATGCGCTGGTAAAGAATTAGACTACAAAAACGCAGATGACTTACGTAAATATATTAATGAAAAAGGTAAAATTTTACCAAGAAGAGTTACTGGAACATGTGCTAAACATCAAAGAATAGTAGCAACTCAAATTAAAAGAGCAAGAATGATGGCAATTTTACCATTTACTAAATAGTTTTGATTATTCAAGACTATTTTTTTATTACTATTTGTACTGACATAATGTTCAAAATGTTGTATAATATAATTACTTATGTGTTGTTTAGAAAGAAGGTTATATTTATGAAAGTTATATTTTTAAAAGATGTAAAGGGACAAGGAAAAAAAGATGAGGTTAAAGAAGTTAAAGATGGTTATGCAGAAAACTTTTTAATAAAGAATGGATATGCAATTAAATATAGCTCAAGAAGTAGTGAAATACTTGATAGACAATTAACAGATAGAAAAAATAAAGAAGATGAACTTATAAAAGAATGCGAAAAAATTAAAAAATCTTTAGAAAAGATGGAATTAGAATTTAAAGTAAAAACAGGTAAACAAGATAAAGTATTTGGTTCTATTTCATCAAAACAAATTTCAGATGAATTATCTAAAAAAGGTTATAATATTGATAAGAAAAAAATAGTTATTAATGAAAATATTAATACACTTGGTACATATGTTGTAACAATTAATTTACATGCAAAAGTAGTAGCAACTTTAAAAATCAAATTAATTAAGGAGTAAGAAAATGGATAAAAGAAATATGCCATATAGTTTAGAAGCAGAACAATCTGTTTTGGGTGCAGCTTTTATTTCAAAATATGCACTTCAAAAGATATGTGATGAACTAGAATCAGAAGATTTTTATCTTGATTCACATAGTAAGATTTTTGATGCTTTATCAGAACTAAATGCAGAAGGTAAGCCAATAGATATTACAATTGTAACAAATAAACTTGAAACAAATAAAACATTATCTAGTGTTGGTAATATTGAATATTTAGTTGAAATAATTAATTCAGTACCAAGTGCATCTAATGTTGATTATTATATTAATATTGTTCATGAAAAAGCAATTTTAAGAAGATTAATTAATGTTTCAAATGATATTGCAAATGAATCAATGATTGAAAATGGGAATGTTAATGATATATTAGATGGCGCTGAAATGAAGATTTTAAATGTTGTTAAAACAAGAAAATCATCAGAGTTTCATAAGATTCAAGATGTAGTATTTAAAGCACAAGAAAACTTAGAAAAATTAAGTAACCAAAGAGGAGAAATAACAGGACTTCCAACAGGTTTTTATGAAATAGATAAATTAACAAGTGGACTACATGAAAATGAACTTATTATAATTGCGGCTCGTCCTGCTATGGGTAAAACTGCATTTGCTTTGAATGTTGCGACAAATATTGCTAAAACAACAGATAAAGCTGTCGCATTATTTAACCTTGAAATGAATGCTGAACAATTAGTAAACCGTATGTTTGCGTCAGTTGCGCAAATAGAAGGTTCTAAACTTAGAACAGGAAGACTTGATAATAATGACTGGAGAAAATTAAGTGAAGGAATTAGTCAACTTGCTGATACTCATATATATATAGATGATACTCCTGGTATAACTATTGGTGAAATAAGAAGTAAATGTAGAAGACTTGCAGCATCAAAAGAAGGTCTTGGAATAGTTATTATAGACTACTTACAACTTATTTCAGGTAGTAGTAAATATGCAGGAAATAGACAACAAGAAGTATCAGAAATATCAAGAAGTTTAAAAACAATGGCACTAGAACTTGGTGTACCAGTAATTGCGCTTGCACAGTTATCCCGTGCTGTTGAAGGAAGAGATGATAAACGTCCAATAATGAGTGACTTAAGAGAATCAGGTTCTATAGAACAAGATGCCGATATAGTTGCATTCCTTTATAGAGATGATTATTATAATAAAGAAGCAAGAATGGATGGTAATATAAGTATTAGTGAATTTATTGTGGCTAAACACCGTAATGGTCCAACTGCTACAATAGAATTATTATTTAAGAAAAATACTAGTACTTTCTCAAATTATAGTAAAGAAGAAGAGTAGGAGGAAAGTGTGATGAGTAAATTTAAAAAAAGTTTACCCGTTGTTTTATCAATATTAATCGCACTAATTATTATTTTAATAACTGGTTTATCAAGTCCCAAAAAAGATAATATTGAAGAAGTATACAATGTTTATCTTGATGGAAAACTAGTTGGTGCAGTAAAATCTAAAGATTCTCTTGAAAAGTATATTGATGAAGAACAAAAAGAATTAAAAAAGGAATTTAATGTAAATAAAGTATATATTCCAAATGGAATTGATATAGAAAAGTGTGTTACACATAATGCAAAGATTTTATCAGAAAAACAAATATATGATAAGATAAAAGAAGAAAAGAACTTTACAATTAAAGGTTATGTTGTAAGCATTAAATCAGATGATGATAAAGAAATAAAAGTAAATGTACTTAAGAAAAATTTATTTGATAAAGCAGTTAATAAAGTTCTAAAAGCATTTGTTGATAGTAAAGATGTGGAAAACTATAAAAATAATACACAAAAGAAAATAGAAACAACAGGTAGTCTTATAGAAAATATTTATATTAGTGAAAAGATAACAATAACAGAAACATATTTATCCACAGATGAAGTAATATTTACTGATGTTGATACACTAACTAAATATTTATTATTTGGTTCACTTGATAAAGATGAAGAATATACTGTTAAGCCAGGTGATACAATTGAAACAGTTGCATTTAATAATAAACTTGGTGTAGAAGAATTTTTAATAGTTAATCCAGAATTTACAAGTAGTAATAATCTTTTAAGTGTAGGACAAAAGGTTAGTATTGCACTTATTGATCCAATATTTAGTATTGTTGTTGAAAAACATATTGTTGAAGATATGGATAAACCATTTAATACTGTGGAAAAAGAAGATTCAAGTATGTATACAGGACAAACTAAAGTTCAAACAGAAGGTGTTAATGGTACTCAGAGAGTTACAGAAAAAGTTAAGTATGTTAATGGTGAAGCACAACCTGCAGTTATAACAAATGTAACAACAATATCAGAACCTGTTGATAAAGTAGTATTAAAAGGTACAAAAAGTTATGGTTATGGTTCTAGTTATACCGGCGGAGGAACTCCTGCGGTTACATCTGGTGTATGGGGATGGCCAACAATATCACCTTACATAATAACAAGTTATTATGGATATAGATGGGGACGTTTACATGCAGGTATAGATATATCTGGTTGTGGATTTGGTTCTCCAATATATTCAATAGGAGAAGGAACAGTTTCTGCAGTTACTAATACTTGTGCTGATAGAGGTTATTATGGTAGTAGATGTGGTGGTGGATATGGTAATGCTGTTAGAGTAAAATACTCTGGTGGTATGGAAGTTATATATTCACATATTATGGGAAGTAATATAAGAGTTTCAGTAGGTCAGCATGTTTCAAAAGGTCAAGTAGTAGGATACATGGGTAATAGTGGTAGTTCTACAGGTACTCACTTACATTTTCAAGTTAATATGCCTAGTGGATCAGTAAACCCATTAACACTTTATAGATAATGAAAGTATGTGTATTATCATCTGGAAGCAAGGGTAATAGTACCCTTGTTATTACAGATAAAGTAAAAATATTAATTGACCTTGGAACAACTACTTCATATGTAGAAGCAGCATTAAATAATTTAAATGTAGATGTTAAAGAAATATCACATATTCTAATAACACACAGCCACGTAGATCATATAAAAGGATTAAAAGTATTTATAAAAAGATATAATCCAGTTATTTTAGTTACAGAAGATATGAAAAATGTTTTAGAAAAAGAACTTGGAAATTTTAGATATGAATATTATGAAGATAAAAAAGCTATAATTGGTGATTTAACTGTAAATGTAATTAAAACATCACATGATGCGGAAGAATCAATAGGGTTTGTACTTACAAATAATAATTCATCAATGGTTTATATAACAGACACTGGATACATTAATCAAAAATATTTTAAAATCTTATCAAACAATAACTTATATGTACTTGAAAGTAATCATGATATAAAAATGCTTATGGATGGACCTTATCCATATTATTTAAAGCAAAGAGTACAAGGAGATAAAGGACATTTATCAAATAAACAAGCAAGTGATTACTTATGTAAATTTATTGGTGATAATACTAGAAAAATCGTATTTGCGCATATTAGTGAACACAATAATTCATATGAAAAAGTAATTGAAACATTTAATGAAGAATTATCTAAAAATGATATGAAATTTGATGATGTATTAATTGCTAAACAAAATGAAGCAACGGAAGTTATAGAAGTATGATAAAAATAATAACTGTAGGAAAAATAAAAGAAAAATATTTAACAGATGCGATAAATGAATATTTAAAAAGACTTAGTAAATATACTAAAATAAATTTAATAGAAGTTCCTGATGAAAATTTTGATATAACTAAAACACTTGAAACAGAAAAGAAAAGTATATTAAAGTATGTAAGTGAAAAAGATTATATTATTACAATGGAGATAGATGGAAAGGAACTTTCAAGTATAGAGTTTGCTAGAAAAATAGATGAAATTCAAATAAGTAATAGTAATATATGTTTTATAATAGGTGGATCATATGGTCTATCAGATGAAATAAAGAAGATGAGTAATTTTAAATTATCATTTTCAAAAATGACTTTTCCTCATCAATTATTTAGATTAATTCTTTTAGAACAAATTTATAGAGCATATAAAATAAATAATAATGAATCATATCATAAATAAAAGAAGTTACATTTGTGTAGCTTCTTTTCTCTTTAATATAAATATGTTATTAGCTATAATGTTATCCACAGTACAACATTTTATAACATTATTAACTTCTTTATTAATATCATTTATTATATTTAAATGAATAGAATTTAAACTTCTATTATTTATAATATAATTAAGTATTGAAATTGTTTCTCTTAAGTATTTATCTATAAAAGCCTTGTTTGTATCATAAAGGCTAGACACATTATCAAGTCTATCACATAATTTAATAATTAATGCATCTTCACTCATATTTGCCATTTTCATAGATAAATATTTAGTTTTACCCATTTCTTTTTTTAATACATCATTATTTGTAAGTTCTTTTACTAGATTAGATATTAAATTTCCAAAATTACATATAAGTTCTTCATAAGTAGTATTTGTATCTTCTAAAGTGTCATGTAAATATGCCGATGAAACTAAATCATCAATATTTTCTGCATTATTTGCATATTTTTTTACTAAATTCGCAACATTTATAGGATGAGTAATATATTCAACAGGAGTATTATTTTTTCTCATTTGACCTTTATGTTTTTCTCTAGCAAACTCTAAAGCCTTATTAGTAATTAATTCATTATTATTTATCATCTAAAACCACCTACAATATTATTATATACTATAAATTAATTACATCATATAGTTTTATTAAAGGTTTACACATTAATTAACAATTGTGAAATACCCATTTTTCTTGACAATATTAGAAAAATAGATATAATTAAATCTGCACTCAAAAAAAGGAAGAGAGGTATTTATATGAAAAATAATGAATACAGTCAATTTGAAACAAAGAAAAATAATTTGTTAAAGATGTTTAAAGAAGTTAATATAGATGAAATGATACTTGATTATTTAGAGTCATATGGTTATGATATAAAAAATAAAAATACTGTTTATATTGTAAAAATGATAAAAAAGGTATTATTTAATGAAATGATGTTTGGTAAAGGTTTCACAAATGGTATGCTTGAAACTAATCCATCATATTTATTTAATGTTTTTGGTAATAATTGTTCACCAGAAATCAAAAGTAGAATATATATTTTACTTAAAGAAAATAATATCAATGATGATTTAAATGTGTTTGTATTAAATGCATCTAGTTCTATAGAAAGTAGTATTAATAATAAAAAAGAAGAAAAGAAAAAAACACTTTCTCATAAAGCAAGTAAATGAAGAATTATTTCTTCATTTTTTTAATCTTATGATATAATTATAAAGGTGATAGTAATGCTTTTTAATAATGACTGGGATGATATTCTAAAAGATGAAATACATAAAGAATATTTTATGACAATTTTATATGAACTTAGAGAACTATATAAAACAAAGGATATTTTTCCGCCACAAAAACAAGTATTTAATGCTTTTCATCTTCCATATAAAGATGTAAAAGTAGTTATATTAGGACAAGATCCATATCATGGAGTAGGAGAAGCACATGGTTTTGCATTTTCAACATTATCAAGTAAACTTCCTCCATCGCTAAAGAACATATATAAAGAATTATATGATGATTTAGGTATAGAAAAAGACTATAATAATGGTGATTTAACTCCATGGGTAAAACAAGGTGTAATGCTTTTAAACACAGGTTTAACTGTGGAAAAAGATAAACCTAATTCACATAAAAATTTAGGATGGCATGAATTTACAGATGTAGTAATACAAAAATTAAATGAAAAAAATGAACCAGTTGTGTTCATATTATGGGGTAATAATGCAAGAGAAAAAAAGAAATTTATTACAAATCCAAAACATTTAATAATAGAATCTGCTCATCCATCCCCATTTTCTGCATATAATGGATTCTTTGGTTCAAAACCATTTTCAAGAACTAATGAATTTTTAAAGAAAAATAATATGGAAGAAATAAAATGGTAAAATAAAATGCAAGAACATATCTTGCATCTTTTTATAGTTTAAAATCTTTTATATCATCATCATTCATATCTTTGCCATCAAAGAATGTTTTTTCTTTATATTTAAGTATTTTTCCCATTATATTATAAGGAAACTTTCTAATTAGTCTATTATAAAATACAATAGTTTCATTATAGAATTTTTTAAAAGCTCTAAGTGATTCATCAATATCTTCAATATCATAAGTTAATTTAATAACATCTTCATCAGTTTCAAGTTCAGTATATTGACTTTTAACAAAGTTAATTTTATTAAGTGCCTCAACTAATTTTCTATCAATTTCAAAACTACTTATCTTTTTATCTTTTAACTTAGAAATATCATCAACCAATACTTTCTTAGTTTTTATTTTTTCCTTTGTAATATTGTTTAATTTAATAATAATATCAAACTTTTCTCTAATTGCTTCATCAATTTTTCCTTCAACTTCATTAATTCTTATAATGTAATCTTGAAATTTATTATATATTATGCTAAAAGCAATAAATAGTAAAAAAATAACTACAATTATAATTAAAATAATAACACTTGCTTTCATATATTCACCTTCTACTATAAAAAAATTATAGCAAAATAAAAAGAATATTACAATCCTTTTAAAGTAAAATCAGGACTATAATTAATATTCTCTTCAAACTCTACATAATTTAAATAAATCATTAATATTAGATACCATTTTCCGGTAGATGGATCACTTATTATTAAATGATCTCTTCCTGCTTGTTCAACAACACCTGTAAATATTTTATCTTTCCATTCAACTGAATCTGGGAATGATACATAAAATTTACCATATTTTCCTTTATTTAATCTTAAGATATTTTCAACATAAGATTGTTCCATAGGAAATTCTGTCATTCCTACAGTTGGAGCGTATTGCTGATTAGGATAACCAGAACTAGTTCCTATATTTGTATTTTGATAACCAGTATAATATCCATTATTATTCATAAAATTCATCCTTTCTACAAAATTATATTATTTGAAAAAGTAAAATATTCGTATATAATTATATTGGGGTGAAATAAATGAAAATAAAAGTTGGAGTATCAAATAGACATATTCATTTAAGTATGGAAGATAAAAATATTTTATTTGGTAATAATTATATTTTAAGAGAAAAAAGAAGATTATCACAAGATAATAATTATGTTTGTTTTGAAACAGTTAATTTAATAAGTAATGATAAAAAAATAGAAAATGTAAGAGTAATTGGACCAGAAAGAACATATACACAAGTAGAAATATCAAAAGAAGATGCAAGTGTTTTAGGTATTAATCCTCCATATAGAAATTCAGGAGATTTAACTGGCGCTGAAGAAATAATTATTGAATCAGAAAAAAGTTCAATAAAAAGAAAATGTGTAATATTATCAAATAGACATATTCATATGACTAAAGAAATATCAAAAGAAGAGAACTTTAAAAATGATGATATTGTTAGTGTTAAACTTAGTGATAATACTATTATTGATAATGTACATATAAAAATAAGTATAGGTGATTATCCAGAAATACATATTGATACAGTAGATTCAGAAGAATATAAATTAAGTACAGGAGATAATGTGAAAATTTTAAAATAAATATATGGAAAAAAATATAAAATTATTGTATAATTATTTACGAAAGAGAGGGAAAATTATGGAATTAAAAGGTAGTAAAACAGAAGCAAATTTACTTGCAGCTTTCGCAGGAGAAAGTCAGGCAAGAAATAAATACACATACTATGCTTCAAAAGCAAAAAAAGAAGGATATGAACAAATTGCTGCAATATTTGAAGAGACAGCAGGTAATGAAAAGGAACATGCTAAAATATGGTTTAAAGAATTACATAATGGAAGCGTTCCAAGTACAATAGAAAACTTAAAAGATGCCGCTGCAGGTGAAAACTATGAATGGACAGATATGTATGCTACATTCGCAAAAGAGGCAAAAGAAGAAGGTTTTGATAGAATTGCAAAACTATTTGAAGAAGTTGGAAAAATAGAAAAAAGACATGAAGAAAGATATATGAAATTAATTGGTAATATTGAGGATGATTTAGTATTTAAAAAAGGAGAAGAAACAGTTTGGATTTGTCGTAACTGCGGATATGTTTATGTAGGAGATGAAGCTCCAAAAGTTTGCCCAGTATGTGCTCATCCACAAAGTTATTTCGAAGAATTAAAAGAAAATTACTAATATGAATAATATAGTTTTGTATCAGCCAGAAATACCTGGTAATACAGGAAATATAATGAGAACATGCGTCGCAACTAATACTAAATTACATTTGATTAAACCATTAGGTTTTTCTTTAGATGAAAGTCATTTAAAAAGAAGTGCCGTAAATTATATAGAAAATTTAAACTATGAAGTATATGAAAATTTTGAAGATTTTAAATCAAAAAACAAAGGAACATATTACTATTTTACAAGATATGGTAAAAAGCCTCATACTTCATTTGATTACTCTAATACTAAAGAAGATATATACTTAATATTTGGAAAAGAAAGTACAGGTATCCCAAAAGAAATATTAAGAGAAGATTTAGATAGATGTATGAGAATACCAATGACAGATAAAGTAAGAGCGCTTAATTTATCAAATTGTGCAGCAATAGTTATATATGAAGTATTAAGACAACAAAATTATGAAGGTTTATTATTTAAAGAACCTCATAAAAGTGAAGACTTTATAATTGAATAGGAGAATAAAATGAAAAAGAGTAAAAAAATATTATTTGTTATTTTATTATTAATTTTATTAATAGTAGTTGGATTATTAATATGGTTCTTTACTAAGGACTTAAGACTTTCAAAAGAAGAAAAAATAGTAAATGATTTAACAAATATGGGTAATGAAATATATATGAGTTATTATTATCCATCAGTTTCAAGTGGTAAAAACTTAGATGAAACAAAGGAATTTTTACAAAAATATGAAACAATTGGTTTAAAATTTAATTTAACAGAACTTGAAAAATATAGTGAAGATTTTTCTAATAAGATAAAGAATTTTAAAAATGGAGATAAGTCTTGTGATAAAACAAATACTATGGTAATAATTTATCCAACTAGTCCATATGGTAAAAATAATTATAATGTACAAGTAAGTTTAGATTGTGGGTTTAAAAAGGCTGAAGAAAAATAACTAGAAATAGTTGTTTTTTTTGTTATAATTATATTAAAGGATGGTGATATGTATGGAATTATTAGATATTTATGATGATAATGGGAATAAGACAGGAAGAATTATTGAAAGAGGAGATAAAAGTGTTAAACTTTCTAAAAATGAACATATAGCGATTTCAGTTATATTTATTGAAAATGATAATGGTGAATTTTTAATTCAAAAAACATCTAAAGAAAAAGGTAATATATATTCTAGTACTGGAGGTCACGTTGATAGTGGTGAAGCTCCTATTACTACTATAAAAAGAGAAGTAAAAGAAGAACTAGGCATTGATATTAGTAATGATTTAATAGAAGAATATGGATATATTTTATATGATATGCCTCTAAGATATATATTTTATTTAAAGAAAAATATTGATTTAAATGATGTTAAACTTCAAAAAGAAGAAGTTGATTATGTTAAATATATGACAAAAGAAGAAATAGAAAAGCTAATAGATAATGAGAAAATGCTTGAATCACATGGTATTATGTTTAAAGAATTAATGAAAAAAAGAAACAATTTGATAACAAATGCAAAAGATTATTTAGGGAAAATAGTGACTGTAAAAATTGATAGAGCATTAGGTACAAAACATCCAAAACATGGTTTTATTTACACAGTTAATTATGGATATATAGAAGGAACAATTAGTGGTGATGGTGAAGAACTTGATGCATATGTTTTAGGAGTATTTGAGCCATGCACAGAATTTACAGGTAGAGTAATTTCATATATTCATAGAACAAATGATAATGATGATAAATTAATTGTAGTGCCAGAGGGTAAAGAATATACTGATGATATGATAAGGGCTTTAACTGAGTTTCAGGAACAATATTTTGAATCTGTAATAATAAGATAATGATGTGAGAAAGTAAAAATGAAGGAAAAGAAAAAAATAGAATCAATTACAATAGAGGATAATGAAGAATATCTAAGATAAATATCAAAAGAAGTTGATATTAAAAATGATAAAGAATTAATGAACGATATAAGTGTATTAGATGAGTATTGTAAAGAAAATGCAGTAATGGCAATGGCTGCTGTTCAACTTGGTATACCTAAAAGGATGATATATTTAAAAAATACTAATTTAGATATTATAAATAAGATGCAAGCTAATACTGTAAGTGAAGAAGAAAAAAATTATAATGAAGCAAAAGTATTAATAAATCCTATTATAACAAATAGAGAAGGATTAACTGATTATTGGGAAGCATGTGCTAGTTGTCTAGATAATTTTGGAAGAGTTTTAAGACCTTACAAAATAGAATTAGAATATTATGATGTTGAAGGTAATAAAAAACAAGAAACTTTTGAAGGATTTGAATCAACTGTATTATCACATGAAATTGATCATTTAGATGGTATATTACATATTGATATAGCAGAAGAAGTGTATCAAATGCCTGCCGAAGAAAGAAAAGCATGGAGAATAAAACACGGATATAAAGTTTATAGTAAAACAGGCAATTATGAAGTATTAAGAAAAGAAAATAGTAAGAAAAAGGTATTAATAAAAAAATAAATATTTTAAATCAACTTAAATAGTTGATTCTTTTTAGATAAATATGATACGCAAACAGAGTTGTAATAAAGACCTTGAATAATAAAGATATTTTATAAAAAATAAGAATAGGAATATTGTTAATTACATTAAGAAATTTATTATATTTAGCTTATATATATTTTTGTGGAAATGAAATAAGTGATTTTGGTAATTTTAGTAGTGGATTATTACAATTTAACGCTAATGTATAGATATTACTCCAATTTTATTTTAGTGTATTAATATTTTTACATACCTCAAAAATTGATTATTGAATAAAAATGTTGAAAATAATACAATTTAATTAATGATCATATGAGGAGGGATATTTATGTATTATGGATCAGGAACATATGAAGCTTTTGCTCGCCCAGAAAAACCAGAAGGAGTAGATAAAAAATCTGCTTATATAATTGGTACAGGTTTAGCAGGACTTTCAGCAGCATTCTATTTAGTAAGAGATGGACAAATGAAAGGTGAACATATTCATTTGTTAGAAAAATTAGATTTAGCCGGTGGCTCATGTGATGGAAGAAAAGATGTCACTAAAGGATTTTATATGCGTGGTGGACGTGAAATGGATAATCACTTTGAATGTATGTGGGATATGTTTAGAAGTGTTCCATCAATTGAAACACCAAATGTTTCTGTATTAGATGAATATTATTGGCTTAATAAACATGATCCAAATTATTCACTATGCAGAGCAACTATAAATTGTGGTGAAGATGCACATACTGATAAAATGTTTAAACTTGATAGAAAATCAGCAATTGCATTATCAAAATTATTTATTACACCAGAAAAGGATTTAGAAAATAAAAAAATATCAGATGTATTGCCAGACTCATTTTGGGAAACAAATTTCTGGTTATATTGGCAAACAATGTTTGCATTTCAAAAATGGTCATCTGCATTAGAAATGAAAAGATATCTATGTAGATATGTTCATCATATAGATGGATTACCAGATTTTTCAGCTTTAAGATTCACAAAATATAATCAATATGAATCAATGATTTTACCACTTACAAAATATTTAGAAAGTAATGGTGTAAAAATTGAATATGGAATAGATGTTAAAAATGTTATATTTGAATCTAAACAAAACAAAAAAGTAGCAACTCAAATTATATATGAAAATAATGGACAAGAAAAAACAATAGATTTAATAGAAGACGATTTAGTATTTATTACAAATGGTTGTTGTACGGATACATCTTGTTATGGAGATCAAAATAATGCACCAGATTTATCAAAAATAAAAAATGGAAATGGTGAATCATGGGATTTATGGAAAAATATTGCTTCACAGGCTTCTAATGGTGAATTTGGTAATCCAGATAAATTCTGTGGTAATGTAGATTTAACAAACTGGATGAGTGCGATTATAGAAGTAAGTGATGAAAATATAATTAAACATATTATAAATATATGTAAACGTGATCCAAGAAAAGGAAAGGTTACAACAGGAGGAATTGTAACCGTAAAAGATAGTACTGAAAATTGGTATTTATCTTGGACAATTAATAGACAACCACAATTTAAATCTCAAAATAAAAATAGTATTTTAGTTTGGGTATATGCTTTAAATACTACTAAACCAGGTAACTTTATAAAGAAAGCAATAAAAACATGTACAGGAAAAGAAATATGTGAAGAATGGTTATATCATATAGGAATTCCAACTAATGAAATTGAAAAGTATGCTGATAAATGTAATACAACAACATGTTATATGCCATATATAAATGCATTTTTCCAACCACGTGAAGAAAAAGATAGACCACTTGTAGTACCAAAAGAATCAATTAACTTTGCATTTGTTGGACAATTTGCAGAAACACCAAGAGATACAATATTTACTACAGAATATTCTATTCGTACAGGTATGGAAGCTGTTTATACACTTTTAAAAGTTGATAGAGCTGTGCCTGAAGTTTGGGGTAGTAAATATGATGTTAGAGAACTATTAAAAGCATGTTATTACGCTGTAGATAAAAAGTCAGTTGATGAACTTCCATTAACATTTGCTGAAAAACAAGCTATAAAAATAGTTGAAAAGAAAATTAAAGGAACTGATCTTGAAATATTATTTAAAGAAAGTGGTTTATTTAAATAAAAATTAAATATGAAATGTTTATTTCATATTTTTTTTAATGTATAATATATTATAGGTGATAAATAATGAGCAGTTTAACTACAAAGAAAGCAATAGCATATACGTTTAAAGATTTATTAAAAGAAAAACCTTTTAATAAAATAACTGTTAATGATATTGCAAATAAATGTGATATAAATAGACAAACATTTTATTATCATTTTCAAGATATAAGAGATTTAATTGAGTGGATTTGTATAGATGAAGTTGATAATTTATTAGAGAAAAAAGATGAATGTGAAAAATGGGAAGATAAATTTTTACTTATTTTTAAAATAATAGAACAAGAAAAAATTTTTATAAATAATATTTACAATTCTGTTTCTGTAGAAGTATTAAGAAATAATTTGTATAGATTAGTGTATCCTATAATATATAATGAAATAGTTGAAAAATCTAAAGGTAAAAATTTGCGAGAAGAAGATAAAAAATTTATAACAGATTTTTATAAATATTCTTTTGTTTCTATAGTTTTAAATTGGATAGATAATGGAATGCATGAAAATCCTGAACTAATTGTTGCTAAAGTAAGTAGTCTTATCACTGGTACAATTGATCATGCATGTTTATCTGTAAATTGAAAAAGTATAAAATAGTAATTTGATGAGGAGATTAGTTTGAAAAATAACTAGTCTTTTTTTATTGATAAGTTTTTATAAATTTAATGATATTATATCATTTGTTTTCAAGTTTCTTGCAATAATTCTATATCTTGGGTCATTTTCTTTATTCATTAGTAACCATCTTCTTATCTTTTAAATAAGTCTGCTTTTTCATTTAAAATAAAATAAACAATAACACATTTGGGTATTTATCATAAAATAATTTTAGGTGACATTTTATGAATAATAATGTGAAGATTGTTGTAGATGCAGGACACTGAAGTTCAAATAAACTCAATGTAAATAGAGCTAGTTATAGCAAATAATAATCTATATAATTTAATAATAAACAAAACAAAATACTTTTTAACGAAGTGTTTTTTTGATGGTATAATATATATGAGGCGATGTAGATGGATGAATTAAAAGGATTTTTGAAAAAAAATAACACATTATTTGATATTGGAATTATAAACAATGGTTATTTTTATAAGTTACCAAAACCTTTTAAAGACAAACAAGTAATTAGATTTAAATGGAAAAAGAATTCAATAAAAAAATTATTATTTAATTTAAATAAAATAGGAATAATATTAAAAGAAAATGTAATAGGATATTATAATGCATTATATAATATAGAGGGAACGGATAATCAAGTTTTTATAATATATGCTGTTGATTCACATGTTCAACTTCCAAAATTATTATTAAAAAATTATAGGACAAATTATAATTTGTTTTATTTAAATACATCTTCAAACAAAATTATAAAAAGTTCTGCTAAGAATTATAATACAAGTTTTGGATATTATTCATTAGAATTTGAGGAATACTTAAGCGTAACTTATGAAAAAATAATATCTAGCATTATAGAATTATTTATCCCATTTATAAATCAAGAAGTAACAACTATTACATTAAAAGATTTAAGTACAAATATAAATAAATTGTTTTTTATGGCACTTATCAGAAATCCAAAGTATATAAAAGAAATAAATGAACATAGTTTAACTGCTCAATTGTTTGATGGTGGATATGATGCTGAATATTTAGCAATAACAGGAGAAAAAATGAATACTAATTTTATTAAAGGATATACCCCTGTTCCTTTGGTAAACACAACAAATAAAAACCTAGTAACAATTAAATCACTTGTTTCGAATTTATATATAGATGGTGGAATTGAATGTATGGTAATGTTACTACATCCAAAATTTGCAATAGCATTAGTTCCAAATGATTATTATAAAAAAATGATTGATGAGCAGGGTGAACAAACTTACTTACAATTGAACGATGAGAAAGCCTTAATTAAAATGAATAAACAAATCTATAATTGTGCAAAATTTAATCATGATGATGTAATTGGAATAAAAGAAGATTTGGATGATTTAATTGAGTATATGGAGAAGTAAGGTGGTATAGATGAACATAAATAATGATTTTAAAGAAATATTAAATTATGCACATATGTGGAACTGGGCTCCAGATATAGATTTAATGCAAGAAATATATAATAATTATAATGATTCGTATTCTATATTAACACCATTTGCATACTGTTATCTTGAAGAATTAATTAGATCTACAACATCAGAATATGGCAGAGAATACACGGATTCAAATGGGAAACCTAAAAAAAGAAAAACAGGATTTTCGTTATTAAATTTAGCAATTGAAGAAAATAAAGATAATGCTGATTATATAGAATTATTAAATGAGATGAAAAAATATTTTAAATTATCTACATCATTAGATAATGGTAATAATAGAAATAGTGTTGATCACGGTTATATACATCCAAGATTTTGGACACAAAATTCATTTGAAAATTTAATTCACGATATAGCTAGATTATCAAAATATTCAAAATTTTAGCAACCAATGATGGTTGTTTTTTATGCATAAATGAAAGGAGAAATGATATATGAATTTAAATTATACAATATTTAGAAGTGAATCTATTATGACTACAAATGATTTAGCACAAATTGGATTTCATAACCAAAGAGAAAAGAATGACTATAAATCTAATCCTGATGTAAGAATAGAGGACAGTTACATAAATATACAATTAGTTTCATTAAATTATAAATATGTTAAAAGATTTCACAAATTGTAAATATTCGGTTGGATACTAATGAACAATCAATAGCTCAAGGGGGAAAACAAGTGACAAGTGGCAAACATATGTGATTTGTTGATGAAAGTACGTTAGAAATAATAAAAAAATAGTATATGTGCAATAATATTACTTTTATTCCTAAATTAAAAATGATTAATTTAAGGTTAAGTTAGTAAATACACTGCCAAATTGAAATATTTAACTAAGAATAGTGAAATGTAGAGCTCTCTTGAAAATACATAATCAACATAATGCAATCTAATGTAAGCATATTTTTTTTAAATTTAAAGTAAAATAAACAATAACACATTTGGGTATTTATCATAAAATAATTTGAGGAGAGATTTTATGAATAATAATGTGAAGATTGTTGTAGATGCAGGACACGGTGGAAGTGATCCTGGAACTAGTGGAAATGGACTTGTTGAAAAGGAATATACTTTAAAATTTGCTGAGTATTTAAATAGAAGGTTTAATGAATTAGGCGCAAATTCTACACTTGTTAGGAGTACTGATGAAACAGTAACTCCAACAGAAAGAGTTAACAGAATATTAAATGCATATGGTAATTCACCTGATGTACTTGTTATATCAAATCATTTAAATGCAGGTGGCTCATCAGGAGCAGAAGTTATATATGCTCTTAGAAATAATGATATACTATCAAAATTAATACTTGAAAATTTAAGTAAAGAAGGTCAATCTATAAGAAAAGCATATCAAAGAAGATTACCAAGTGATAATAGTAAGGATTACTATTTCATCCACAGGAATACAGGTGTAACAGAACCAATAATTATTGAATATGGATTTCTTGATAATAAAGGTGATGCAGAAAGAATAAAAAATAATTGGGAAAAATACGCTGAAGCAGTAGTAAAAGCAGTCGCTGAATATAAAAATATTCCATATGGAGAAAGTATTTCATCTACTACTTATACTGTGCAAAGAGGAGATACTTTATGGAATATTGCTAAAAAATTTAATACTAATGTAAATGAAATAAAAAGATTAAACAATTTAAAAAGTAATATCTTATATGTAGGTCAAACTTTAAGAGTACCAGAATATTATAAAGCAGAAGATACAAATATATCATATGTAGTTAAAAGAGGAGATAGTTTATATTCAATCGCAAGACAATATGGTGTTAATGTTAATGATTTAAAGAGAATTAATAATTTAACTAGTGATTTATTAAGTATTGGTCAAATTATAAATATACCATCTTCTACAACTATAGTAACACCTTCAGAAGATGATATAATTAATGAAGAAAATACTTATGTAGTTAAAAATGGAGATACACTATGGTCAATATCTAGAATATTTAATGTTAGTATAGATGATATAAAAAACAAAAATAATTTAACAAGTGATATATTGACCGTAGGAAGTGTTCTTACTATTCCAACTGGAACTGAAACAGGTAATGATATTATAGTTTATACTGTTAAAAGAGGGGATAGTTTATGGAAACTTGCTAGAGATTATAATACAACAATAAATGATATTAAACAGTTAAATAACTTAAAATCAGATGTACTTAGAGTTGGCGATGAACTTCAAATAAAAAAGAATACCAATGTGTAAAAGCATTGGTATTTTTAGTATAAGTCTTTACAAACTCCTTTTTTAGGAACATAAAAACAATGATTTTTATATCTTCCACTATTTTTTTGATTAAACCATGTTGGTTTACATGAATTACCAGATCCTGGTGCATAAAACCAAAGTGCATTAGTTGCAGGATGAAAGTATTCACCATTTATTACTCTTTTAGCAAGATTTTTTTCTGCAGTACTTGATGAACTATAAAAAAGTGGACTATCTGTTCCAGAAAATCCTCCTGGATCTTGATATACCATTTGATAAATACTAGTTATATTTTTAAAATCTAAGCAGTTTCCTATAACTCTATTTATTCCAACATTACCAACCATAAGCATTCCAAGATTACCTTCACCAGTTGCTTCTGCTCTCATAAGTCTAGCTAGTAAATCAAGTTCTTTTGTATTATATGCAACAATAGCCATAACAAACCCTCCCATATATTATATGCAAAAGAGTATCAAAATTAGTTGATAAAATAAAAAAAATATGATATTATTAATTTGTCCGATTTAGGGGATTAGTTAAATGGTATAATAGGAGTCTCCAAAACCTTTGTTATAAAAGTTAAAAAGACTGATTTTACCTTATAACTACTGGGTTTATCAAATGTTATGTTTTGAACTGGTGGCACTTTTGGTGGCATAAGTATAAATTTGAAACATATCATTTCGAATTAAATTAGTTTATAAATGATAATAATATATCATTTTATAATATAAATTGTTTGCTCTTAATTGAGCATTTATAGGGGTATAATATAGTGGTAGTATGATGGTCTCCAAAACCATTCGCGAGGGTTCAAATCCTTCTACCCCTGCCATATGAACATTACACGAACTCAATTGTCGTATTTAGGTACGGATTTGCAGTTAGTGTTCACGTAAAAAGAGCTAAAAAATAGCTCTTTTTTTATTTATTCATATTATCTATTAATTCTAGTAGTTTATCTCTTCCCCATAATAATACATTATTCTTTTCAGCAAGTTCTATAGCACTTTTAGTAAATGTATTGTTTGTTAATACTACGGCGACGTGACAATCATTCATTGCCTTACTACCAATTACTTCTTGTACTGCTTTTATTCCAACAGGAGACGAATACTTTTTACATTGAATAGCATATTTTATTTCATCTTTATATGCAATTACATCAACACCAAAGTCACTACTACATTGTGTCACTTCAACTTTTGTGAATCCGTTTGCTTTTAAAAGTTTTCCAGTATACTTTTCAAAATCAAATCCGTCCATATCGTTATCTACGTTATCAATTTCAGTATTATCATTTTTAGAATCTGAATCTAAGTAATTGTTTGAATAACCATTGTGTACATCAAACAAATCTTCTAACATCATTAATTGTATATTTTTTTTATTAAATTTAGAGAAACCAATTATTATTATTCCAGCCCTCTTACAATTAAGTAGTAATTCAGATATTATGTCTCTAGTATTTTCAAATTTTAGCATTTCAAAAATTTCACTTATGACAACAATAATGTATGGCATTTGATAATCACTATCTATATTCTCATTATATGAATCGATATTCTTTACTCTTTTTTCTAAAAACAAGTCATATCTTCTATTCATCTCTTTTCCTAATAAATCTAAAGATGTTTTAGCCATTTTGTAATCTGATATTACAGGAGCATATAAATTTGATAATCCATTATATTCATATAGATTTATTTGAGAGTAATCTATTAACAATAATTTTAATTCATTTGGTACACTCATACTTAGAATATGATTAACAAGTTTTTCTACATCTTCCCCATTTGTATTAGTAAATAACAAATTGTTGATTTTTGATTTATTAATTCTTTTAGTTTTATTAAACTTGATTTTCAACCCTCTTTCATCAAAATAGGATTGAGCCATATCTACATACGTATTAATGAAATTATCATATTCTTCTTTTTCTTTCTTTTCTTTTAATAGCTTTTCTCTTTCTATTGCATCATAATCAGTTCCATATAATGATACAAAATCTATCTTTCTTTTTGTTATATAATTACTATCATTATTAACATTTACTAATACATCTCGTGGTTTACTTCCTATTTGAGCTCCAATTATTCCGTCTTCTTCTAGTAAATCAATAATATGTGCTGCCCTATTATAGCCTAATCTAAATCTTCTTTGAATTAGTGATGCAGATATTTTTCCCGTTTCATTAGCAAATTCAATTATTTCTTTGTATAATGGGTCTTTACAATAATCTATATTTGCTGAGGAATTGTTTTTTAAATTTGCATTGTAGTTTTTGTATATAATATTATATTTCTTAATAATCTCTTGTAATGTGTTTTCGTATTTTGAAATATAATTATCAAATCCATAACCATAAGAAGTGTTTAAATCTGTTTCTACTTTTTCTAGTTCTTTTAGGCATTGGCTTTCTGAACTGCTTTTTAATGATTCAATTATACAACTATTAAATAATCCGTCTAAATTATTTTCAACTTGATAATATAAACTATCAATACTATCAATATGACCATAAGGTAATTTACCAATATAATGTGCAGCTTTATCATAAATTTCTTTAAACTTTTTATATTTTTTTACTGCATCATTAAAATTATTTAATTTACCTAAATTTCTATCATTAAATCTTTTCATTTCATCTGAATAATATTTAGCTTTAGATTTATAGTATTCTTGAAACATATCATCACTCCATTCTTATATATAATTATATCACAGAAAAACGTGTTTACGTAAACCAATTATAATATGATATAATAATTATGTGTTGAGGAGGCGTTTTATGGTTAATTCAAAAGATTATGTTGTATTAGATGTTGAAACAAATGGATTATCTTCTATAAGAGATGATTTATTATCTATATCTATATATAAACCTGATGATAAAAAAACTTATGATAGATATTTACCACTAGAATTAAGTGACTGGGTTGAGACTACTTGGATTAATGGCATCACTGAAGAAATGCTTAAAGATAAAGAACCATTAACACAAGAAGAATTTGACAAATTAATTATAGATTTTGAATTAGATAAAAGAACAATCCTTACTTATGGAAATATAGACGAAAAGTTTATAAAAAAGTATTTGCTTAGAAAAAAAATTAATGGTTTTGAAAAGCTTACCTTTTATAATTTTAAACACGATATTATTTCAAGCAGCTTTTCTGAAGGAAATATAACAAAAGATAATTTATGTGCTATTTATGGAATAAAAAATATTAGCGAAGTTCATACAGGATTAAATGATTGTATTTTAGAATGGGAATTATTCAAAAAAATGAATGGAAATAAATTAATCATAATTGGTAATTCTGTAAATGAATTTAATTCTGAATATATAATTCCGGCTAGTTATTTGCAAAATTATACTAATTTTAAATATTGTATTAATAATTTTCCGAAAGTGAATTATGAAATGAAATGTATTAAATCATTTCATATTGAATCAAAAGAACTAAAAAAGTTTGATACTAATATAAGTGGTATGACAATAGAGCATCTTATTAATACAATGTTAAATGTTAAAGATATGAATGAAGAAACGATGCTATTTCAAATGTTAAATAGAAAAAAGTTAAAAAAGGTTGGTGTTCTTCCGTCAAGGATTCATCAAATAGACGCTATATTTAATAAAGATGGAACAATAACTGCCGTTAATAAAGAAGATAAAAAAAGAGTTGATGATATTAATAAAGTGACTCTAATTATAAAAAAAGAAATTACTCCTTTGATTGAGTATATTAAGAAGACTATATTTAAGAATAAAGATATTATGTCACAAGAATTAGTAGTAAATAAAGATGATAATGTAATGGCTAAATGTGACTTATCTACAGATGATACAATTTTAGAAATAAAATCGTTTAATAATAATATTGATAAGTTTAAATATCAACTTTATTATGAATCAAATGGTAGAAATATATACATATTACAAACATTTTGGTTTTCAAATTTAAAAAAAGGATTAGATTTTAAAATATTTAAAGTTAAGCCTAAAGAATATGTTGAAAGAGAAAGTAATCTAGAAGAACAAAGAAAAGCTTTTGAAAAAAAGATTAATAATAAAAATAAATATTTATTTAAGACTGCTAGAGAAGCAGGTGTAGAAAATTTTGGCAAAATTATTCCGTATTACACAAACTGAAGCTAAACTAAAAAAAGATAGTATATGTAATGAAGATGATGCTTGTTTAACTCATTATAATGTAGGTAAAACCGTTAGAAAAGCAATTAAAGAACTTGGAGGTAATATGCCAGAGACTTTACCAACTCCAGAAAAATCCGTAAAAGATTTAGAAAAAGACGAATTAAAAAAATTGGAAATAATTAATAAATATAATTATTGATATATAATATTGAAAACAGATGATGTGTAAATTGTTCAAAATAGAATACAAATATGTTATAATTCTTATAGTTGATTACAATATTAAATATGATAAATTTTCTAGTTTATTATAAATGGAGGAGTTATGAATATAGAATTAAAAGCAAAAGAATTTGCAATAAAGGCGCATAAAGGTCAGGTAAGAAAAAGTGATAAAGAAAAACCAATGATAATACATCTAATAAATGTTGGACAAATATTAAAACAATATGGATTTGATGAAAACGTTGTATCCGCAGGGTATTTACATGATGTTGTAGAAGATACATCATATGAAATAGAAGATATAAAAGATAATTTTAATGATGATATTGCTTCGCTAGTATATGGTGCGAGTGAACTAGATAAAAGTTTATCTTGGGAAGAAAGAAAAAAACATACAATAGAAGAAACTAAAAAATTAGATTTAAGACATAAAGCAGTAATATGTGCGGATAAAATTAGTAATCTTGAAGATTTAAAAATATTATTTGAAATTAAAGGAAAATATGATTTTTCAGCGTTTAAAAGAGGATATGAATCTCAAAAATGGTACTATACTGAAGTTTATAATAGTTTAATATTTAATGAAGATGAAAATAATCCTATGTTCATAAGATTAAAAGAATTAATAGATGAAATTTTTAATAATAAAGATAACGATGAATATGTAAAAAATATTATATTTAAGGATAATATAGAAGAATATAATAAATTAAGAAAAATACATTATAGAAAAGAAGAATTATACAAACTAAAAAAAGTTTTATCTGATAATTCTCCATATGTTATTGAATTTACTGGAACACCAAGAACAGGTAAAACAAGTTTAATTAATAATTTAAAAGATTTTTTCAAAAAGAAAGGTTTTGTAGTAGAGGTATTAGAAGAATTTACTACATCTGAAAAATACAAAAAGGAAATATATCCAACTTTAAAAGACAAATATAAAAATGTAGTTAATACAGAAATTCCAAAATATGTATTAAAACAATTAGAAGAATCAATTGAGAGAAAACCAGACATTATTATAATTGATAGATCTTTATTTGATAGACTAATTTGGGTTGATAGATTATATTTAAAAAATGGAATGAGTGAAGAAGAATATAGTGAATATAAAAAGTTATATATACCTTTAATTAAAAATAAAATTGATATTGTTATTTCAACATATGCGGATAGTCTAACATCATTAAAACGTGATTATAATGCAAATTTATCACTTGAAAAAAGATCATTTCTTAATGAGACAAATTTAAATGAATATAATGAATCATTATTAAATATGAAAAAATTATCTGAAGAAGAAAACATAAACTTTAACTTATTTGATACAACAAATAAAAATCAAAGAAAGATATCTTTTGAAGTAGTAGATTGTTTATTAAAAGATATGAGAAAAAATTTACTAAATAAGGCTTATAAAGAGTTTGATTTTAAATAAAATAAGTAAAAATGCGATACACAAGTATGCGTTGAACTAAATAATTAATTATACAATAATATTTTAACTGTTAAAAATTATAAAATTATAGTTAATAACAAACTCAAAATACTAAAATATGCATTTAATATAATAGAAATATATATTAAGGATGGTGATGCATATGGAAGAAAAATTTGAATTAGAAGTTTTAACTAGGCTCGCTGTTATTGAAAGTAAAATAGATGATTACAAACTTATAAAAGAAAAGTCAAATGAAGCATATAATTTAGCAAATATAAACTTAGAAACTATTAACAAAATTGAAGACAGGAATAAATGGTTATGGAGGACATCAGTAGGAGCTTTAATAACAGGTTTGATAGGAATACTTATATTATTTATCAAATTAGGTGTTAAAGTCAATATAAAAATGTACAAAAAGTTGAAAATAAAAATGTACAAAAAA
>ERZ827440.1486-NODE-1486-length-25255-cov-8.891984_pt1 | contig 25255 bp, 26 predicted proteins | sample MGYA00519774_ERZ827440 | MGnify/ENA primary metagenome ERZ827440 (study PRJEB31778, sample SAMEA3449302) | human gut metagenome | biome: human gut; feature: human-associated habitat; material: faeces | place: United Kingdom | collected 2010/2012 ... | reverse complement strand
TTGTAATAAACATGGACTTTGGTCAAAAGAAGTTGAATAAATATAGATAAATTAAACTTTTGGTGTGAGATTTATTACATAGAAAGGACTGTGATAAAAGTGAAAGATATTATCATTTCTGATGATATAATATATATCGGAGCAGATGATAAAGATATTGAATTATTTGAGAATCAATATAATGTGCCAAATGGAGTAGCATATAATTCATACATAATAATTGATAAAAAAATTGCAATAATGGATACAATTGATAAAAGAAGAACAAATCAATGGCTTGAAAATTTAGATAAAGCATTAAATGGCAGAAAACCTGATTATTTAGTTATTTCACATCTGGAACCAGACCATGCTTACAATATAAATACTTTAATGAAAAAATATCCAGATATAAAGTTAGTTGGAAATTCGAAAACTTTTACCTTTTTACCTCAATTTTTTGATATACAAAATTTAGACTCAAAAAAAATTGAAGTAAAAGAAGGAGAAATTTTAGACTTAGGAAACCATAAATTAAAATTCATTATGGCACCAATGGTACATTGGCCAGAGGTAATGATGACATATGAAGAAAAAGAAAAAATATTATTTTCAGCAGATGGATTTGGTAAATTTGGAACATTAGATACCAAAGAGGATTGGGATTGCGAAGCCAGAAGATATTATTTTAATATAGTTGGGAAATATGGTTTACAAGTACAAACATTATTAAAAAAAGTTATGAATTTAGATATAGAAAAAATTTGTCCTTTACATGGACCAATACTAAATGAAAACTTAGTACATTATATTGAAAAATATAATATTTGGAGCAGCTATAAGGCTGAAAGTGATGGTGTGTATATAGCTTGTGCATCAATTCATGGAAATACATATAGTGCTTGTGAAAAGTTAAAGGAAATCTTAGAAGAAAAAGGCATAAGCAAAGTAGTTTTATCGAATTTATCAAAAGAAGATTGGTCAGAAGCAATAGAAAATGCATTTAGATATGGGAAAATTGTATTTGCTTCTTCAACATATAATATGGAAATATTTACTCCAATGAGAAACCTATTATTGAATTTAAAAGAAAAAAATTATCAAAATAAGATTGTTGGATTGATCGAAAATGGAACTTGGGCACCAAATTCTGCAAAATGTATGAAAGAGATATTGAACACAATGAAAAATATAGATATAATAGAACCAGTAGTTACAATTAAATCCAAACTTTCAGAAGAAAATTGTTTGCAATTATATAAAATGGCAGAAGATTTAATAAAAAAATAAAAAGGAGGTGTGTACTATGAAATATAAATGCACAGCCTGTGGATATATTTATGATGATAATGTAGAAGCAGTAAAATTTGAAGATTTACCAGATGATTGGGTTTGTCCTTTATGTGGTCTTGGAAAAGAATTCTTTGAAAAAATAGAAGAATAAGAAATGATTTAAGAGTTTAATTTAATAATGAAATTAAACTCTTTTTACAATAAAATCAGGTAAAACTTATAAATACTTGGATTTTAGATACAAATTACAATAAGTAAATCAAAATACTTTAGCAAATATTACAAAAATTAAATAATAAAAATGTTATACTATGGTTGAACGATTGAACGATATTTTGAACGATTGAACGATTAGAAATGGAGGTAAGTAGCATGAATGAGAATGAATCAATAGAATTTAAAGAAAATTATACAGAAAAAATATATTATGTAGGAATAAAAAATGGCAGACTATAAAAATAGTAAGTTATCGCTCAAATTATCTTTCTAATTATAAAAAATTGAGTAATAATAATCATAAAGTTATTGACAAACTATATGAAATAATATAAAATAAAACAAAATTAGGAATGATTCCTAATTTAGAAAGAGGATACATGAATAACTATTCTAAGCAAAGAGAAATTATACTAGAAACATTTAAGTATTTAAATCATCCAACAGCGGAACAAATATATGATAAAGTACATCAAGATAATCCAACTATTAGTAAAAGTACAGTTTATAGAAATTTAAATGTTTTATTGGAAAATAAAACTATCAAGAAAATAAAAGTATTAACTGGACCAGACAAATATGATTATATTGATAAAGAACATTATCATGTAATATGCAACAAATGTGGAAAAGTTTTTGATTTTATGTATCAGTTTAAGAAGGAAAAACTAAAAGAATTGATCCATAATCAAACGAGTGTAATTACTAATGTAGACAGTATCATTTTATATGGAATATGTGAAGAATGTAAATCTAAAATAAAGTATGAGGAGGAATAAAAAATGGAATTAAAAGGATCAAAAACAGAAAAAAATTTAATGGAGGCATTTGCAGGAGAATCACAAGCAAGAAATAAATATACCTATTTTGCAAGCAAAGCTAAAAAGGAAGGATATGAGCAAATAGCAGCAATATTCCAAGAAACAGCAGATAATGAAAAAGAACATGCTAAATTATGGTTTAAACTATTACATGATGAAGATATACCATCTACAGCTGAAAATTTAAAAGCAGCAGCAGAAGGAGAAAATTTTGAATGGACAGATATGTATGATAGAATGGCAAAAGAAGCAAAGGAAGAAGGATTTGCTAGAATAGCATATTTATTTGAAGCGGTTGGAAATATAGAAAAAGAACATGAAGAAAGATATAAAAAATTATTAGAAAATGTAGAAGATGGGTTAGTATTTTCTAAAGATGGAGATAAAATTTGGAAATGTAGAAATTGTGGACATATTGTAATTGGTAAAGAAGCACCAGAAATTTGCCCAGTTTGTAGTCATCCAAAAGCATATTTTGAAATAAAAGCAGAAAATTATTAATATATTAGTAAAATAAGAGATACCTTTTTGTATCTCTTATTGAAATTAAAAAAGGAGGAAAAAATGGCTAAATATAAATGTCAATTATGTGGACATATTTATGATGAAGAAAAAGAGGGAGTTAAATTTGAAGACTTACCAGATGATTGGAAATGTCCAATGTGTTTTGCACCAAAGAATATGTTTAAATTAGTAGAAGAAGATGCAAAACAAGAAGAAAAAGTAGAATCTAAAGAAGAAACAAGAAAGAATGAAAATAAGCTAGAAAACTATTTAAAAGAATATACTCGTAGTACAGACGAAGTAGAACAAAGAATGGAAGATATCCATACAATGGCTATTACAGGAAAAAGTATTATTTCAGCAATGGGAACAAAGCTACCTGTAACTAGCTGGAATGATATTCTAATTCTGGGTGGACAACTTAGCAAAATGCCACTTTTTGAGGATGAAGAAGTTAGTCTAAGAACAGTAATTGGTAAAAATGCGAAAAAGCCAATGATTTTAGAAACACCTGTATTTGTAACACACATGTCTTTCGGTGCATTATCAAAAGAAGCCAAAACAGCCTTGGCCATAGGAACGAAAAATGTAAAAACAGCAATATGTAGCGGAGAAGGTGGAATATTACCAGAAGAATTTGAAAATGCTTATGAATATATTTTTGAATATGTACCAAATAAATATAGTGTTACGGATGAAAACTTAAAAAAGGTAAGTGCAATAGAGATTAAAATAGGTCAAGGAACAAAACCAGGAATGGGAGGACACCTACCCGGAGAAAAAGTAACAGAAGAAATTGCAAAAATAAGAGGTAAAAAAGTAGGAGAAGATATTATTAGTCCATCTAAATTTAAAGAGATTGAAACAAAAGAAGACTTAAAATCCCTAGTAGATGAATTAAGAGAAAAATCAGAAGGAAGACCAATTGGTGTGAAATTTGCAGCAGGACATATAGAAGAGGATCTAGAATTTGCTTGTTTTGCAAAGCCGGATTTTATTACAATAGATGGAAGAGGTGGTGCAACAGGTGCAAGCCCTAAAATCATAAAAGATGCAACAACAGTACCTACAATATATGCACTATATAGAGCAAGAAAATATTTAGATGAGCATGGAGAAGATATATCACTTGTCATAACGGGAGGACTAAGAACTTCATCAGATTTTGCTAAGGCAATTGCAATGGGAGCAGATGCTATCGCTATTGGAACAGCTGCAATGATGGCAATTGCTTGCCAACAGTACAGAGTTTGCAATAATGGAATGTGTCCGGTAGGAGTAGGAACACAAGATTCAGAATTAAGAAAAAGATTAAATATTGAAAAAAGCAGTAAAAGGTTAGAGAATTATTTTAATGTTGTAAATGATGAATTAAAAACTTTTGCAAGAATAACAGGAAACAAGGATATTCATGATTTGAGTAATTATGATATTGTAACAACTAATAGTGAAATTTCAAAGAATACAAATATTATACATGCATAATAAAATTTAGCTTGGTGGAAGAACAGAAATACATTAACAGAAAAAATTAAAGTATTAAGAATTTCTAGATAATAATTTTAGAAATTCTTTTTTTATGCTAAAATATTTGTAAGATTTTTAGATTATATTCGTTATTATATATGAAAGCAAAATCTACTATTAATGAGCATATTAAAAATGTATATAAAGAAGGTGAATTAATAGAAAAAGAAACTATGACTAAATTCGGAAATTCCGAATTTGCTGATAAACCAACTAATTATTATAATCTAGATATGATAATTTCTGTAGGGTATCGTGTAAAATCACAAAATGGTATTTTATTTAGAAAATGGGCTACTAGTGTATTAAAAGATTATATGCTAAAAGGTTATGCAGTAAATCAAAAAAGATTAGAATACTTGGAAAAAACTATAAAATTAATAGATATTGCTAATCGTATTGATGAAAGACTAGAAGGAAATGATGCAAAAGAAATATTAAAAGTAATTGGAGGATATTCAAAAGCATTAGACTTATTAGATGATTATGATCATAGAACTTTAAAGAAAATTGAAGGAAATATAGACGATAGGAAAATTAAATACCAAGAATGTATAAATATAATTAATAAATTAAGATTCAATGAAGAAAGTTCACTTTTTGCTGTTGAAAGAGATAAAGGCTTAGAATCAATTATTGGAAATATTTATCAAAGTTTTGCACGGACAGGATATCTACAAAAGTATAGAAGAAAAAGGAGCAAATTTCTTATATTTAATAGTAAAAAATCATGTATTTGCAGATGGCAATAAAAGAATTGCAGCAACTTTGTTTATATATTTTCTAAATTTTTACGGAATATTATATAAAAACGGTAAACAAGTAATTGATAATAATACATTAACGGCTCTTACTTTATTAATTGCTGAATCGAATCCAAAGGAAAAAGAAGTAATTATAGATTTAGTGATGAATTTTTTGAATAATTAATAAAATTCTTTAAAAGAATATATAACTTTTTAGATGAATTAAAAATAAAAGACTATAAAAATGTTCTAGTAGTAGCTCACAGTGGAGTATCAAAAGCATTTGATGGTTATTTTGAAGGTATAAAAAAGGTTTGTTCTTAGATAGAGGATTAAAAAATTGTGAAATAAAAAAATATGAATTCTAAAAAATCAGTAGAGTAGGGGGGATAGTCATATTTTTTATGTTACAGATTTATATTTAATATAAATATTTTATATATAAAAAAATAAAAAAAGATATAGAAAAATTTTGTGCAAAGTTTTTACAAAATAAAATTTGCTTTAGATTTATAATTAAAAATAAAATTTAAAAAATATTATATTTGAAATTTTAAAATTTAAAAAATTATAAATTAAAGATTTTAAATTTATAGAATTTTTTAAAACGAACATTTGTTAATTGCAAATTTTAATGTTTGGTTTTTAATTTATATGTGTTTTAATTATTATAATTTAAACTTACTAAAATCAATTTTAAGACAATTACAATATTGCAATATAATTTTATTCATCTAAACATTATATTTGGATTTATTTAAGTTGTTTATGAAAATTTTAGTTATATATATGCAAGTTCTATAATTATCTGCAGATGCTAAAGTAATTTCTAAAAAGCCTAAAATAACGGCTTACGAAAATCGATTTTAAGCCATTTTTATATTTAAGCCATATAACTTGTTGTTTAGTATTTTAGCAAAATATTGATAATTCTAGGTTTGAGAGTTTTTAGATAAAAAATGACTAATTTTTATATGCTTATATAGGTATATAAAAAAATGCCAAAATACCTCAAAAAAGCGACGCACGAGAATCGATTTTAAGCCGTTTTTATTTTTAAGGCTTATAGTTTGTTGTTGGTAAAATACGGCAAATATAGAGAAATAGGCATTTTGAAGATTTTTGGAAAATTTATATAAAATATAATATGAAATAAAAATTATTAAGTAATAAAATTAAATTTTAAATAGAAAAATTATTTAACTGATTTAAAATTGATTTTAGAAATAAATATCTGGGACTAGACTAACATTATTACAAGTAATAAATTATAAAGTAATAATGTTAGTCAAACGATAGCTAATAAATAGCTAGTAAAGCCGTTAAGGCTAGTAGTTACAAGAACTTGTAGGTAGGACTCTAAAAGGGGTTCTATTATTTTACTCCTATCTCTTATTGCACAAAACTTTGATTTTGTGCAATGTTGTGTAAATGAAAATAGAGCCTAAAAGTTTTCTTTTAAGCTCCACTCCTCTATTCTATATCATTTTTAAAACTCTTACTTGCTTTTTTCAAAAATATCCTAAAATAAAATTTAATTTTATTACTTATTCTACCTGATGTTTACTATATGTTTTCTTTGCACAAATTAATGCTATAACCATCATAAAAATATAAGTAATTATAGTCATCATAGGTAAATCAATAACAATATTTCCTAACTTATATGATACCATTTGAGAAAAGTTTGAATAAATTGCATTATATGGCATTAAGAATAATATTTTATTTAATATTCCAAAAGCTGACTTTATGCTCAAAAATACTGGTAACATAATAATAGCAATATCTATTACTAATACTGTCATAGGATTTTTCAGTTTAGATGACAAGAATAATGTTAATCCCACCATACCAAACAATACTGTATATGAAATCACTATATTATATAAAAGTGACTGGAAGAATGTTAGTGCGTATGGACTTAATATGTTAGAAAGTTGTATTGGTAAATTTCCTCCATCTGTACCAAACATTAAGAATATTGTTCCTATTGCAAATATTAAATATATTGTAAATACTAATGTTGCAAATATATAAGATGCGATTATTTTCGCAGTTACACCTTTACTTTTTCCATACTTTGTGGTTAATAATATTTTATCTGTACCATTTTGATACTCTCCTGCAAAAACAGATGCTAAACATATACATATAGCAATTACTCCAAATATAAGTAATTCATAAGTGCTATACAAATTAGAATATCCATAATAAGAATCATATTCAAATGGTGTTTTTGTGTTATTAGACTTCTCTAACCAATATTCTTTTTCTTGAGGTGTATATTTTTTTCCATCATAACTTTGATTTAATTCTTCTTCTATTCTTTGTTGTCTTGTTTCATAAAAATCTTTCTGTTCTTTTAAATTTAGATTAAATAATTCAGTTATATAGCTAGTATTATAATTTGCATATACACGGTTTATATTTGTTAATAAATCAAGTCTATTATTTAAATATTCATTATAAATTTCAATACTGAAATCCTTTTCTCCATCACTATTTGTAATAAGATTGTTTGGATCATTATGCAACTCTTGTAATTTTTCTATTTCTTTTATAATCTTTTCATTTGTTAAAGTTCCAGAAATCTCTTTCATTTGTTCTTTTCTAACACTAATAGCCTCTTTACCTTTATAAGATTTTCCACTCTTATCTGTTGCTAGAAAATCTTTACCTGCCATAGAAAATAGTAATGTTATTAAAAACAAACAAACTATGATTACAATAATATTCATTTTTTTATTAAATAATTTCTTTAATTCAAATTTCACTAATGTTCCCATATTGTTCATTCCTTTCTTTTCTATTTTTCATTATCTTGAAAATATGCTAAATATAAATCTTCTAAATTAGGTTCTATATTAACAGCATTCACAGTTGGTTTTTGCCTACTTACAATTCTTAATTCTGTTGTATTATTTTCTTGATGAATATTAATAATACAATATTTATGATTCAGCATTTCTACTTCTTTTTTATCATAAGCAACACATTTCCATACACTGCCTCTTAAATCTTGTAAAAGTTCTTCTGGCGTTCCTGTTAATATCTTTTTACCTGCTTTCATCACAATAATTTCATCTGCAATAAATTCAATATCTGATACAATATGAGTTGATAATATTACAATTTTATCTTGTGAAAAACTACTAATTAAGTTTCTAAACTTTACCCTTTCTTTTGGGTCTAGTCCTGCTGTTGGCTCATCTAAAATTAGAATCTTTGGGTTATTTAACATTGCTTGTGCAATTCCTAATCTTTGTTTCATTCCTCCAGAAAATGTCTTTACTTTTTGTTTTTTTTCATTTTCCAAATTAACTATTTGTAATAACTCATTTACTCTCATTTCAGCCTTTTCTTTTGATAATCCCTTTAATACAGCAATATACATTAAAAAATCATAAGCTGTAAAATCTGGATAGTATCCAAAATCTTGTGGTAAATAACCAAGAACTTGTCTGTAATCCTCCCCTAGTTTTTTTATATCTGTTCCATTATATTTAATTTGACCAGAAGTTGGATTTTGAATATCACATATCATTCTCATAAGTGTTGTTTTTCCTGCTCCATTTGCACCAAGTAATCCATAAACTCCTGGTTTTAGTTTTATAGAAACTCTATCCACTGCAATTTTATTTTTATATTGTTTTGTTAGCCTATCTATTGCAAGTTCCATATATAATCATCCTCCTCTTCATAAAATTGATAAACAGCTTTTATAAAATAAAATACTGTTATAATTAATAAACCTAACCATACTAAAACACTTGAAGTTTCATAAACACTAGGAAACTTTATATTAATTTTAAATAAAATCGCATTGATTAATAACATTATCGTCATATTTACAATTTCGTTTGACTTATTTTTTAATAAACGCATTGTTAAAATGTTAGCAACATTGGTTATCATAAATGGCACTAAAAAATAAAGAATTAATACATAACTTTTCTGTTCAAAATGAGTTCCAGTCATAACTGCAAATACTGTCATTATACATAAATTAATAAATGTATTAATTATTAATTTAATTGAAATCAATTCTTTTAAGTCCATTTTACAACTCATTTCAATTTCATACATATTATATTTAAAACTTTTCTCTAACTCCATTATTTGAAGAAATGCTAATATTGGCATTACAAGTGATAAAATTAGCCTTGTTTTCTCAAAATTCATAGATTTTATAACTAATATTCCTACCAATAATAGAATAAATTGGAAAAGAAAAGTAATTTTACTCATAAAAGGAATATATCTTTTTATCTTTTCAAAATAGCTTTCCTTTACTGTTATTTCTATATTTGCTATTTCCATTTTTAATATTTTTATTGATTGCCTTTTTTTATTTTCATCTATACTTGGCAATTCTCTTTTGTTTAAAATTTCTCTCCACTTATCCATCTAATTAAAAGTCCTCCTTTCCTAAATACCTACTCAATTTTTCTATTCCCTGCTTTAGTCTTGATTTAATGGTAGGTACTTTTTCATCAAGTATTTTAGATATATCTTTAATTTTCAAATCTTCATAATACTTCAAAAAAATTACTTCTTTTTGTTTTTCTGGTAGCTCTTTTAATGCTTTATCAATTGAATTTTTTTGTTCTATTCTTGATAATTCATTAGAATCATTTTCTTTATAAGTTTGATTATCATCTAATTCTTCTAACTCCACTTTATTCTCGTCAAAATAAGTGTTACATACATTCATTGCTATTGTAATTAAATAACTTTTAAATTTTCCTCTATGTTTATAAGTTCCTATATATTTAATCAATTTCAAGAATGTTTCCTGTGTTAAATCATAAGAAAGTGAGCTATTTCCTGTTTTATAATAACAAAATCTATAAATATCATCATAATATTTCTCAATTAATATCTCTAATAATTCTTTATTTCCGTGCTGTATTTTATAGATTAATTCTTTATCTTCCAAGTAAATACCTCCTTTCTTTCTTTTATAAACTAGCTTACATATAATATAACCTAAAAAAATATAAAAAAGATTTAAAATTTTATTAAATTTTTAAATTTTTTCATTTATTATATTTCTTTTTGCAACTGTTTGTCCATAGACATTTACTACTTCTGCAAAATACTCATTTTTTCCTCTTACATCTATAATTGTCGCTCTATTTCCATCTTTTAATTCTACTACATTAAATCAGGTGTTCCATAGCCACATATAACATTGCTATTGATGTCATATTCTTTTTGTCTACACATATCATCATTTGAATTTCCCTCTATTGTATATACTTTTTCATTTTCACACTTTTCAACTATTCCAACATGATCTGAAGTGCCATCACTTTCCCAATCGAAAAATATAATATCTCCGTGATTTTGGTATATAATCTCTTTCTTTCCAAAGTCCACAAGTTTTAAACCACGATATACCCTCTGTTTGACAACTTGCAAATTTAGGTATAATTCCACTATCTATATATCCACATTGATTAGCACACCAACTGACAAAACAAGCACACCATTCAACTCGTGAGCCAAAACCATACCAAGACCAGAAAGGTTGTCCTCCAACATTTCCAACTTGTTCTAGTGCAACTTTTACAATATCATTACTACCTACTGAACTACCCTAGATTACAGCTGACCACATACTTGCATATTCTTCTTTTTGAAATTCTGCTAACTGATTTTTCTGTTCTTGATTAAAGTTGTATTGTTCTACCATTTCATTGGCTGTTTTATGATTTATATTGATATGTAATTTTGTATGTGTAACTGTTTTATGCTCTGTCCAAATTAAATGTATTATTGTTTCTTGATTTTGATTTATTTGTTCTTTATAAGAATCTTTTATATAATCTGGTACTTGATATCCATCTCTTTTTAAGGCTTGTATTAAATCAATTTCTTTATGTATATATAAATCTCTTTCAATTGTCATTCCCATTGGTAATTGAATTGACTCAAGTTCTGATAACACTACTGTTCCAAATTCTGCTAATTCATCATCTCCTAAATGGCAATATCCAAACATTTCTGCATCTCCATTTTCTAATAATTTTCCTTCTATAATATACCAAGTTCCTACTCCAGTAGGATTAAAAAATTTGGCAATTACCTTACTATTTCCTAACTTTCCATCTTGACTACCAAGTGGATATTCTTTTAATTTTTCTTCTATGTCCTTTGTTAATAATTTCATTTAAAATTCCTCCTTTTAATTTTTTGCAACAAAAAAAGAGATATTGATTAAATTCAATACCTCGTAATTTTTTTATTATTTACTTATTTTAATGTTGTTAAAGTAATTTGATTTACTTATTGTAATTTTTTACTTAAAGTCTTTATTTGCCAACTTTTCTTGTTACATTTTGGACATTTCATATATCGTGTAGTTCCAGAATGCATTGCAAAATATACTTGGCTATATTTTGGTACATATTTATGATGACATTTTTGACATTCATAATAGCCTGTTTCTGTTTCTATTTTTAATGCAAATGAAACACCTATTATTAAAAGAACAAATGCTAATATAAACAACACTATTTTAGCAATATTATTCTCCACTAAAAATGATGTAACAAAAATTAGTATTAAGAAAGATATTGTCGAACTAAATCCAATCACATTTTCATACATCATTAATTTTTTATTTTGCATTTCTTCCTTTTGTGCCATTTCTAATAATGTTTTTTCTGCTACTTCATTATAATTATTCATTTCAATCAACTCCCCACATAATAATTCATTTACACTTATTTTGAGTTCATTACACAAATCGAGCATTATTGATGAATCAGGCATTCCTTTTCCGTTTTCCCATTTTGAAATAGCTCTATCTGTAATGTTTAATTTTTCTGCAAGTTGCATTTGAGTTAAATTATTCTTTTTTCTACATTCAGCTATAAATTTTCCTATTTTAATCTGATTCATATTTTTTACCTCCTTCAATTTAAGTGTAAATTATTATCTAAAAAAAGTACACAAACTAATCGTTGAGTGGGGTATTTTTCTTTATCAACGATTAGTTGAATTGTTATAATTTGTGCGATAACTTGTAATTTGTATGGATGATTATCCACTGATATTATATCTCCATATTTATTAATTCACTTATATCTTCAATTTTTTTATAATATTTATCACATTTTCCAAAACCATATTCAGCCCATATAAAGTGCAATCCATTCATATTTGCTGATTCACAATCCTTCTTTGTGTCTCCAACATATATAGCTTTTGCAATTTTATTTTTCTTAATTAATTCTTTTATATTTTTTTCTTTGCTTAATCCTGTATTACCTGAACATTCATAATCTTTAAAATACTTTTCTATGGAATAATGTTCTAAAAAAGCTTCTATATATCCTGATTGACAATTGCTCACAATATATAAATTATAATTATTGGATAAATCTTTAATTGTTTTAATTGTATTTTTATAAATGTGCCCCCCATTTTTCTTTAAATATTTATTCTCATTTTCCTGACATTTAGTAATAAATTCATTTCCTTCTTCACTATTTCCCTTAAATAAATATTCAATTATTTCATCTTTTGTAAATCCCATTATTTGTTTAATCTTTTCTTGATTAATCTTAATATTATAATTTTCAGCTACTTCTTTCCATACTTGTTCAATTTCTATTGATGTATCCCATAATGTCCCATCTAAATCAAATATAATTGCTTTGTCTAACATTTTTATCTCCTATTTTAATTTTAAATAATCTAAACATAATTCAAAAAATTCTGTATGAATTTCAGAAAAAGCTTCATTTTTTATTAATTCATTTATTTCTTCTATTGTAGCCCATTTACCATCTTTCTTTTTTACTCTCTTTTGAATCAAAAATTCATTTTTACTATTTTGTATAAAAACTACTACAGTTATATAATAACGTCCTTTAGGTACATCTTGTCCTTTATAAATTGTTTCTCCTGTTAATTCTTTGTTTTCATCATATAAATCTCTTAATTTCATAGTTAATCTCCTTATAAAATTTTTATTATTTTATCATATTAATATAAGAGTTTTCAAACATATTTATATCATATTGCTTTTGCCATTTTTCAGATGGTATTTTTCTTTCTATATATATTTGTTTGTTTATAATTTCTAATAGATGATTTTTTAACTCATTTTTATTATTTTTAAAGATATAATTATAATCGTTTCCAACTGCCAACTCATTAAATGTTGGTATATCATTTAATATTGTATATATTCCTAACGATAATGATTCTAATGCAGAATATCCAAAACTTTCTGACTTACTTGGTAATACACATATATTTGCAATTTTATATGCTTCGGACATATCATCAAACCTTATTATTTTTATACTTATATTATTTTCATTTGCTTGTCTTTTTAATGAATCAACAAATTTTTCATATTGTTTATCTAATCCAGTATAAATGATTTCAATTTTATTTTTTTCTTCATCTTTCATTAAACAACAAGCGTCAAGTAATAATTGTGGTTGTTTTTGATTTGGTTCTAGTCTTTGTGGAACGATTATTTTTATTTTGTTTTTATCTATATCGTATTGTTTACAAATTTTATCTACAGATTTGTCTGTTTTTATTCTTGATTTATCTATTGCGTGTGGAATGAAGCTAATTTCACATTCAGTTAATTTTTTATATTCGTTTACATAAAATTTTGATGGTGCTACAAACTTTGTATTATCATCATTTTTATATTTTTTCATCATATCAATTGCTTTTTTGAATGAATTTTCTCCCCAGGCAAGAATATATTCAAATGGATTTGTATGTATTGTAAATATCCTTTTTTTATCTTTCCAAGCTTCTAAAAATAATAATGAATTTAATTGTATAAAATCATATTTTTCCATATTAATTTTTCTTTCTAATTTTTCTGCTAGACTTAAATATGATTTATCTGTTTCAAAATTGCCAAAAGTTTCTTGTACTATATATTCATCTGCTTCCCCTACCATATTGAATAAGTTTATATTTATATAATTCACTCCATCTTCTATATGTGTATTTCCTGAAAACATATAGACATCAACTTCATTTCCGTTATCTGCAAAAGATTTTGCTAAATCCATTACAAATCTTTCTGTACCTCCAACGGCTTTTTTAGAGATTGCCCAAGTATTGACTATTGCTATTTTCATCTTTTTCCTCCTATTATAAATATTCTTGGATTAATTTTTTTCTTACTTCAAAACTTTCATTGGTAGATGTATCAAATTCATTTCCATTCAAAATATAGTCAATCCAGTTTATTGCATATTCTTTAATTTCTGTTATTTTGCTAGAAATATTTTGTGTGTCATTATTGTAATACTCATTCAAAAATATCTTCATTCCAACTAAATCCACTCCTCGTGTTTTAGAAAAAAACAAATTAGCTATAAAAATTGCAATATCACATATACTATTTCCATATTTAGCATCATCAAAATCTATTATTGCTATTTCTTTTTTACTATTAATAAAAATATTGTTTTTTGTTAAATCAAAATGTAATAAAGAACAATTCTCATTTCTTTCATCAAATTTCACTCTCTGTAATGGTAATTCCATATTTTTGGTTATATTATGTATTTTCTTTAATATATCTGCAATTGATTTAATAGTATCTTCATTTAATCTGCCTGTATTTTTGTTCCAGTCAATAGGATTGCCATCTATAAAAGTATAAACAACAATATATTTATTGTCTAATAATTCAGAATAACCATTACCAAATTTATTAACAATTATTTTCGGTACATTTATTTTGTTTTCATTTAAAAGATTATGTATTTTTATCATTGATTTCACATGATTTAAGTCGTCATATATTTTTACAACAAATTTATCTTTAATTATATAAACATTTCCATCAGTTGAATCTTCGTTTTTCTCTATAATATCTGTTTCAATTTTATAATCTTGAGCTAATGTTTTTTTTATTTCTTCCATTACTATCTCCTTTTTTATTTTTTGTATATGAGAAATTATAATATCAGAATCAAGCGATGGTATTCTTTTTAGAGCATTTATATCAATTTTATCTTCAACATATAAATTAAACATTTCATATTGATTAGTACAATTTTTACATAATTTTAAATCGTTAAAAATTTTCTTTTTTATTTTGTGCTTATTATCTTCTAATACATTAAATTTACTATCTGTTATTAATCCAATAGGACAATCTTCATAGTTTCCATACCCATCTATACTTTGTACAAAATAAGGAATATAACATTTGCACTTTCTTATATCATTTTTCATTATACTTATTAATCTCTCAAAATATTTTCTACTAGGTATTATATTTTTATATTGATTATAATTATCATTAATCATTTTTTCAAATTTTTCGATTTGTATTTTATCAAAATTTAAAACTTCTTTTGGTAATCCCCTAACAGGTCTAGGAATAATTATAAAATTGTTTGCATTTTTATATTTTTGCAAAAAGTCTTGAAAATAGTCAATATTATATCTTGTTAGTACACAATTTATCTCTACTCCTAATCCACATTTTACCATATAATCAATATTTCCAATTACTCTATTAGTTACATTTTCAAAATGAGATTTAGTATAATTGCTTTTATGTTCTATTCCATCAATTGATACTTGAAAACATATATTTTCCATTTTCTTATATTCATCAATCATCTCTCTAGTTAATAAAAAACCATTTGTTAATATTTGTACTTTTAAATATTTCTTATGAATTTGTCCTATATATTTAACCAAATTTTTATTTAAAGTAACTTCTCCTCCTGAAATCTTTAGTATATCTGCATTTAAAATTTCTTTTGTTTTTTCCAATGTGTCTAAAAATATTTCGTAAAAACTATCCAAATTTCTTTTTTTGTCAAAGTATTTAGTAACATTATTTGTATAATTATGTATCTTCGAATACCAGTTTTGGGGAAGTTTTAAATTTCCGTTTTCATCTGTTGCTAAATTATATTCTGACGGACAAAAGCCCTCACAATAATCACATTTAAAGTTACAAAATTCCTCTGCCACTCTTTGATCTTGATATATTACTTCTGTTATTTCTTTTTTCAATTTATTATTCCTCCATATATTTTTTATACAATTTCATATAGTTATTGATTATTTTCTCTACACTATATTTTTTCTCGATTTCATTTTTCACTTTAGCTTTTAGCTTTATATTTTTCTTCATTCTTATTCCTTTATTAATTCCCTGTTTTATATCATCTATATATTTATTAACTATACATATATTCTCAATTTCATTACTTAAGTATGGTATATTTCCTGATTGAAATGCTACAACTGGTGTGCCACAATATGTAGATTCTAAACATACCTGTGAAAAGCTTTCTGGTAATTCAGAAAAATTTAATGTAACATCAGAAGCTGAATAATAATATTTCAAATCCTCGCTTTTTATCCAACCTGTATCAATAAAATTATCTGGTAATTTTTTTTCATTTGAAAATGGGCCTATTATGCCAAATTCCTTGTTATCTAACTTTTGTGCTAATTCTAGTAGATATTTTCCACCTTTTTCTTCAATTGGTCTACTTGGGAAAAATAAAATATATTTATACATTTCTTTTGCTTTTTTTAAATTTAGTAATTTTTCAAATGATTTTTTTTGCTCATCTACTGAAACTTCATAAAATAAATTAGTATTTATATGTCTTGGTATAACACAACACTCGACATTTCCATTTATAACTTTTTTATATTTATCAAATACTGATTTTGCAAATTCTGATGGTGCAACTACTACATCAAAGTTTCCACCAAGAGATTTATCTAAATGGCTTCCTTTTTCTGAAGTAGCAATTAATATGTCATGTAGGAAATATATTTTTTTAGCTTTTCCTGTAATATTGGGAAATGTAAATGAACAACAATGAATATTTAAAATATCAACTCTATTCATTTCTTCGACAATTTTTTCAATAATATTTTCATTATTTAATACAATATATCTAATGTTATCCTTTATAAATTCTTCTTTATCACAAATAATGCTTTTACTTAGAATTGTAACTTCATCAACTTCAGGTAATTTTACAAACTCCTTAGCCAAATTGGTTATAGTTCTTGCTTTTCCTCCATATTGAAGTGGAAAAATTTCTGGCTCGTCATCCAAAAAACTTATTTTCATTTTACTTTTCTCCCATCTATTTTATAATATACCAATGATACATTTTCTTTATTATATTCTGTTGAAATTGCTCTTCCATCTTCTCTAACAATAGCTAACATTTGTTCTTTATTTATATCGTCAAATTGCGATTTATAAATTGAAATTACGTTAACTATATCTTGTAATTTAGTTTCTATATTTACTATATTTTCTTTTAAATCAAACACTTCGTATATTTCTTTTAATCTATCTATATATGATTTTTTACATCTTGCATAAGGATATTCTGGGTATAAAATCATTGTTGAATCTATATTTAGATTAACATACTCATTAATTATAGCTTCATATATACATAAGTGATCTAAGTGTTTTCCAACTCCCATTGGTATCATTATAATATCAAATTTTTTTTCTTCCAATATCTTTTTTACAGCTTCGATTATACTTTTTTTTATTTCTTGTATTGTTCTTTTGGTAATTCTTGTTGACTCTTCTTTTAATGATATAAAATCATAATTCAAAATATCTTGTATAGCAATTTTTGATTCCAGCAGTCTTAAACTTTCATATTCTTTTTCATTTATATCTATATGTTCGCTCCAAGTAAAACTATCTATTTTCATTTTAGAAAATATGTTTAAAACTGTAACATTCATATTTTCTTGTATATAGCCCATTGCTGATAGTGCAAAATCGTCAGGGTGTGGCTCTAAAACTAAAACTTCTATTGTTTTATCTACATTTGTATTAATATCTTTTTCAATTATAGCACCATATTGCTTTAAAAACATTTTTTTTATGTTTTCCTCTTTTGGTAAATCACAAATTGTATATCTATCTAAATAAGTGAGTTTATCATTTTCTGCCGAAAAAAAAGGTAAATTAATTTCTTTTTTCATCTTCCTACTCCAATATATTCAATTCTATTTTTTAAAATTTTTTCCTTATTTAATTTATTCCAACAATCAACTATGTATTTTATATTTTTATATTTTGTATAATCTTCATCTAAAAGAATTTTATGCGGACAGCCTAAAATGATAATATCTGCATTATTCAATTTTTTAACAAGTATTTTTTTCTTATCGCTTAAATCTATTGCAGTTTCATCTATTAATGGATCCCAAATTTCAGTATTGTAATTTTCTTCTTTTATCATTTTATATAATTCTATAGATTGTGAACGTCTAATGTCCTTTATATTAGCCTTATAACTTTTTCCTAAAATCAAAACATTAAAATGGCAAAATTTTTCATTATTATCTGCTATTCTATTTTTTAATTTTGCAAAAATATATTGGGGCATTGATTCATTTACATCTACAGCACTTTTTAACAATTCAACATTATTTTGTTGTTCTGCACTTTGAATTAAATAATGTATGTCCTCAGGAATACAATGTCCTCCTGGTCCAATACCAGGATATGCCATTTTTAATCCGAATTGTTCTATCTTACTTTGCAATCCATTTAGAATATCATCTACTTCAAAACCATATGAATCACAAATTTTAGCTAAAAGATTTACTTGTGCTATACTAATATTTCTCATTGAGTTTTCCCATACTTTTACTAGTTCCGCTTCTTCTATTGATTTAAGTTTATATATTTTAGCTTCTATAATTGAATTATAAAAATCAAATGTCTTTTTTAATGCAGATTCTGATGACGCTCCACATACTCTATTAATATTTCTTACCCAAAGTTTATCATTTCCTGGATCAATTCTCTCTGGACAATATGCTAATTCATAATCAATATTTAACTTCAAATTTGCTTTTTCAAATAATTTTTTTTCAAAATATTTTTTTGTCATTCCAGGAGCCACTGTACTTTCTACGATAATCAAACTTTTTTCCACATAATCTTTCATATTGGTTACAACATTCTCAATTATAGAAAGATCAGGTATATTATTTTTGGTTGGCGTTGGTACACAAACTATAACAATTTGACAGTTATCTAATTTAGAATAATCATCAGTTGCAAATAATTTTATTTTACTTATATCTTTATTTATTTGTGTTGGTATATCTTTTCTAGCATTTATTTCTTCTATAACTTTTATATTATTATCTATTCCAATAACTTCATATCCTTTTTCTGCAGCCAAATATGCTAATGGCTTTCCAACATATCCTAAGCCAATTACTGCTACTTTTGTTTCAATTATTTCTTTCATTTTAATTTAAATCCACCTTATTTTCTTTTATTATATTTTCAAATTTATCCATTATCTCATCAATGTTATTTATTCTAAATTTTTCATTAATAATCGTATATCTGTCTTCTCTTGGTTTTATATTTTTTAAAACATCAGTTATAATTTTAAAATTTAAGTTAAATTTTTTTCCTTTATCTAATATTCTTAATTTCATTATAGCTTTTACAACATCATTATTATATTGTTCTTGGATTATCGACATAATTATTATTCCAATAGAAACAGATATTCCATGTGGGATATTTATTCTTCTTTCAATTTCTTTTGCAAATATATGTTCTGAACCGCTTTCTGGTCTTCCTGTACCATACAAATTAGTTATATATCCTGCCGTCCCAATAAATTGAAATAATTTTATATTATTTTCTGATATGTCTTCTAATTCATTATTATTTACAAATTCTAAAACTTCTTTAAGTAATTTCTCAGCCATATTATATATGTTATCATCTATTGGTTCTAATATATCTTTTTCAGCTATTTCCCAATCATACAAAGCTGTATATATAGAAAAAACATCAGCTAACCCATATATATTTTCATCTTTTGATAAATTCAATAATTCATTATCTATTATTATTTTGTCTGGAATTTTAGCATTTAAAGTTATCTTTTTATTTTCTTTTATTAATGCAACCTTATCTGTTGCATAGGAATTTGTTGAAAGCATTGTTGGAATGCAAATAAAATCAATACCAAGTTTATTTGATATATATTTTCCTATATCAATAGTGCTTCCACCTCCATAGCTTACTACTGAAGATATTGTATTATTTTTTTTAATAAACTCATCTATTTTATTAATGTTTTTAGTTAGATTGTGCCAATTTACCATTAAACATTGATTATTTTTTATATTATTCTTTTTAATTGATGTTGGCGAATAGATAATTAGTTCATTTTGCTTTAAATTTTCTATATACTTTCTGCTACTACCTTCTTGGGCTACATCATTAAAATTATCAGACTTCATAACTTTCTCCTTATAAATATTTTTTTAACTCTTTATCACATTTTATTTTTTCGATTAAATTAGGTAGTTCGCCCATTTTATCTTTATTTGAAATAAGTATAACATTATTACTATTTATTATATTTAAGTCTTTGACTCCAACTACTGCAATTACTGTACTATTATCATCATTATATATACTACAATTTTCTATGTCTTCTGCAATTAAATTACCTTTTTTTACATTATTGTTAAAATCCTTTTCTTGAATTTTAAAAAAGTCATTAATGCTTCCTATATCTAACCAGTTAAATTCTCCTTTTACCATTTTTATCTTATTAGATTTTTCAAGTATTCCTTTATCGATAGAAATTGATTCAACATATTTATAGATATTTTGTAATACATCTTTTCCGTTCCTTATGCTATTTGCAATCTGTTCTTTATACTTATATATTTCTGGTAAAAATTCTTTATAATTTTTTAATATACTTGTAATTTTCCATATAAACATTCCACTATTCCAATAATATTTTCCGCTTTCGATATATTCTCTCGCTTTTTCATATATAGGTTTTTCTTTAAATTCTTTTACAATATTACATTTTAAATCATCATCATAATTATATTTTATATATCCAAAACCAGTTGCAGGATACGTTGGCTTTATTCCAATTGTTACTAAATTTTCTTCTTTATTGGCTAATTCTATGCCTTCTTCAATATTATTTAATAATTTTTCTGTTTCATCTATATAATGATCAGAAGATAAAATTGTTATTGTTCCATTTTCTCTTTGTTCTAATATTCTAATTGACGCATAAAAAATACACATTGCTGTATTTTTTGACATTGGCTCGAAAATAATGTTTTCTCTTGGTATTCTGTTATCTATATATCTTTCTGCTAGTTCTTTTTGGTCTATATTGGTTATTACAAAAATATTATTATACTCAAATATACTTTCTATTCTCTTTATAGTTTCATTTATCATAATATTATTTGAATATAAGTTTAAATATTGTTTTGGTTTATTAGTTGTACTAATAGGCCATAAATGACTTCCTTTTCCACCTGCTAATATTAACGCATATCTTTTATTATTCTCTTTCATCTTTATCTCCTCTTAAATTCTCCAGAAAACTAACATACGATTTACTTTGACATTTTGTACTTTCATTCAGTATTGATTTATAACCTTTTCTAACATAATTTCCAATTGTATATTTATCATATTTATTTACTGTATTCAATGTTCTTTTTGCTTCTTCAACATTATCTGAAATATGTATTAAATTATCAAAAAAATATCCATCTATTTTACTTGCATATTCTTTTCTAATTCTTTGCTTTACTTGTCTTGCTTCTATACATTGAATTTTTCCGTCTTCTGTTTGCTGATAGGTTGGGTTATCTACATTGAATATAAATACAACAATTCTCTTATTATCAGTATTCATATTTTTAATTTTTTCATATATATATCCACCATCATAGGCTTCTTCATCTCCTTCATAGCAGTCTAATACAAATTGCTCATAATCTTTACCTAAATCAAGTATTTTTACTTGTAAAACATCTTCCATAATAGCTATTTTTAACATCATTTCTCGTGCATATTTATTTTCCATATTCCATAAGATTCCGATAGGATATTCACTATTATGATTTTTAACTACTTGCATAATATCTCCCTCCTAATTTTACATAATATTTTATCATTTGATTGCTATTTTGTCAATTCTTTCCTGTCTGCTTAATCTTTTATATCCTAATATTAAAAATATTTTCATTTACTTTTGTGTCGTTTATTTTAATAACTATATCTATTACTTATGTTATATATTTCCTATGCAAATTTTTAACATTATTTTGATTTACCATAGCATATTCCATTTATCAATAGCCATAGTCGCCATCGTCCTTCTAAATTTATGTGGATGAACTTTATTTATATTAGCTTCTTTCCCTAAATTTCTAATTAAAATTTCAATCCCTGATATTCCTAATCTGTTATAAGGTTTTATAAGTGATACAAATAATGCTTCATTATCATCAGTTCTTGTTTCAAGATATTTCTTTATATACATTTTACTCTTTGCTCTAAAATAAACTTCTCGTTCGCTATTACCTTTACCCAAAACAATACAAGTTCTTTCTTGAAAATTCATATCTGATATATTTAATCTCGTAATTTCTCCTACTCTCATACCAGTTAAAATTAATAAAATCCCTTACATTTGAGCAAGTATCTCTCAGCTTTTCCAAATTTTCATCTGTTAATGTTTCTTTCACTTTTCTAGTTGTCTTTACTTTGTGAATCCTTCTAACTGGACTTTTTACAATATAATCCTCATCTTCTAACCAAGCAAATAAACTTGATAATGTTCTTCTTATATTATCTATTGTTACCATACCAGCTTTTGAATTGCTTTTATAATCAGCTAAATAGTTTCTTAATATTTCAGTAGTAATTTCATTTACTGGAAGATTGACATCATCAAACATTTTATTTATATTATCTCTGTAGTAGTTTAAAGTTCTTGTTGAGCAACCTTCAATTTCTTTAGATGATATAAATTTATTTAATATATTAGTATTATTCTTTAGTATTTCCTGTTTTTTAGTTGGTTCTATCCTTTCAATTTGATAATTTAAACATATTTCTTTTAATTTTATTCTTTGGTTATTGTCTAAAAAATCTTCTACTGTATTAATTACTTTTTCTACGAATAATTCTCTCATGACAATTACCTCCTTACATTTTTTTGATAGTTTGCAGTATATAGAACTCTATCTATATTATACAATATTTAATTGACATAATAAAAGATGAGCATATTCTATATACCCATCTAAATGTTTATATTTTTGTTCAAATTTCAAAATCAATCTCAGCGACAAATTACTAGTTATTGTTATAATTTGCCTTGAAATTATTTATTGGTTTTTATACCTTCTTCTAACAATTTTTCAAATATTGTATATATTTTTTCATTCTTCTTTTTTATATTTATTGGTCTTAAAGTTTTATCCGTAAAACAATGTTTTGTCCAAGCATTTATAACAATGTTTTCTGTCTTTTTATCAATAACATTATAAGTTACTGTCATTCTTACTCCATTAAATTCAGTTATTTTAGGTTCTATTGTAATTATATCTCCACTTGTTATATGATATTTGTATTTACAATTGACTTCTAATGTTGGAATAGTATAACCTAATTCTTCTAATTTTTCCATTGATATATTCAGTTCTTCTAACCATCTGCATCTTGCCTCTTCTAAAAATCTTATATAATTTGAATGATGAACTACTCCCATTTTATCTGTTTCATAATAGTTTATTTTTCTAATATATGAAAAACTCATCTTTTTCCCTCCAATTCAAACAAGAAATTACTATTTTTCTAATTTTATTTTTTTCCATTCTTTTTTATTTTTCTTATTACTGATATAATTAAAATTGCTTAAATATTCCCTAAAAATTCAAATATTTTATTATAATATGTTTCTGGCTCTTTGTACTTAGAGTCTGTATGTCCTGCATCATGTATTATTAGCTTATCTTTTTTACAATTTGCTGCTTCATATAGTTCTTCACACATATATTCGGGTACAAAATCGTCTGCATCTCCATGTATAAATAAAATTGGTGTTTTATTATTTTTTACTTGTTCTAATGCAGATGCTTTTTTTATATCATAATTTGCTCTTACGTTTGCAACTATTTCAAACATATTCAGTACAGGAAATGTTGGTAAATTAAACCTTGCTTTTGCCTCTGATGCAAATATGTCCCAAACTGATGTATAACCGCTATCTGCTACTATTGCTTTTACATTTGTAGGTAAGTCCTTACCTGATGCCATTAAGACCGTTGCTGCTCCCATTGATGAACCATGTAGTATAATTTCTGCATTTTCATTTTGCTTAATAATTAAATTTATCCAACATTGTAAATCTTCTTTATCTAGCCACCCCATTCCTATATATTCTCCATCACTTTCACTACATGCTCTCATACTTGGAATTAAAACATTATAGCCTTCTTTTGAAAAATGCATTCCTATTGAAATTATAGAATTTGGAGTTGAACGATAACCATGTAATATTATTGCCCATTTGTTACTTGATTCATCTTTTATATATTGTGTCCCTCTTAAAGTAATTCCGTCTTTTGCTTTTACTTCTACTTTTTTATTCTCAATAGTTTCAGACCATTCATTTGCTAATTGTTTTTCATTCTTTTTATTTTCTTCTATAATTTTTTCTGCTTCATTATCTATGTTTGCAACTGTTATTGAATCTGCATTTTTCACTTCTCTATCTCCGCCATTTCCAGTTCTTAATATAGCATAGTTCACAAAATAATTTCCAATTCCAATAGTAGCAACTATACTAATTATAACTATAATTAATACTGCAATTAGTAATCTTTTTAACAATATTTTATTTTTTTCTTCCATCTCTATTTCCCCTCATATTAATTTTAATACATTATAACATAGAAATTAGTAAATTAATTGTACTTGACTTATTAGTATAAATTGAGGTAAATACCTATCTAGCCTACTTCTTGTTAAGATTTGTTTTTGTTTACATACCTATAAATAAGTAAGTATATTAAAATTAAGCCAGACACTCCAATTAAATCAAAACCTATATTATCAATATATAATTTATCTTTTTCATTACTTGTTTGCCATCCAAATTACTATTTGCATTTAACTTTATTTCGTTAATTGATAACTTTGTTCTATCAATTCTTTTACTAAATCCTCGTCCACCTTTTCATCTATAATAATTGTATTCCAATGTTCCTTATTCATGTGATAAGCAGGTATTATATAATCATAAGTATTTCTCAATATATCAGAATAATTTGGATCTG
>ERZ827440.1485-NODE-1485-length-25273-cov-4.674875_pt1 | contig 25273 bp, 19 predicted proteins | sample MGYA00519774_ERZ827440 | MGnify/ENA primary metagenome ERZ827440 (study PRJEB31778, sample SAMEA3449302) | human gut metagenome | biome: human gut; feature: human-associated habitat; material: faeces | place: United Kingdom | collected 2010/2012 ... | reverse complement strand
AATCATTATTTACATTTTCTTGAACTCCTATATTTAGTTCATCACACATTGCCTTCAAACTCTCGTTAGCTTGATCAAGTTGATTTGTACTAGAATTCAACTTATTAGTCTTATCGCACATTAAATTAAGTTCTGCTTGTGTTTTCTGTGATTCTTCATTTAAACTTTCTTCCATTAGATTAAGTCTTGTTGAAATCATTTCTTTTAGATAATTATTTTCATCGCGAACTTTATTATTTTTCTCCTGTGCTTGTTCATACTCATGTTGTGCTTTTTCTTTTTCTAGAGTCATTTGTTTTTTCTTTTCTATCTGTTTCTTAAGAATTTCTCTGTATTGTTCCAATGCTGCAATTGTATCTTGGTCGTTAATTGTAGTAATGATATCAGAATTATTATTTATTGAACTGTTACTATTAGTGTTAGTTTCAAAATTATTTTGAACATTTTCATTTAGTTTACTATCATATTGTTCAGAAGGCATTACAAACTCATTTGGAATAATTAAAGAAGTATTAGGTTCTGTAGAGATTATACTTACACCAGTTTCAATCTCATTATTATTATTTTTCACTTGGCTATTATCTGTACTAGTTTGGTTATCATTTGTAGGATTAATATCATCTATTCTTCCTGATATATTTGTAAGTTCATCACGTCCTAGACGATATGTTGTATCTTCTTGGTTGATATTAGAATCATTTTCCACTTGACTATTATCTGTACTAGTTTGGTTATCATTTGTAGGATTAATAACGTCTATTCTTCCTGGCATATTTGCAAGTTCATCACGTCCTAGACGATATGTTGTATCTTCTTGGTTAGAATTTTGTTTTTGTTCTTTATTATCATCTGTTGCGAATTGTTTATTAATCATTTCTTCAACTGTTTGTGGAGAAATGATATCATCCACGTTAATATTATCTTGAACGTTGCTTGGTTCATCATTAGCTGCCATTTTCTGTTGATACATCTTACCTACAATAGGGACATTTTTGATAAAGTCTTTCCACCACCTTGAAATGCTATTTCTTGCACGTTCAGCAACCTTTAGCAGTCTAACGCTTACATGTAAATAGTTTTCATCTTCAAGGGCTAAATTGAGATATTCAACTTGATCTTGTAATTTAGCTAACTTTCTTTTCACTATTTCTTGATTGTGAACACCAATGCTAGCCATATTTGCTACCTTAGCATACGCTTTTATATCTTCTTCTTTCTTATTTTTTTTCTTCATTAATTGGTTATAACGCCAAAGTTTATATTTATTATGGATAGCATCAAATGTTCTAGAGTAGAATTGAATCTTTTTTTCATTTCCTTTTACAATACTATTATAATCACGATCCACAAATTCATAATTAGTTTTATTATTATTCATTGTAAAACCCTCCTATCTAATTATTCATCTTTTGAAAGTTCACGTAATACATCCTTAATACGATTCCATTCGTTTTCATCATCTACACCAAGAAGTTTAGGTTGCCCAGAACTGCGATCTATATTAGAAACATAAACAGTAACATTACCATTGTCATCTTTTTCATCGCGAGTATAAACAACATACTCCTTCTTATTGTCTTTAAATTCAAATGCTAGAATCACTTCTACTTTTTCTACTGAGCCATCTTCGTTTACAATAGACATCATCTTTTTTTCTTGATTTTCCATTTCCATGTTAAATCCTCCCTTACTATTCATATAAGAATATTTTATCATAATTGTAAAATTTTACAATACTTATTTGATTTTTTTTAATAAAAAGTACTTTGCACCATAGGCACAATAATTATCTATATAATCATTTAATCTTTTAATATCATTACAATCGCTTACATTCTTGTTATCAGATTTATAAAAGCCTTTCAAACGTAGTTTATCATAAGAATAATCTCCTACAATATAATCAAATGGATTAAAGTAATCAGTATATGTATCAATAAATTCTTCTAATTCAAAGCAATCTCTATGTTTTTTTTCTAGTGTATATTTATTGCCTTCTACTTCAATTTTTAATTCTTTTTCAGTATTTTTCATAAACATCCCTCTGTCAATAATTATAGCACAAATAAAAAAATGTTCAACAAATTAGTCTTTACTCAACTGGTAAAGAGTAACTTGCTGAATCTTTTGTAAGTGAATTTAAATAATAATCTGGAATAGATCCCTGAACAACTTTTATTGATAATGGGACTTCTGTTTTCACAACAACTTCTTTAGTTCTAGATGGCATAGTAATTCTTTCTCTAACTTCTATTTGAATTGATGATGTCAAGTAAACACTATTTATTCCATATGATTTTACCTCTGTTTTCAAATGTGTCATAACCTGTCCTATAAAATTTAATTTTATTGGTATAACTGGACCATTATTAGCTAGTAAAGTATCAGAAAGTAACATTCCTGTTGGTATCTCACATACAACACCCTTTTTAATCTTTTTAAATCTAAGTCCATAAAATGTATCCGCTAAATCTATATCTTTTATATTTCCATTTTCTAGTTTTATTAAATTATTTTGAACTCTTTTCGTTACATTTTCAAGCAATAAGTTAGCTTCTTTTGCTCTAAAGTCAATTAGTTGAACTTCTCCATCGCTATTTTTTACAATTTCAAAAATATTGTTATCCAGTTCTTTGACAAAGTTCTTATCTAACGAATAGTTAATCATATAAGTTCCAAATCTTTTTGCTTCTATTTCTGAATATGATGCAATTCCTGGACTAACCTTAGAATTTACAACATTAACAAGGATAATGGCGAAAATCAAACTACTTATAATAATCCAAAATAAAATTGTAAAGTTCTTTTTTATTTCCATACTTTATGATATGAAAAAGGCAAAAATAACATTCTATTACTTTTGCCTTAATCCTACATTTTTAGATTTATTAAAATTACATCTTCTCCTATTTTTGCAATATCTTTCCATAGAACTAACAAATCATCATCTTTAGAAAAAGATAGAAATTTTTTATTTGTTTCTATTACTAGCGATTCTATATTACCAGCTTTATCAACATTTGCATCTATAATACTTCCTACATTTCTACCATCAACCATATTAACAATATTTTTAGATTGCAAATCAGAAAGTCTCATCTACATCACCTAGCAAATTATATGCTTTATGTATTAGCGTAATACTTTTTTTAATGAATTTATTGCTGATTTTTCTAATCTAGAAACTTGGGCTTGGCTAATAGATAATTCTTCTGCTATTTCCATCTGGGTTTTACCAATAATGAATCTTTCGTCTAATATTAATTGTTCTCTATCACTAAGATTGTTCATTGCTTCACTAACAGCCAACTTCACTTCCATATCTTTGCTATTTGTTTTTTTATCTTCAATCTGATCACATAAATAAATTGTGTCTCCTCCATCATTGTAAATTGCTTCAAACATACTAACTGGTTCACGTAGTGAATCAAGAGCATTTACAACATCAAAGGTTGAAACTTCTAACTTTTTAGCAATCTCTTCTACTGTTGGTTCAACTCCATTAGTCGCAGTGTATTCTTCTTTATATTTTAATGTTTTATAGGCAATGTCTTTTAGTGATCTACTTACTCTAATTGAATTGTTGTCACGTAAGTATCTTCTAACCTCTCCTAAAATCATGGGTACAGCATAGGTTGAAAACTTAACTTCATGTGACAAGTCAAAGTTATCAATTGCTTTTAATAATCCTACACATCCTACTTGGAATAAGTCATCCATATTTTCACATCTATTATTAAATCTTCTTAGAATTGAAAGAACCAATTTTAAATTTCCGTTTACTAAGTCTTCTCTAGCAAAAGGATCTCCTTCTTGCATTTTTCTAAATAGTTCATTCATTTCTTTACTACTTAATACTTTAATATTTGCTGTGTTCACACCACTTATTTCTACTTTGTGGCGTGCCATATAAAAAACTCTCCTTTCATATTTCTTATGATATAAAAGAAGAGTTCTTATACATTAAATTATTTTATTTATTGCTTTTTCATATATTTGTTCTAATTCTTTACTTTGTTTTTCTGTTAGCTTTTTTCTTTCTTTTGTATGTGATGGTAATGTAGAAACGTGGATATCTACAATTTTTCCATTTTTTACAAAGACAACAGTGGGAAAATATAATCTTTTAATACTGTCATCATTCAATCCTTGATAACTATCTGCCTTATCGCCAAGTGCTTCAATAATCTTATAATAACTATCACTACCGTCCTTTATAACCTCAATACTACCATCTTCTTTTAGACTTTTTTCATCTCGTTCAGAATAAGCATTACAATAATATATTTTGTCTAGTCCAGTTGATTCCTTAGCATTGAATAATGAAGTTAAAATGTGTCTAGACCATGAACTTTCTGGATATCCAAAGTAAATAACACCAGTTTCATTTTTTAAAATTTGTGCAGCTTTTTTTGTACTTATATATGTTACTCCATTTTTTTCAGGAACTTCTACAGAAAGATATGAAACACCTGATAAGTTCTTTGTGCCATTAAATCTTTCATATTCTGATTTAAATTTTTTCTCGTCCTTGCTTATTTTTTCACTTTTTATAGTAAATATAGATAAAATTATGACTATTACTAATATTACCCCTATTAAGCTATAAACAACTTTCTTTTTCATAAACGCACCTCATCTATTTATTACTTCTTCTATTTGTTCTAATAATCTTTTTGTATCAAGTTTAGTTCTTTTTTTTGGACCTTTTATATGTATATGCTTTCTCATCTTTCTATTTTGATTACGTATTTCCATCATAAAATCTATCTTGTCACTATTATATACATATCCTAATTGGTTAATAACAATTGCATTTTTGGAAAGACAAATTACTGCCACTCCATAGTCTTGGGTAAGTACAATATCTCCTTCTAAAGCATCATTTTCTAACTTTGTATCTACTGCATTAGCACCTTTTGCTACCCTAATTATGGTTGTATCTAAATTAATTTCATGTTCGCTATCAACATAAATAATTACATTTATATTATATTTCTTAGCGAGGGCAACAATTAAAACTAGATCTGGGAAGGCATCTCCATCAACTAAAATTCTCATATTAATTTTTTAAATTCCTTTGGAGTTTTTACCTCAAACATAATCTCTTTCTTTATTTTTGGATAATATATTTTTAAGCGATTGGCATGTAGGCATAGTCTTGTTGCTTTACTATTTTTATCTTTTTCTCCATATTTGTTATCGCCTACAATTGGACAGTCTATATTAGCAAGTTGAACTCTTATTTGATTTTTCCTACCAGTTTCTAGATTTATTTTTAACAAAGAGTATTTATCGTTTTCTTTTATAACTTCATAATTAGTAATTGCTTCTTTCCCTTCTTTTTTATTAGTAATATATACTAAATTAGTTTTAGTTTCTAACAAACGATTAACTAATCTTGCTTTTTTAGTTTTCAATTTTCCTGTAACAACTGCGATATATTCACGAACAGATACGTAATCATTCCAATTTTTCTGCAAAGTGTTTTTCATTTTTTCATTTTTAGCAAATAAAACTATACCACTTGTATCTTTATCTAATCTATGAACAATGTAGACCTTTGCTCTTTTATCAGTGCTTTTTAAATATTCGGAAATATAATGATATAATGTCTTTTCTTTTTCTTTTATCGTTGCAATTGTTAAAAGTCCACTAGGTTTATTAACTACAATTATTTCATCATCTTCAAATATAATTTCAAATGGTAATTCTTTTTTATTTTTCTTATTTGTATCAATTATTATTTCTAATCCCTTTACAACTTTATAATTATATTTGGTTACTTTTGTATTGTTAATATAAATAGAGCCATGTGTTAAATATGACTTAATCTTTTTCTTAGACATATCTAGGTTTTTATATAAGTAATCTAGTAATTCACCATTTTCTTTAACAATAATTTTCATAATAATCCCTCCTAGTTCACACGGATATACATATTATACCAGAAAAAAACAAGAAAAGTTGAAAAATATATAATCATTTTCTTTTTTCTTGTTACAAGAATAAATATTATATGTTTATTTTGTGATGTTCTCGTTTTTTTGCAAGTGCCACTGACTTAGAATAAATAATGTCATTTTTCTTTTTCTACTTGTGTTTTAGAAACATCTATAAACATAGCATGTTCTCCTCCACCTACCATAGAAAATTTCTTAGTATTTTTTCTGTTATCTTTCATATTAAATCTCCTAACAAATTATATAAAATTTACTTGTAATAAGTATAACACATAAAATAGGTCAAATCTATTTAACTTTTTGTTTCGGAATTTCATTTCTGGTTTCGTTAATTGTATTCATGTATATCTTTTCTAATTGATTTCTGAAATCTGGTTCAAATACTTCATCTAATGACTTATCATTTCCTGATGTATAAAGGTTGGCAAAATTAGCAAATATTTCTGCTGCTACATTCATTTTTTCTTTATAGTACGCTTTGCCATGACCAAATGGTATCCTTTCAGACAATTCTATTTTCTTATATGTGGCGATAGCTTCAATTATATCTGATACAGGATTATCACTACTTTTGGCGTAAATTTTATTCATTACATTTAATGAAAAAAGAGAAATTTTGACATCTTTTAGAGGACTAATAATTTTGAAATTAGGGTTAAGCTTTATTGGAGAGGTATGCGAGTTTTCTTTCTGAGAATCTTCTAGTAACATTTCTGTTAAGCTAGAGTTATTTTTAACTTGATTTTCTATTATGATTTTAATTTCATCTTGAGTGTTATTAATTTTCTTTAAAATTGAATTAACTTTTTCTTTATTAAAATCCATTTTATCTACTATTCTATTAATTTTAAATAGATTTCTGCTCATGTCATAAAAATGGCCTACTTCGTGATAGAAAGCGTTAACATCAAACCATTCTATAACATCTTTATCAAAATAAATATGTGGTGGAACATCTTTGGAAATATAGGAAACTCCACTTGTTTTATAATCTGATGGGATAGTAGGTAAATTTGTGATAATACAGTCAGTTTTTCCTAAATTATCAAGCAATGCTTTTCTTTTTTTATCTCCTTTAATATTTTTCTTGCTAAAATTGTAATAGTTTATTAATTTGTCAATATCTTTATCATTATCTGATATAAATTTTATATTATCTACTATTTTAAATTTACTTGGATTTGTTATTGTGTTTTTATTTTTTTTACATTTTTTAAGTTCAGCTATTAAATAATCGTTATAAAATCCTCGAAATTTTGTGTCATATTCTAGTCTTAAAAGCCAAATACTTTCCATTATTTTATTTTTAATTCTGATTCTACTAAGCGTTTCTTTTACTCTTTTATCATCATTTTTATTTAAATTGATATTATTTTTTAATGTCTCAATTCCATTATAAATATCTATTTTCATATTAACCCCCTACTTATAGAAAAAGAAACTGATATTAGTTTCTTTTCATTTCTAGAGAAAACTTTGTAATCCTCTTGCGCTTTTTGGTGTTCTTAATTTATGAAGTGCTTTTGCTTCTGTCAATAAAACTCCTATCTTAGAGGCACCTAAACTTTTTCCGGTTTCTTCTAATGTTTTACAACGTCCACCATCAATACCAAATCTTTTTCTTATAATAAACTTTTCTGTATCTGTTAATTGTGCAGTTTCAAATGACTCTATAAGTTTTTCTCTCATATTATTTTCAATTACTTCTGAATCAACGTCATTATTATCAATCAACATAGAATTATCAGTAGAATCTGATGTGATGGTATTACTTATTATCAATTTGATATATTTTGCCAAGTTTGTATCACTAATTTTAGTATCACCAATAGTGGAATCTAAATAATCACATGTTTTATCAAAGAAACTAGCTACCCTTACTTTTTGGTCATTTGAAATTTTACTGTCTTCAAAGACTTGTTCTGTTAAATCTATTTTTTCATCACCTAATTGTCTTAGTCTATAATATTTAACAAAAGACTTTCTTAACTCTAGATCTGTTAATACACCTAATGCATTATCAGAATGTTTCTTTCCATTTTTATAGAATTGTGAGCTAGCAAATTCTGAACTAGATAAAATATCAAACTGACTATTTAATCCCATTTTTTCTTCAATAGAATAGCTGAATGTATTAGCCTGCGTAATTTGTGAAAATGAATTTGCCTCATTTAATTTACCATTTTTAATATTTTCAATCCAAGTTTCATATGTTGTCGCAATAATGTCCTCTGTATCAGCATTCATACTAGAAAGTAAATAAATATTTGTACTTTTTAAATAATTATATACAACATGTTCTGTACCTAAAATAATCTTGTTGTAATAATTTTTTCTTAGTTCCTTATTATCTGTTTCATTTATTTTCTTATATAATTCCTTAACCTCACTAATTCTTAATTTTTCTACATTTGAAAATTGTTCATTCCAATCTTCTAATATTTTTGTTTTATCCATTTTTATCCCCCTCTTTAAATGTGTACACATTATATCAGAAAAAGGAGGAAAAGTCAATGCTTTTTTATAGACTACACCACAATCATAATAAGAAAACATTCATAAATTATAACAGTTATAATGGAGGTTGAATCAAATGAGTTATGATGACAAAATTTCACAAATAATAAAAAATCATAAATTAAAACATAGATTACAGGAAATAGGAATATATCCAAATATGGGAGTGAAAAAAATAGTCGGCCCTACTGGACCTAAGGGTGATATTGGCCCCACTGGTCCTCAAGGTAACGGATTACAAATAATGGGATCATATAGTAGTGAAGAGGAATTATTACAACATCATCCTACTGGTAATATTGGTGAAAGCTATATTATAAGTGGAGATTTATATATATGGAATGACGAAGATAAAAAATGGGAAAATGTTGGTAATGTACAAGGACCTACGGGAATAGCTGAAAAAATAAAAATTAATACTACAACTACAACTGAAAATGGAGGGAAAGCCGAAGTAATTGATACATTTGAGAATGATACTCACGTTTTAGATTTTGTTATACCTAAGGGTGATGTTGGTAAAACTGGGCCTACTGGACCACAAGGTATTAAAGGTGATATTGGACCTACGGGACCTCAGGGGATTCAAGGCCCTACAGGACCAGCACAAGAAATCTTACCAACAAGTTATAATGCTATATTATTTACTAGCTATGCCCAAGCTCACTATTCTAGGGTAATGCAAATTCAAGATATTATCGAAATACCTGATAATAATAATTTCTTCACCCAGGTTAATGATACAGAATTTTCTGTCAATACTCCTGGATACTATGAAATAACTGTTTGTGGGCAAATATCTGGTGTTGATCAAAGTCATGGGGCTATATTTCACCTATCAAATAGTAATGGTAGTGTAATTCAAGATCTTTCTTTTGAATTAAAGGCAGGAACTACCAATAGAATGGATTGTTCTGAAACAGTAATTACTAAGATAGATACTCCAACTAACTTATATATCAGATGTGGAATTATAGGAGATCAAGGGACTGCTAATATTGATTTTGCTAATGTAAATTTAATTATCAAAAAATACAACTATTAAAAAATGAATGAAATAAATCCCATTCATTAACCACTTAGTGGTTCTTTTTTTATGAAAATCACTTTAAAATACTATGCGTTTACTTATAGATTTAAACAACTAATTTCCAACATCAATATTTACTTAGCTAATAACAAATGGACTTATATTAGTCCCATTTCCAGTGGCTACTGCACTTGATTTTAAATTTATTACGGGTTTATATATATAAGTTCCTGACGCAGAGCCTAGCGATGTAAACTTTCCATTTACCCATAGAAACGAAGTTCCATTCTTATCAATTCCGGCAGGACTCATTGTATAATAATGATATTCTGAATATAAATAACAACCATCACCATCAAGATATGGATATAATCCGGCATATAAAATTTCATCAAATGTTATTAAAGCAATATTGGAGTTAACTAAACCTTTTCCATTTCCATCAGCTGAGCATTTGAATGTTGGAACATAATTTTTATCAAACACAGTTGTAGTAGCATTTCCAGTGCTCCATTCTGTTTTTGGCTTAATTTTAATTTGTTCACAGAAGTAATTTCCAGTAACTATATTTTTAGAATAATTTGAGTTATTTCCTATATTTTTGTTGTACCAATCTACAAGTGTATCTTTTGCAATATTACTATTAGTATAATAATAATTTGAAGCAGGTATATTAAAATAGTAGGTTTTGTTATTATCAATACCATCTTGCAAAATCAGTCTAATTGTACCATCTTCATTTACTCTTAAAATTCTCCAAATAAATCCAGCAAAACTAACATAGTTGTCAGTAACATTACCTCTAAAATAGTAAGTGGGATTTCCACTGTTAGTATCTGTTGATTCATATAGTCCATCTTCATCTTTTGCTTCTGATGATGAAGTAGCTAATGTTGGTTTTTTATCAATAATGTCATATTGTTTATTAAATATTAGAATTCTTCTACGTACTTTTATTCCATCAGACCAATCACTTTTGTAGTCATTTTTAGATACTGTCCTATAAAATATATAATGCATATTTAGATCATCAAAACTTACTTCATTAGAAGTTGTTCCGTTTATAGAGACATCATCACTTGGTTTAGTATTAGTATTAGAAATATAGTACTCATAGTCTTTAATTCCATCTGTTGCTTTTCCAGGTACAGAAATACTACATATTCCATTTTTAACAATAATGAATGGTGGCTCAATTTTATATTTTTCAAATTTATAATTTAAAACTAAATCACATATTTGATCATTATTATTAGTAGTTAGTTTTATTTTAAATTTTCTTTCTTCTTTACCATCTATAATATCATCTACTTTCAGACCTATTAATTCATACTTAATATTTTTATTTGAATAGGTACTTTCTATTAGATCAGATAATATATATCTATCAGAACTTTTATTTTTGACAGTAATTTCGTAAGTAACACTAGAATTAGCGGTTGGCAAAGTTGTAAACATACTTGTTGTATCTTTTGAATATTTACTATTAAATGTTTCATACCCTTGGTTTTCTGAAGATACTACATTTATATTAGTTATTCTAATATCTTCATCAACTCTAACATAAGCTTCTCCACTTATTGATAAATCGGTATTTAAAGCTGCATATCCATACGATGTAAAAATAATGGCAAGAAAAATAGGCAAATAGATGAGAGGAACTTTAAATCTAAGCATCCTCTCTCTTATTTTTTTTATTAACTTCATTAGAATTCACCTTTTTTATGTTCCAAAATCAGTCTTTCTTGGTATGCCTTTGTTAATGTGAATCTATATGTAGATTTGTCACCATTTAAAACGAAATATGATTTATTTCCTGGTTCAACTTCATAGAAAACGATCGGTTTTTGTTCCATTTTTTGAGCGTCAATTAATTCATCAAATGATTCCACTCTAACTACTTCATCACTTTCTTTAAAATTATTTTTTGCCTTTACAATGTATGTATCATAATTTTTTAGTAGTTTATGTAATGCTGTTTCATAGGCATTATTTTCATCTTTTTTGATATAAATGATAATTGATACAACTACACCGATAGAACCTATTATTAATAAGATAATTCCTGATATTAATAAGATTAAGTTTCCAACCTCTATTTCATGATTATAAGTTAGTGTTTCTTTATTATTAATATTGCTGGCAGTCATTCCTATATCAATAGTTTGTTCAGAAAGAGGAATACTCATCTTCAAGTTATTATTTCTTTTAATATCTTTTTCAACCTTTTCATTAGTACCATCTACATCAATAACCATCTTTAAGTCTAGGCTAGCATTAGCTGTCAATGCATAATCTCTTCTAAAAGCATTGGCATAATTATTGTATTTGTCATAATCAATATCTACATCTTCATTAATAATGAAACTATTGTCATTTATACTTTTTTCTACCTCATCAAGTAAAACATAGTCTTTAGTATATAATACTTTATTATTGTCAGTTTTATCTGTAATATTTAGTGTACCTATAATTTTATATTTATATTTAAAATTCATGTTTTCTGTTGAATGAATTTCATATTTAAAGTCTGCGTTAATTGTATTGATCAAATTAGCAATATATTGCATATTCTTTCCTAAATATTTTTCTTCATAGTAGTTGTTTTCCTTTAAATATACTTTATAATCTATATTTCCCTTTTCATTATATGATAGTCCTTCATTTTTGTTTGAATACACAGAACTAATAATACAAAAAATTCCAAATACAGTTAATAATATAGATGGAATAACTAATAATGTTATCCATTTTTTTACCTTTAATCTTCTCTTTTTTGCTGAAACTTTATAAAGTTTATCTGCTTTTTCATATTTATAACTTGCCATTTTATTAACCTCCTTCAAATAGCCTATTAAATATAACTGTTGGATATCCAATATATTTTATTTTAAAATGAACCACACCAATGATTTCATTTTCTCTAATTTCCCAATTATCAATGCTATTATTATGATCACCTTTTGTTTTAAAAATATATTTTCCTTTTTCTTTTATTATTTTTGCAATTCTATGTACTATTACTTTGTTTTCTTTGTTGTAAACAAGAACTTCCCCTACTTTTAACTTATTATACTTTTTGGTTTTTTCTACAAATACCATATCACCTATGCTTATATTTGGTTCCATTGAACCACTACCAACTGCTAAAAAATAATACTTAAATAAACCACTCATAAATAGTACAAGCATGAATAATAGAATAGTCACTATTATGTATATTACTTTTTCTTTTTTTGTCACTTCTTTTTGCTTTGATTGTCTAGGATGTAAAACCATCGACTCTGTATACGAAATTATATATAGAAGTAATAAAAAGGGAACGATAATATTTAGTATACATTGTATATAGTCACTTATATTGGGGATTATCGGTAAAAAATAAACTGGTATTTCCATTATCAATCTATAAATAATACTTGGTTTATAGCCATAATAATATGTACTATAAGTTAAAAATATATTTTTCATAATAGATGGGAAAATGATAAATGTTGCAAATTCGAATATACCCTTTGGTGTAGAAAGTTGGTACATACTGTAATTTATTATTGCATCAATAAAAATTAAAAATATTGTTGTTAAAACAATTACTAATTTACTACTTCTTCCTTTTTCAATAAACTGATATCTTAGTATCTCTGATGTAATAATAGTAAGAAGTGATGGCATAACAATTTTAAATAAATGATTCATTCCTAATTTATAACTACTAGTTAGAAAACCAAATAAAAAGCCAAATAATACAAATGAAACTGATTGATATAACAACGTTAATAATGTTGTTGCTAATATGATATTTTCTTCATTTGACTCCCTATTTCTTGTGTATCCTAACAATAATACTGAGATAAAAAAACTTATTATAAGCGTTAATACACATCCATATTCTTTTATCTTAAAAGGTTTAAACAAAAAGAAAAGAAGGAGTAAAATAATAACAGAAAATAATATAATTAATAATATTTTTTTTGTACTTTTTTTCACATATTTGCTCCTTCCTTTTTATTCATACATATATCTCTAAACAGATGAAATGCAAAAAGGCAAATTGAATAATGACTTATTTTGCATTTCATATCTTTAGGCAAGAAATTTATTTTTCTTGCAAAGATAAGATTAATTAATCTTGTGAGTAAACAATAGTTGCATCAAGATCACTAATTGCTACATCATTACTTGGTAATTCAGATGCTGTTACTGCTGCGTTGTAAGTTAAAGTTAATTTTAGACTTTTTGTTTGACTCGCTGTCAAAGTATCATTTTGAGCAATTGGAGAACCATCACCGTAAGTTAATGTATATGTTAAGTTTTTACATACATTATTTGCGTCTTGTGTTGCATTGTCACCTGTTCCAGTACAAGATGGTGTTCCAATTACAATTGATGATATTTTAGCATCAAAGGTACCTTCATTTTTAACATCAAAAGTATAACTTATGCTATCTCCTGGTGTAGTAAATGTTACATTATAGTTTTCGATATGGGTATCATTTGTTGATAATGTTGGTGGAGTTACTTCTGTTGCTGTTCCTGTTATGGATGCTGCTGATATATTATCAAATCTTATTTTCCAACTTGAAGCTTTCACAGTTCCTTTACCATTAATTTTTAATTCAGTTGAAAAGGCTGCAAATCCTATTCCTATTACCGCTATTATAGCTACAACTGCTACTGTCATAATTACTTTAAAATTTTTATCGTTCATTTTTTAACCTCCTTAATATGAACATTTTATTTTTGCGTATAAATTATCGCAATACTTAGATTATTTACATCCACTTCGTTGAGTGGTAGATGTGATCCTTTATAGGAAAGTTTTAATTTTAGGTTTTTTTTCTCATTAACGTTTAAGCTATCTCCTATATTGATTTTTGATCCATTTTCATAAGTTAGTTCATATCCTATGTTTTTACATACATTATTTGCATCTTCATTTGCTTGGTCGCCAGAACCACTGCAATTTGGTGAAGCAATTTGAATGGAACTAACTTCGGCATCTAAACCTCCCTTGTTAACTACATCAAAAGAATAAGAAATAGAGTCATTAACATCTTGTAATTTAACATTCATATTTAAAATACTGGTTGATTTGTCAGCTATATATGGTTTGTCAATTTCAATTGTTGATCCATTTATAGTTGGATTACTTAAATTTTCAAAATGTACATCCCAATTAGCAGAGCCCATTTTCATTTTTCCTTTTATATCTAATGATGTGGTAACGACTGCAAATGATACGCCAATAGATGCAATAAGTAGTAATAGTACACTAATCATTACTATTTTTGTATTTTTCAACATATCACCCACTTTCCAAGTACAATCATCTTAAAATCAACTATTCTATGATGATTTTTCAGCAACGAATCTAACCATATTTTCGATAGATTTCTTTTTTAAATCACTTGAAGGGTGAACATAAATTTGTAAAGTAACTTCAACAGAAGAATGTCCTAAAATTTCTGATAGAGTTTTAATATCCATTTTTGATTCAATACATCTAGTAGCAAATGTATGCCTTAAAGTATGATACTTTACTTTTTTAATACCGCATTTTTTTAGAATTCTATAATATGTATCTGCTAACTGTCTAGGATCATACTTTTTTTGTTTGCCATTAACTATATAACAGTTTTCATCTTGTTTATAAGTTTGTAAAATTTTAGTTAAGAAACTTGGCAACGGAATTAATCTTTCTGATGAATCACTTTTTGGTGTACTCTCTACTAACATAGTTTTATTTTTTTCATTGCCGTTACTTTGCTCAATTCTTATAATAGTTTTTTCTACTAAAATAGTTTCATTTTCTAAATCAATATTTTTCCATTTTAAGGCACATACTTCTCCTATCCTTAAACCACCATATAGACTAATTAAAATTGCAAGTTTACGACTATTAATTTTATTTTTTAAGCATTCTTCTAAAATTAATTGTTCTCTTTTTGTAAAAACTACTATCTTTGTTTTGTTTTTCTTAAATTTTATACAGTCAAACATTAAAGGTTTACAAATATTAATAGATACCCCATATTCCCAACTTGATTTTAATATATATTTAAGTGTTTTTTGAACCGATACCGAAACTTGGTTTTTATTTTCAGTTTTAATAAAATCAATAAAAGTATCTATACTAATATCTTTAATTAAAATATCTTTAAAATACGGTAAACAATGATTTTTAATTAATCTCAAATATCTTTGTTTTGTTTGAATTTTAACATTTAATGTTTCATTAGACCACTTAAACAAAAGGTCTTTGTACAAATATTTTCTGTTTTTAAACACATTATCACCTCCTTAAACACAATATAATAATTAACTTTAAATATTTATTAAACATCAAAAAAAGAAAAAAGATAAATATTATCAAAAAAAGTGGTGGAATTTTGATTTTTCATGGTATAATCATAATGTAAAGTAAAGTCATCATAGAATAGTTGATTTTAAGATAATTTTATATAATCAAAATCAAAAAGTCGTTAGTTCTAGCTAACGACTTTTCATTTATTAATTAACTTTAACAATATTCTTTATTTCTTCTTTATAGGCCACTACTCCATTTTGATTAAATGGATCTACTCCAAATAGATAGGCACTAAATACTGCAGATAACATGAAGAATGAACTTAATGTTCCGATATTATTTATGGTCATTTTATCTATATCAATTATAATACTTGGTGTATTACCATTTTTATGGGCTCTACATACTGCATCACAGACTTTATTATTTATATTTGAAAGTGTTTCATCTCCTACTTTTATTTCTTCATCAGAATCTAATTTTAAAATTGTTTCAAATATAATTGGATTACCTTCTTGTAAGAATTGTCCTAGTGAATGTAAATCTCTTGTGTTAACAGTAGAAGTAGGAAAAATACCTAATTTATTTTTTCCTTCACTTTCACCAAATAATTGTTTTAGCCACTCAGTATAGTAATAAAGTTCTCTATTATAGACACTGAAGTTTTCTATGTATTTGCCTTTTGAAAATAGATTTATTCTAAGTTTAGCATAATAATAAGCATCATCTATTAAGCCTAGTCCTTTTTTATAACCATCTAATAATTCATCTATATCTAGATTCATCACTGATAATGGAAGAAGATGAGCTGCGGTCATTAAGCTATATCTTCCTCCTATATCATCGTTCCAATCAAATGATTCATAGCCATATTTCTTTACTTCTTCTCTTAAGTAACCGGAATCCTTATTAGTAGTAACAATTATTCGTTTTCTAAACTCTTCATTAGTATATTTCTTTAGTAGTTCATTTTTTATTATCTGATATGTTAATTTTACTTCAAGAGTCGTTCCTGATTTACTAATGACATTAACAAATACTTCTTTATCTTTTATATAGGCTAGAACTTCATTCAAGTATTTACTTGATAAGTCATTTCCTATATAAATAACTTCTGTTTCAGATTTTTTGAAGTTTGACAAAAATATTTTACTTATGGCATAACTTCCTAAGAATGATCCACCTATTCCGATAACTAATAGACAATTACTATTTTCTTTTATTTTTTTGGAAACCGATTTGATTTTATTTATTTCATCAGTACTAATAACATTATTATAAAATCCTGCCATAGGACTATTATAAATTTTATTTAATAGTTTTTGTTTTTCATTTGTATCAACTTCTACTTTAGAATCCATATAAGTAGAAAAATCAAATTTAATCATTAGCTGCCTCCTTAATATAGAGTGATACTTCATATTTTTTCTTTTTATCACTAAGTTTTATTTTATTTTTACTTCTTTGAGTTTTACCATCAATAATTAGTTTTTCTTCTTTACCAATATTTACTTTTATATTATATGTTGAATCATTATATTTATATTTAATTTCAAAATTTTTAAAGCTATTTGGAACTTTTGGATCTAGTACTAGGCTATCTCCATATTTCTTTATTCCTAATATTTCTTCTACACCTACTCTATAAAACCAACCTGCAGAACCTGTATACCAACTCCATCCACCATGTGCCTTATATTTTGGATTAGAGTAAATGTCTGCGGATATAACATACGGTTCAATCTGATATGTAGATACATCACTTTCATTAAGACTTCTATTAACTGGATTAATCATTTGGTAATAGTTCCATGCCTTAATAATATTTCCTGTTTTTAATAAAGCCATGATATACCATGATGTTGAATGAGTATATTGTCCTCCGTTTTCTCTGATTCCAACTGGATATTTTTTAATATAACCTGGATCATTTAACGTTTTATCAAATGCTGGTGTAAGTAGTTTGATTATTTTTAGATCTTTATCAACTAAGTTTTCTTCAACAGAATTAATAACACTAGTTACCTTATCTTCAGGACAAACATCACTTAGGATTGAAAAACTTTGAGAAATAAGATCTATCTTACATTCATCATTTTCGTGGGATCCTAACTTCTCTCCATTATCAAAGTAAGCTCTTAGATAATATTTTCCGTCCCATGCATTATTATTTAAAGCATTTTTTAATTTTTCATTAAATTCTTCATATTTAATAGTGTCAAAATTACTATCATACTCTTTCATAAATGAAATGAATTCTGCAATAATTTGATATAAGAAGAAACCTAGCCAAACACTTTCTCCAGAACCTTTAATACCAACTTTATTCATTCCATCGTTCCAGTCTCCTCCACCCATAAGTGGTAAGTTATGTCTACCCATACTCGACATAGAGAGTGATAGGGACTTTAGAAGATGGTTTAGAAGTGTTTCTGAATAGTTGCTATAATTAAATATCATTCCTCGTTCTTGTTCATATTCTGTTAATTTATCACCTACAACATATGGTACTTCTTCAGTTAAAATAGTTGTATCATTAGTTACTCTTAAATAGTAAAGTGTTGCATAAACAAGCCATAAATAATCATCTTTATATCTACTTCTAAGACCAAATCTGTTTTTATCATGCCACCAATGAAGTACATCTCCTTCTTCAAATTGATGCATTGCATTTTTTAATATTTGTTTTCTACTTACTTCAGGTAAAACTAAGCAAATATTCATAGAATCTTGTAATTGATCCCTATAACCAAAGGCTCCACTTACTTGATAGAATCCAGCTCTTGCTAAAAGTCTTGAAGAAATAGTTTGATATAAGTACCAGCCATTAATCATATAATTGAAACTTTCATCTTTAGTTTTAACTTCAATCTTTGATAATGTATTTTTCCATTTTTCTTTGACTAATTTAAATTCTTTAGTAGTTTTTTCTACATCGCCATATTTAACTACCATTTCTTCTAATTTAGAAACGTCTCTATGACAGCCTAAACTAAATATAACTATTTTTTCATTATTTTTAGGAACTATTGTATTAATACCAATTTCTTTGATAAGAATTTTATCATCAACAAATTTAGTAATCTTTTCACTAGAAGACATAAATACATTAACATCACTATAGTCATTACTATAAACATTACGCATTTTTAGATAATTGTCTTTGACCATTGCTTCTGTTAAGATATGTCTACTTGTCTTTTCTTCGAAATTACCTAATACTGGATTAATAAAGAAATCTATATCTATGGAAATATCTTTATTAGTTTTATTCTTTAATTTAACTATGTATAGTTTTACTGGATCATCAACTGCTACAAACTCAACTACTTCTTTATGAAGAGTTTCTCCTTCACTTTCTAAGATACTATATCCAAAGCCATGACTACATCTTGATGGATCAAATAATGAATTATTAATTTTTATTCCTTCTGACTTATCATTTAAAACCATTTCATTTGTCCAAGAACTTATTTTAAATTCTCCACTATTATAGCCATATGTGTAACCACAGCCATTGTTTGTAACGATAGTACCGAAAGATTCGTTTGCTATAACGTTGCTCCATGGTGTTTTAGTGTTATTGTTTTCTATTACATATAGTGAACCGTCATTACTAAATCCTCCATAGTTATTAAAATATTTTAGATTTTTAGTTATAGGCAAGTCTAGATTTTTATCTGTTGTCATTACCTCTGGAACATTAATTTTATTTCTTCTTTGAAGGCGTTCTACTTCATCTTTTAGTGATGTATGAGAAGATATATTAAACATAAGTCTAGGTACTGTTTTTAGAAGTGTTTTATCTTCTTCACTAATTATATTTTTAGAAATAACTTGAACATTTCCTGGAGTATTTGAAAAACCATTAACTGCATACACTCTATATAATTCATCATCTATTTCTTTTTTGATTGTCTTAGAATATTCTTCATTTTCACTATTTATAATGATGATATCAACAAATATAGATTTATTTTTGAAATATTCGAAGGCTTTTAAAATTTCAAATACAAAGGCAATATCACTTATACTATTTATATTTACTAAAATAATTGGTCTATCTCCACTAATTCCAAATTTCCATAATCCACTTTGAGATAATGCATTTTGTCTTAATATTTGTTTTCTATCTTCTCCTACTGTAATTTTAGTAGTTTGATATAAGTAGTTGAGCATAATATTATAAGTTCTCATTTCACTACCAACGACATTAATCATTTTAGTGTTCATAATGTTCATAAGAGAGGCAACTTGAAATGCTTCATCTATTTTCTTCTTTGTATCATAACTATTAACAATATCAAATAGTTGTTCCATACTTCTTCCAAATCCATTTATAAAATAAATTGTTTTTGATGAGTTTGGTGCGATTTCTACTGTATTTCTTAAACTCATAACAGGATCAATACTATCACCTACATTACAACTTAAATTTTTTGATAATGCTTGTGGATTCTGATAAGTTCTATTTCTACCAACAAAATTAAATCTATCTGTTTCATATGTGTATTTATCTTTAGGATCATCTATTAGAAGTCTTTGAATCATATAAGCATTTATGTTTGATGTTCTACTTTTTCTACGCATTATAAGTGAATGAGTTTTATCATCGTAAGTTGATGATAAAAACATATTTTGGAAAACACGATGGGATACATCATCCATATTCTCACATAAAATTGGTTCTGTATAACTTGTAACTTGTAATAGCTTGAAGTCATCAGAATCGTTATAGAAAGTAATTTTACGTATTTCTGCATGATGATTTTGTAACACAGTTATTTCTGTTTTAGTAGAAATAAGTCCATCTCTTCTAAAGTACTTTATTTTATCTGATGAGAACACAACTTCATATTTATCAGGCTTTTGGTTTATTGGTGCATAGGTATTAGACCAAACCTTTTTTGTATCTAAATCTTTTATATAGAAGAATATACCATAGTCCTGTTCTGTTATTTTTCTATAACGATTTAGTTGTAACATACGATATCTAGAAAAACTATCACCACGATCATTCATTAGTAAAGTGTATTTCTTATTTGATAGTACACTAACTTCTGGCATGTTAGAGATATAATCAAATTTTCTAATATCATTTTCTATAACTTCTCTTTTGTAGTTATATTTTTTGTATCTAGCCATTTTCATATCAATATCAGCTTTTACTTGAACTTTTTCTTTTAGTAAAATATCATAGGTTTTAACTCCAACATTTTGATGAAAATAGTCTTTAAGTATTCCTTTTTTTAGGTAGTTTGTTAATCCCATTAAGCTCATACCTTGGTGATGAGCAAAGCACGCTCTAACAACTCCTTTGTTACTATAATCGTATGATTCATAAAAACCATAGGCTGATAGCATATTAAGTTTTTTGAATTTTATGATGTTTTCGTATACTTCTCTTGGGTAAAGTTCCGTAGCCATAAATGATGAATATGGAGAAATTACTATTCTATTATTGTTGTCTTCCCTGGCCTTTAAATATGGAACAGAAAAACTATAATATTTGTAACTATTTGAGTTATCTAGTTCATTGTATGCTGACTCTGATATTCCCCATGGAAGTTTTCTATTAATTCCTTCTATGTAAGATTTTTGACATAGATGGGCAAATTGATAAGATTCATCTAGTAATGTATTTGAATAGTTCTTCATAAATAAAAGTGGCATATAATATTCAAATGCAGTTCCAGACCATGAAATTAAGCCTTTATGATGAAGGTAGGTAGTTAATGATTTATCAAGACAGAACCAATGTTTACTAGAAACGTCTCCTTTGGCAATTGCTACAAAACTAGTAAGACGTGATTCTGATGCAAATTTATTATAATTATATATTGATAAACGAGATTCTAGGCTTTCATATCCAATACTAAATACATCTTGTTTCGTGTACAATTTTTTGAAATTAGCTTTTTTAATCATCTTTTCACAAAGTTTTGCTAATTCTTTAAAATTGTTATCTTCTAGATATGACTGACAAACCATTAAAGCAGCAATCAAGTTTCCTGAATCAATTGTTGAAACGAATTTAGGATATAAAGGACTTTTATCTTCAATAGAATACCAATTATATAAATGTCCATTCCATTTTTCTAGAGAATCAACTGATTTTAAGATATTTTCTAAATAGTAAATTGATTTATCAAGGGAGATAAATTCTAATTCTTTAGCACAAATGACACTGGCTAGTGAAAAAGCAATATCAGTTGCTGATGTCCTATTATCCATTTTCATCTCTCTATTATCTTGAAAGTTATCTGGAATTAAGAAATGATTTTCTTCTTTTAAAAACTCTTCAAAGTAATTCCAAGTTTTTTTGGCAATACTTTTCATTTCTTCAAGTTCACGATCATCAACTCTTTCTACTTCATGATTAATATTACTGCTTACATAATGAAGTAAGAATGGTGCACTGATAAATACTAGTGCTACTACAATCATTGAATAGTTAGTTGTCAAAATACCAACTATTAGAAGAATTAATCCTAAAACTAAGTTAAAAATAAAACTTTTTAAATATGATGCTAAGTCACCTTTTGACTTCTTTTCTACTTCTTCTGCAGTTGTCCAGTTAAGTAGTTTTTTATGTGATATAAAAAGTCTATACATAGTTCTTATAAAAGCATCTAAGTATAATTTTGTATAGAATGGTATAGTAGAAAAAACTAGGAAAGAACGTAAGAAAAGGGATTTTCCTCCAAACATTAAGTTTTTATAATATACAGTAGTTAATTTCTTTTTCTTTACATAAAGTTTGCTTTTTAAATATGAAAGAATTGGTAAAGCAATAACTAAGAATATAAATAAAATCCAAAGATAGTTATGTTTACTAAAAATTAAAGAAAGAATTACAATAAGAAGTAACATTGGATATAAAAACATTCTAATAATATTATCAAGTATTTTATATTTACCTAATAAGTTTATTGGATTATGTTCTATTTGTTCTTTTTTATTTTTAGTTTTTGATGAAAGATAACTAATTATTTGTAAGTCTCCTCTAGCCCATCTATGTTGCCTTTTGGAATCTACTAAGAAGTCAGATGGAAAACCGTCGATAAATTCTATATCAGAGACAAAACCACAACGAAGATAATTACCTTCTAATAAATCATGTGAAAGAATTAAGTTATCAGGAAAACGTTCATATAGAACTTGATCAAATACTTCCAAATCATAGATACCTTTTCCTACAAAGCTACCTTCTCCAAAGCAATCTTGATTTGTATGTGGTACTACTACACTATAAGTATCAAATCCCCCAATACCCGCAAATATTTGAGAATAAAGGGAACGATTAGTAGCCTCTAAATCTGTATTAAGTCTTGGTTGCATCATTCCATATCCACTAATAACCTTGGTTTTATCTTGATTTAAGACAGGGTGATTTAGAGGGTGAGCCATACAACCTACTAAATTTAAGCAAGAATTTAGGACAAGTTTAGTATCAGTATCTAGCGCAATAACATATTTTATTTTCTCATCTAAATTATCAAGGGTTGATGTAAAATAATAATCCTTTTTTTCTTCTTTTGTTAATTTATTCAAAAGATATCTATTAAATTGTAAAAGTGCTCCTCTTTTTCTTTCATAACCTAAGTAACATTCTTCACTTTCATTCCAAACTCGATTACGATATAAAAAGAAGAAAATATCTTTTTTGTATTTTTTATTTAAGCTTTCTGCATACTTTTTTCCATATTCAGCAATTACACTATCATTATCAATTACTTTTTTATCTGATGCGCTGACATCTCCTAGTAGGGAAAAATATAAATGTTCTGTCTTATTTACAACATAGTAAGTTTCTAATGTATCAAACATTTCTTTTATTTTCTTTGTATCAGCAATGATTGTTGGTATTACAACCATAGTAGCAGACTCTTTTGGAAGTCCTTTAGCATAATTTAATTTAGGAAGTGGATTAGATGGTACATGCTTATTTAAAAATTGATTAGTAAGTTGAACTACTATTTGTAAAACTGGAATAAATAAAATTATAAAACCAATTACTTTAAGAGGAATGAAGTAGAAGCTTAAGAAAAATGAAATTACGCAGGTAGTAAAAAGAAGCCAAATGATATATAATGCAACCCTAACCATTTTATTTTTCTGTGGGAATAATAAATATCCAATATGGAAGTTATCATCATTTTTTTCTTCCATTAATTTTTTTACTATTTCAAATTCACTACATTTTGTTTTTTTAGAAATCTTATATATTTGTTTTCTATACACTTCCTTTGTATCAGTAGTCATACTATCGTAAACTTTATCTTCAACTAGTAATTTTTCACATTTACTAGCCTTTTCAAAAATATCTTCTGTTTGATATTTCATAATTTCTTTTAGGTTGTTGAATATATTAGATATTAGTAAATTCATATTTATTTGTTCTTGATATTCATCATTAATAATTTGTCTTAGACTTATATTATTTTCTTCTAAATAATTATTAAACTCTCTAAATTCTTTATTAGCTGCTTCTCCTAATAATTTTAATTCTTGATTTAATTCAAAGATAAAAACATTTTGTCTTGGAATATCTTTATCAAATGTAAAATCACGTATAACTGAGGAATTATTTTGTAACTCTTTAATCATATCGTGAACTTTATCTTTTATTTCTAATCTTTGGTATGATAATTCACATATAGAATTTAATTTATCAGTATAGATAAAATATAAAACGGGTATTACTAAAGAAAGTTCTTTGTAAGTGAAATAATTTTTGCTTTTTCTTTGATAAGAATTCATTTCTTTCATTAATGATTTGTATGAAATATTATATTGATTTTTATTAATAATATCATAAATAATTGGATAAATATTATCAACGTGTTTTAAAGCTTTTGATAAACCTTTTTTATCGTCAATTAAAACATTTTTATATTCGACAACCAAGTAATAATTATCAATCAACCATTCATTAGTGGTACCAACATTTTCATACTTTTTTGTTTTAGCAACTAAAAATGAATAAAAGTTGCTAATGTCATTAAAATTTTCTAAAAACTTCTTTAATAATTTATGCATCATATCCTACTCCTATCTATAGATTAGTATATCATGATTTATAAATTTTATAAAGATTAGAAGAAACAAAAAAACCGTTAAAAAACGGTTAGTTTCATTATGGCGGAGACAGAGAGATTTGAACTCTCGCGCCAGTTGCCCGACCTACACCCTTAGCAGGGGCGCCTCTTCAGCCTCTTGAGTATGTCTCCAACTGCACTTATAATATTACAGTAAAAATACTTTTCTGTCAACATTTTTTAAAAAGAAAAACTCCTGCCTCGGAGTTACTACAAATATTGGTGACCAGTACGGAATTCGAATCCGTGAATGCTGCCGTGAAAGGGCAGTGTGTTAAGCCACTTCACCAACTGGCCATAATGGCGCCCCAACTAGGACTTGAACCTAGGACCCCTTGATTAACAGTCAAGTGCT
>ERZ827440.1483-NODE-1483-length-25300-cov-4.452248_pt1 | contig 25300 bp, 20 predicted proteins | sample MGYA00519774_ERZ827440 | MGnify/ENA primary metagenome ERZ827440 (study PRJEB31778, sample SAMEA3449302) | human gut metagenome | biome: human gut; feature: human-associated habitat; material: faeces | place: United Kingdom | collected 2010/2012 ... | reverse complement strand
AAAAACATAAAGGAGAAACGAAGATGAAAATAAAAAAGATAATTATTACAATAATAACAATATTACTAGCAATGGGTTTTAATAGCGTATGTAAAGCATACACTATTTCAATTGATGATGTAACTGCAAAAAAAGGCGAAGAATTTAAAGTAACATTAAAAGGTGATGAATATATTGGAATAGCAACAGGAAGCATAAAATTTGATAATTCAAAATTAGAATTTGTAAAAGCTGAAACGAATTCACTAGACACAAATATTGATGAAAATGGAAATTTACTTTGGATATATATGAATGAAAAATTTATGCAAAATCAATTTGGAGAAAATGATAATCCAGAAGATTTTGGAACAAAAGAGCTTTCATTTACTTTCAAAATAAAGAAAAATGGAAAATCAGATTTAGAATTTGAAGATTTAGCCTTAGTTGGACTTAATGGTGGTGAATATTCAGATAATGAAACAAATAATAATATTCAAGGTAATAAAAAAATTACTGTTAAAAGTAAAGGAAATAATTTTATAATAATTATTGGTATCGTAGCAGCTGTTTTTATTCTTCTATTAGTTGGAAAAACAATAAAAAAATCAAATAAAAAATAATTGTATGTTTACATACAATTTTTTTTGTTCACAAAAATGTTACAAAAGTATTACAAAAATATTACAATAATATTATATTTGTATTTATATGTTGAAAAAAGAAAAAAATAGAGATAAAATAAAAATATATAAATATATTAAGGAGGAAAAAAGAATGAAAAAGAAAAAGATTTTTTTAAGTCTAATATTAGGAATTATTGCAATGATCGCATTATCAATACAATCAAAAGCAGCAACCCTAACAACATCAGAAACACCTACAACAGTGTATTCTGGTCAAAAATTTAAAATTGTAATGTCTTTTGACGAGGAGGTATTTTCAGCAAGTGGTTATCTTGGATATGATTCAAGTTTAGTTACTCTAAAAAAACCAGAAAATTCAAAAGTTGAAATTTCTCCAGAATACTCAAAAAATGTATTGGCATGGATATATGCTCCAAATGAAAATGTAACAACAAAAAGAATAGAGGTAGATGCAACAGCTGCAAATGTTGATGAAGAAAAAGTTGTTGAATTTAAGACATCAGATGTAGTATATAATTCAGGAAAAGATCAATCAGAAGGAACAATAGCTGATCAAACATTTAAAGTTACTATAAAGCCAAATAAAGATTTATCAGTAGGAAAAACAGAAGTAAGTTTAAAAAAAGGTGAAACAGAAACAATAACAGCAGAAGGAAATGGAAAATTAACATGGAAATCAAGCAATGAAAATATAGCTAAAGTTGAAGATGGAAAAATAACAGCAATATCTGAAGGAACTGCTACAATAACTGTAACAGATGAGGCAGGAAAAACAAAAGAAATTAAAGTAACTGTATCAGATGCAAACTCTGCAAATAATGAAAATACAAACACAAATACAAATACAAACACAGGTAAAACTAATAATGTAGATAATTCAACTTTTAATGGTGAAAAAATAGCAAAAGCAGGTGAAAGTAAAACAGTACTAATACTAGCAATAGTTGCAATAGTTATAGCTGTAATACTTGGAAAAAAATCACACAAGATTAATAAATTATTTGTAATGTTACCATTACTTTTTGCAATTTCTTTTGCAGGAAACACAAGTAATGCTGCAACAGCCGATATAAAAGATGTACAAACAGACAAGATAGATGTAGGATTATTTACTAACTTAGCAGATATGGAAGGAAAAAATGTAATAGCAGTTAGTGCAAGAAGTGGTTTCAGAAAGAAAGATATAAATGATAATACAGGAAATAAATTATTATATAGTGATTTAACAGAATTCTTCAATAAAAATACATCAATAAAAATAACATCTATAAATGGAGAAACTAGCTTTAAGGATAGTTTAGTATTAAAAACAGGTGACAAATTAAAAGATTCGAATAATAAAGAATATACAATAGTTTTATTTGGAAATATTAATAGTCAAGGAACCGTTTGTACAGGAACAGATCTTAAAGCAATAAAGAATATATTTCTAAAAATAGATGATTATAATAATTACAAAGATGAAAAAAGATTAGCATTAAATTTAAGATATCAAACAGAAAACGGAAAACCTGTAACTAGAAATGGAGAAACTATTATAGATGCTCTAGATGCAGGAAGATGTAGATTAAAAGGTTTAGGATATGATGGTGGTTCAGAAAGTTTACCTGATTCATTAAATGGAACATTAATATATGAAACTATATATAATCCAGAAACTACATCAGAAGGAAATTTTGAATTAACACAAGAAGGACAAAATGCTGTAAGATATAAAACATTAAAACAAGCTATAGATGCAGCTGGTACAAAAACATCAACTATAAAAGTATTAGATAATGCATCTTCAGAATTATATCCAACTATAACTGTAACAAGCCAACAAAATATAACATTAGATTTAAATGGTAAGGAATTGCTACTACGTGGCAATGGAGCGTTAGTTGTAGAAAATAAATTAACAATAAAAGATACAGGAGAAAATGGAACTTTGTCTAGAAGTGGAAATACAGCTAATCCTACAGCTATATATGGAAAAGATGGTAGCGAAATAATTGTAGAAAGTGGAACTATAAATGGCGGAGGATATGGAGTAAATGGCGATAAAATAACAATAAATGGAGGAACATTACAATCAAGTGGTTCATATGCTGTATATGGTAAAGATATAACAATAAATAATGTAAATATATCAAAAGGTCTTTCAGGTATAGCTGTAAGCGAGAGTGGAAAGTTAGTATTTAATAATGGAGTAATAACTAATACAAAATATGGAATAAGTGCAGGTAAAGATGCAAAAATAACAGTAAATGATGGAAAAATCGAAGGTAAAGTGGCAATAAATGGAGCTGAAAATGCTGAGGTAGAAGTAAATGGAGGAACAATAAATGGTTTAGCATCATCAAGCAATGAAGACAAATATTCAGCTGTTTCTGTAAAAGGTATCTTTAAAATGACATCAGGAACAATAAACGGAGCTTCAGGAAGTAAAGGTGCTATTGAACAAACTAAAATTGGATATATAGATATAACAGGAGGAACTATAAGTTCAGGATGGGCATCTGATTATGCAATATATCAAGATGTTACAACAGGTGCTTATAGAACATCTATATCAATTTCTGGTGCTCGTGTTAGCGGATTTAATTATGGTATTTATCAAAAAGGAGAAAGTGACATAATTATTGACTATAATTATGATAAGGATGTAGCAACAAGTATATCTCAAACATCATCACAGTCACAATCAAGTGAAAATGCCGCAATTTACAAAGATAGTTCCGGGGATATACAAATAGGTAAAACCACAGATATAAGAGCAATTGGAAAGCTTTTGATGATTGAATATAAAAGTAATGGTATAAATGCGCCAAAAGCAACTGTAAAATTCTATAATGGATGTATTAAACCTACAAATGCTGCTTTAGGTAAAGCAATTCTTTCAGCAAGCAATATTATAATAAATTCTGCTCCATCATTTATACATGAAGATTTCGGAATTAAAGAAGAAAATGGTACAAAATATGTAAATGGAAGCATGATATATACAGAAATAATATTACAAAATAACTAATGATAAGAAAGGAGGATATTATGAAGAAAACAGTAAAAATAATGTGTATTGCATTAATTGCTATTTTAGTAGCTGTTATGATAATATCAAATTTTTCAAGTGCTCAGACAACAGCTAAATTGACAACTAGTAGTAGTGTTAATGCAGGTGATACATTTGATGTTACTTTTTCTATACAACCAGGAGCCATAAGTTTAAGTTTTTCAATGGAGTATGATTCTTCTGTTTTTGAATATTCTGATTATGTAAAACAAGATGGTTTAATTGTGAATCCAAATTTTAATAGTTCAAGTGATGATAAAAAAGCGATAAGTCTATTTTATGTAGATGAAACAAATTCTAACGGAAATAGCAGTTTAAAATCTATAGATAAAGTAACAATAAAATTTAAAGCTAAAGATGTTACAGAAGAAACAAATGGAAATATTGTCGTTAATGATGATTTTAGTGCAGTCGTAAAGGAAAATGGTGATAATAACTATAGTGAAATTGTTTATGAAAATATAGATAAATCAGGTCTTTCAAAATCAATAACAGTAAAACCAAAAAAAGAACCTGAGTCAGGAGATATAAAATTAAGCGATAATGAAATTTATATAAAAGTTAATGAGACAAAACAAGTAACTGTAACAAATGGAGTAACAAATATATCATGGGGATCAAGTGATAGTAGCATAGCTACAGTAGACAATAACGGTAATATAAAGGGAATTTCAGAAGGTGACGCAACAATAACAGCATATAATGATGATAAAACAGCAAAAGTAATTGTACATGTTACTTCAGCTGATAATCCGGACAATGGAAATCCAGTATTAAGTGATACAAATATAACAGTAAAAAAAGATGAAAAAAAGACAATTACAGCAGATAGAAAAGTAACTTGGTCTAGTAGTGATGAATCAATTGCAAAGGTTGATCCAAATACCGGTGAAGTAACAGGTGTATCAAAAGGAACAACAACAATAATTGCAAAAGATGAGAATGGAAAAACATCAACATGTACAGTTACAGTAACTGATGATAATAATGGAAATAACAACGGAAACAATGGCAATAATAATGGAGACAACAACGGAAATAACAACGGAAACAATGGCAATAATAATGGAGACAACAACGGAAACAATGGCAATAATAATGGAAACAACAATGGAAATAACAACGGAAACAATGGCAATAATAATGGAGGCAACAATGGAAATTACAACGGAAACAATGGCAATAATAATGGAGGCAACAATGGAAATTACAATGGAACAACCAATATAGGTAATACTTCAGTAAGAAATGCAAGTTCATCTGCAAATGAAGTTGTGCCAGCAACAGGAGAAAGTTCAGTAGGAACAATAGCTTTATTAGCTATTATAGCATTAATTGTGGCATCAATAATATTTAAAAGAAAAAGTAAAATAAAATAATTTTATATATACATACCTCAAAAAATGAGCTTATAACTTATTTTTTGAGGTTATTTTATTGACAATTAATAGTATAGATGTTAAAGTGTTTAAATGATAAACAAAATAAATATGCTTACATAACAATTAATAATAAATTAAGAAAGGAGTGTGTGGTATACTTAAGTTATTAAATATATCATGCAAGAAATAAAATGAAAAAAGGCATAGTTTTTTTAATTACGATAATTTTGATATTTTCATTTGTAATTATTGGAATTAATAAATCAATTTCAGTAAAGCAAAAAGATGACAAAATAAAAATAATTGCAACACTATTTCCACAATATGACTTTGCAAAACAAATAGGTGGAGATAAAGTAGATGTAGAATTATTGCTTACACCTGGAACAGAAACTCATACATATGAACCAACTCCACAAGATATAATAAATGTAAATAAAGCTGATATATATATATATACAGGAAAATATATGGAGCCATGGTCAGATAAAATTGCAAATAGTATAACATCAAATACTAAGGTATTGGATGCATCAAAAAACATAGACTTAATAAATGAAGAAAATTTTGAAAAAGAACATACAACAATCGATGAAAAAAATAGTGAAGATTTTCACAATGATGAATATGATCCACATATTTGGTTAAATCCACAAAATGCAATTATAATGGTAAAAAATATTACTGAGGAATTATGTGATATAGATAAAAAAAATGAAAAATATTATAAAGAAAATTCAGAAAAATATATAAACGAATTAATAAAATTAGATAATGAAATAGAAGATACTGTAAGATCTTCTAAAAGCAACAAAATTGCATTTGGTGGTACATTTGCATATGCATATTTTATTCAAAGATATAATTTACAATATATTAGTGCATATGATTCTTGTGGGGAAAATTCAGAGCCAAGTGTTGCAAAAGTGAAAGAGGTTATTGATTATATAAAGCAAAATAATATTAATGTAATATTTTATCAAGAGCTATCTGCTGGTAAGATTGCTGATACTATATCAAAAGAAACTGGAGCTAAAAAGTTGATTTTCCATACAATTCATAATGCTTCGAAAGAGGAAATAAACAATGGTGAAACATATATTTCATTAATGAAAAAAAATTTGCAAAACTTGAAACAAGCTCTAAATTGATATAGTATTAAAATTTAAATTATGTTTATAATAACGAAATTTAACATAAAAATACATTTTTTACAAAATATTATAAATAAAAGGAGATAAGTTAAATGTATGTATTAGAAATAAAGAATTTATCAGCATCATATGATGGTCATGAAGCAATAAAAAACATAAACATAAATATAAAAAAAGGTGATTATATATGCTTAGTAGGAGAAAATGGCTCTGGAAAAAGTACTTTAATAAAAACAATAGTTGGTCTTCATAAAAAGGATTCTGGTGAAATAATAAAAAATGTAGATAATGATAAAATTTCATACCTTGCTCAAAATAATATGAAAGATTTAAATTTTCCGGCTACTGCAAAGGAAATAATAATGACTGGAGTGCAAAAACATAAAAAATTACCATTCTACACAAAAAAAGATTGGCAATTATTTAATAAAGTATGTGATACACTCGAAATAAAAAATTTAATAAACAAACAAATAGGAGATTTGTCAGGAGGACAAAGACAAAGAGTAATGTTAGCTAGAACAATTATAAGAGAGCCAGATTTAATAATACTAGATGAGCCATGTAGTGGTTTAGATATAAATATAACAAAAGAGCTATATGCAATTTTAGGAAAAATAAATCAAGAAAATAATACAACAATACTAATGGCAACACATGATTTGGATGAAATTAAATCAATGGATGTACGAGTAATATGTTTGGCAACGACTCTAAAATTTGATGGAAAAATAAGTGAGTGGCAAGGACTTTAAATTATAAAAAGATATATATGATATATTTTAATTTTAAAATGTTGTAGTATATAATTAATTAAAATAATGTAGAAAGGAGAGCAGGATATATTAATTATATCATGCAAAGCTGAAATGAACACAATAATAGAATTATTAAATTATCCATTTATGCAAAGAGCAATAATTTGCGGAATTGCAATATCATTTTGTGCAGCGTTAATTGGAGTTATACTTGTATTAAAAAATTATTCAATGATTGGACATGGTTTAGGAGAAGTTGGATTTGCATCATTATCATTAGCATTAGTATTAAATTTACCAGAAATGTCTGTATCAATTCCAATAGTAATAATTGCGTCATTTATAATATTATTAATAAGTCAAAAAAAAGGGGCATCAGGAGATGTGACAATAGCACTAGTTTCAACTGCTGCACTAGCATTTGGAGTAATAATAACATCTGTTTCAAATGGATTTAATATAGATGTATATAATTATATGTTTGGTAGTGTATTATCAATGACTAAAAATGATGTAATAATAAGTATAATATTATCAATATTATTGATAGCAATATATGTATTTTTTTATAACAGATTATTTATGATAACATTTGATGAAAGATATGCAAAAGTTTGCGGAATTAATGTAACATTTTATCAATTTTTAATTTCATTAATAACTGCAATAGTTGTTGTATTAGGAATGAGAATGATGGGAACATTATTAATTTCGAGTTTAATTGTTTTTCCTGCAATAATAGCAAGAAAATTGACAAATAGTTTTAAAAATATGGTAATTCTTTCAATACTAATTTCGGTAATATGTTTTATATTTGGAATATTAATTTCATATTATTTAAATTTACCAACAGGAGCATGTATTGTAACGGTATATATAGTTTCATTATTAATAGCAAATATATTTAAAAAAATAAACATTTAAAAATAATAGCATATGGAAAAATCCATATGCTATTATCATGTAAAGCTAGTATTAATCTTCGGCTAAAACCAATATACCTAAACCAAAAATCTAATATATATTGCTATATAACTAAATTTTATTGATAAATATATTAGTCTTTTGCTAAAATATTAATGCCCATATAACAACTATATTCATCCTAACTAGGGACTATAAATAGTCATTAGTTTGAACAAGAATACTCATAACTTTGAAAAGTATATATACTAATTTTATTAGCAAACATATTTTTCTCATCGCCGACTAGTAATAACCTATTTTTAATAAGCTAGTAATAATCTTTGCTCGAATATTAAAAATCTGATCTGTTCAAACTCGTAATACTCTTAGTCAAACTAATATTAACCTTACAATAGTATTATATGCGAAATAAAAAATTATATTCATAATTAAAAAATATATTGAAAAAAAATTTTTTGTGTTATAATTTATTTATAATAATTTTAGGAGGTACAAATGAAAAAAATAAAATTAATAATAATTTTCATAATATTTTTAATAGGAGGATGTATAATATTAAATAAATCAGAAGCAGTAAGTATATCTACAGAAGAAACGCCACAAATAGTAGAATGTGGAAATGAATTTGAAATAATATTAAAGTTTAATGAAAAAATAAAATTAATGAATGCTCATATAAAATATGACGAAAATTTTGTAACTATGTTAGAAGATAATGAAAATAAAGATGTATCGATAAATTCAAAATATTCTGCTAATGATTTATCATTAATGTATATACCACTTAAACAAAATGTGACTGAGGATGTTTTTAAAATTAAAGCAAAAGCTTTAGATGTGGAAGAGGAAAAAAATGTAAAATTCCAAATATACGATTTAACAGTAGTAACAGATTCTGAATCTAAAAAAATTGATGATATTGAAGTTAATTTAACTATAAAAAGAAAAGAAGAAAACGAAATTCAAGATGTTCAAACAAATAAAATAGATGCTGGCGTATTTGAAGATTTATTTGGTTTAGAGCAAAGAAAAATTTTAGCAATAAGCCCTAGAAGTGGTTTCTATATGGATTTTAATGATAAAACAAAAAATAAATTGTATTTAAATGATTTAGAAATGTTTTGTCAAAAAAATTCAATAAGTATTGTATCTGTAAATAACAAAAATGTAACAGATAAAAATGATACAATACTTAAAACAGGTGATGTTTTAAAAGATAATAATAATATAGAATATGAGTTAGTTTTATTTGGTGATGTTGATAAAAATGGCTCTGTATGCACAGCAGGAGATTTGTATACTGTAAAAAAAGCATTGTTAAGTTTAGAAAATAATAAAAACTTTGATAAACTTCAAAGATTAGCAGCTGATGTTCGATATCAGACTAAATCGGATGGATCAGTTTTATTGGATAGGAATGGTTTAACAGTTTTAAATGCTTTTGATTTGAGTAGAATGAGATTAAAAGCATTGGGATATGATGGTCACTATAACATAGAAAGTGACAGATTATCAGGAACATTAATATATGAGAGTATATACAGATATAGTGAATAAGGAAAGATATTATGTTAAAATTTTTATCAAAATATAAAAAAGATTTAATAATAGGACCAATATTTAAGTTAATAGAAGCAATAATAGAAGTATTTTTACCATTTATAATAGCACAAATAATAAATAATTTGTCAAATACTAATACAAACATAATTATAAAATATACAGGAATAATGCTAATATTAATAATAATTGGACTAGCCTGTGCAGTAATTGCACAATACATTGCAGCAAAAACATCTCAAGGATTTGGAACAGAGCTAAGAAATAAATTATTTTCACATGTTTTAAAATTATCCAATAAACAAATTGAAAAATATGGAACATCAGCAATTGTAAATAGAATAACAAATGATATTTTAAACTTAGAAGTAGCAGTAGCAATGTTTATAAGATTAGTAATAAGAGTTCCATTTATATTTATAGGGTCTTTAATAATGGTGTATGTACTTGATAGTACAATTTCGAAAATACTTTTTATATCAACAGTAATTCTTGCAGTTTGTATATATGTAATAATAAAAAAAGCTTCAAAATATCAACAAAAAGCGAATACAAAATTAGATGAAATTGCATTAAAAGTAAAAGAGAATTTATTAAATATAAGACTTGTAAAAAGTTTTGGAACAGAAAAATTAGAAGAGCAAAAATTTCAAAAATCAAATAATGAAAATTACAAATTATCACAAAAAGCCAATATATTTTCAAATCTATTGAATCCAGTATCTGTTGTAATACTTGATTTTACAATAGCACTAGTTTTATATATTGGAGGAATAAAAATAAGCAACAATTACATGCCACAAGGAAATTTAATAGCAATAATAAACTATATATCACAAATGATATTAGCAGTAATAGTATTGTCAAATTTAATAACAATATATACAAAAAGTTTTGTATCATATAAAAGAATAAAAGAAATATTACAAGAAACACCAGAAAAAGATGACGAAGAAAAAAATAATAAAATAAGAAATACAGATATTGCAATTGAATTTAAAAATGTAAATTTTGAATATGATAAAAACAAAACATTTTTGAAAAATATAAATCTACAAATAAAAAAAGGTGAAAAAATAGGAATAATAGGATTAACAGGATCCGGAAAATCAACAATATTACAACTAATAAATAGAAGCTACAAAATAAGCCAAGGAGAGTTAAACATACTAAGAACAAATATAAATGAATACACAAATGAACAAATAAAATCAATAGTAAAATTAATAGAGCAAAAACCAAATTTCTACAACACAACAATAGAAGAAAACATAAAAATGGGAAAAAATGTACCTAAAAAAAATATACAAAAAGCACTTAAATATTCAGAAAGCTACGAATTTGTACAAAATTTAAAAGAAAAAGAAAATACAAAACTAGAAAACAATGCCAACAACCTATCAGGTGGACAAAAACAAAGAGTATCACTAGCAAGAGCATTCACACGGAAATCCCCAAATATTAATGTTAGATGATGTAACAAACGCATTAGACAACAAAACAGAATCCAATGTACTAAACAACATATTAAACTATATCAACGAAAACAAAATAACACTACTAATCGCATCACAAAGAATCTCCACTATATCAAAATGTGACAAAGTAATAGTCCTAGACAACGGAAACATAGAAAACATAGGAACACCAGCTCAATTACTAAACGAATCAAAAATATATAAGCAAATATTCCAACTACAAAAAAGATAAACAAAAATCATATCAGCGAGATGTGTCAATGGGTTATCAATGGAGAATGGTTGTCAATGGGGAAGGGTTGTCAATGGGGACGGTTCTGATTGACAACCTTTTGGTTAAAGGAAGGTTCAGAAAATATATCAAAGGTTGTCAATCAGAACCGTCCCCATTGACAACCCTTCCCCATTGATAACCATTAACGCAAGAATACAAGATGAAAGGTAGTATTATGAAAAATTTTAAAAAATATCTAAAAAATAGTAAATACTCAATAATTATTATCGCACTATTCTCTATTATAAGCAGTGTAATGACAATATTAGCACCAATTTATATAGGAAAAACTATTGATAGTACGATTCCATTCATAAAAGAAAATTTAATTACAGAAATAATAAAATTATTGTTAATATATGTTATTTTATTCATTTCAAATTTACTATTAAATAAAGCTCTTATAAAATTTGCCACAAAAACATCTAAAGCTCTAAGAGCAGATTTATTTAAAAAAACAAATAAATTAACATTAAAATATTTAGATAAAAATCCATATGGAGATACACTAAACAGATTTACTGTTGATGTAGAAAATGTTTCAAATGGATTAATTCAATCTGTATCAAAAATAACAATGGGAATTATTACGGTTATAATTTCTATAATTATAATGATAAAAATAAATAAGGTAATGACAGTTATTTTAATTTGTATTGCTCCAATAATGTATATTATTTCAAGATTTGTAGGAAGAAATACTACAAAGTTATTTTCAAAAAGAGCAGAAAAAATATCAGATATAAATGGATATACAGAAGAGGCTTTAACTGGATTTAAGACAATAAAAAATTTTAATAGTGAACAGTACTTTGAAAACAATTTTAAAAATAAAAATGAAAGTTTAAAAAATGTAGGAATAAAATCACAATTTTATTCATCACTTACAAATCCAAGTACAAGATTTGTATCTAATTTAGCATATATTGTAGTTGCAATATCTGGAATCGTGATAATAAAAAATACAGCAGATGCACATTTTTCGATTGGAAATTTAACAACATTTTTAGTATACACAAATGTATTTACAAGACCATTTAATGAAATTACATCAATAATATCAGAAATACAAACTGCAATAGCATCTGCAAAAAGAATATTCGATTATTTAAATGAAAAAGAAGAGCAACAAAATTCTAAAATAGTAGAATTAGATAAGATAGAAGGCAGAGTAGAATTTAAAAATGTATATTTTTCATATGTCAATAACAAAAAGTTTATAGAAAAATTTAATTTAATAGCCAATTCAAAACAAAATATTGCAATAGTAGGAAAAACTGGAGCTGGAAAGACAACAATTGTAAATCTATTAATGAGATTTTATGAAATAAATAGTGGCGAAATAACAATAGATGGTGTAAATATACAAAATATATCAAAAGAATTTTTACGAAAAAATATAGGAATAGTACTTCAAGATACAAAATTATTTACAGGAACAATAAAAGAAAATATATCATACGGATCACCAAATGCAACAGATGAAGAAATCAAACAAGCAGCAAAAATGGCATATGCACACGAATTTATAGAAAGATTACCAGAAGGGTACAACACATATATAAAAAATCAAAATATGCTATCACCGGGAGAAATTCAACTAATAAACATAGCAAGAGTAATGTTAACCAAACCACCAATAATAATATTAGATGAAGCAACAAGCAATATAGACATAGTAACAGAAAACAAAATAAGTAATGCTTTTAATAAATTAATAAAAAATTCAACATCATTTATAATAGCACACCGACTATCAACAATAAAAAATGCAGACAAAATAATATTCATAGAAAACGGAAATATAATAGAAGAAGGAACACACGAACAGCTACTAGCCAAAAAAGGTAAATATTATTCTATGTACGAAACAGGAATTTAAAATATAAAATTTTATTTGACTTTACAAAGCATTTATGGAATAATGTGAATATTATAAAAATACAAAAAGGAGAGAATAAAAAAATGAAGAAACTAAAAGATATCATAATGAATCTAATTAACGGATTTTGTATGGCACTAGCAGACAGCGTACCTGGTGTATCTGGAGGAACAATAGCATTCTTACTAGGATTTTACGACAAATTCATAGGTTCATTAGACGATTTATTCAGAGGAAAAATGGAACAAAAAAAGACTGCACTAAGATTTTTAGTAAAAATAGGATGTGGCTGGATAATTGGATTTTTACTTGCAGCAAGCATTTTATCAAGCTTATTTAATAGCAAAATATATGCAATGAGCTCTTTATTCATAGGATTTATAATTTTTGCTATACCAGTAGTAATTAAAGAAGAAAAAGAGGTTGTAAAAGGAAAATATAAAAACTTAGTATTTACATTATTAGGAATCGCATTAGTAGTAGCAATAACAATTTTTAACTCACATGCAGGAAAAAGCATTGATGTTAATGTATTAAATGCAGGTACAATAATTTATATATTTATAGCTGCAATGATTGCAATATCAGCAATGATATTACCAGGAATATCTGGATCAACATTATTATTAATATTTGGTTTATACATACCAATTATGGAAAAAGTAAAAGCTTTTATATCACTTGATTTTTCAGCAATGCCTGTATTAATAATATTTGGATTAGGTATGATTGCAGGAATAGTAACATTTACAAAATTAATAAGAATGTGTCTAGAAAAATTCCGTTCACAAACAGTATACACAATATTAGGAATGATGTTGGGTTCATTATATTCTATTGTTATGGGAGCAACAACATTAGATATACCACAACCAGCAATGACATTTTCAACATTCAATATCCTTACATTTATATTAGGTGGAGTTATAATAACAGGATTAGAATTATTAAAAGGATATTTTGATAAAACAACAAAATAAAAATACAAAATACCTCTTAAGTTTTAAGAGGTATTAATTGTATTAAAATAATTATAAAGCGCTAAAAAATGAATATAATAAATTTGTAGCATTACATAGAAAGGATGATTTTAATATGAAAGTTATTTTAGTAAATGGAAGTCCACACGAAAAAGGATGTACATATACAGCTCTTAAAGAAATAGAAAATACATTAAATAATCAAGATATAGAAACTGAAATATTTTGGCTTGGAAATAAACCAATTTCTGGATGTTTGGGATGTGGTTCATGTTTAAAAACAGGAAAATGCTTTATTAATGATAAAGTAAATGAATTTTTAGAAAAAGTGGAAGAAGCAGATGGTTTTATATTTGGCACACCTGTACATTTTGCTTCAGCAAGTGGAATGATTACATCTTTTATGGATAGAGCTTTTTATGGAAGAAGCAATTTATTTAAAAATAAACCATCGGCTGGAATTGTGTCATGCAGAAGAGGTGGAGCATCATCAACATTTGATATGCTAAATAAATATTTTTCAATGAATAATATGCCAATTGTAACATCTCAATATTGGAATATGGTACACGGAAATAAACCTGAAGAAGTTAAGCAAGATTTGGAAGGTATGCAAACAATGAGAACACTTGCGAATAATATGGCATGGCTTTTAAAGTGTATTAATGCAGGAAAAAAAGCTGGAATTGAACTACCAAAAAATGAAACAATAACAAGAACAAATTTCATTAGATAAAGAATTAAATATTGACGCAAAATAAACATAGAGCTAAAATTTTTATATAAATAAAAAAGGAGATACAAAAGATGTGTATAGATTAGCAGAAATATAAGATATAGACCAAATTGCAGAGTTAAGAATTCTGCAACAGAAAGAAATATTTAAAGATAATAATTCAATGAAATTGTCAATGTTTTTATAAAGACATTGACAAACCATATTTAAAGGTGATAATATAAACATCGTGAATTTAGAGGGATACCTGTAACCATTCCGAACACAGTAGTCAAACTCTACTTTTTCAGTATTTATATGATTATGTTATCATTTTTAAGTATTGCAAAATTTAGACTGACACACAAAATAAAAGCTAAAAATCATATAGATACCAAGTATATAATTACTTGGTTTTTTTGCGTCTTAAAAAGGCTAATGGAAATTGGTCAAATAAAAGTGTAAAGGGGGGAATATGAAAAATAATTAAGCTTAAAATTTTTTATCGGAGGAGTGTTATGGACGAAAATTTAATTAACAATGAATTACTAAAGTATATTAAGGAAAATATTTTTAAAGTATATGATTTAAATGGAAAATCTCATGATATAAATCATATAAAATATGTACTACAAAGAGCATTTGAAATTTCAAAACAATACGAAGGATTAGATTATAATATGTTATTTACAGCAGTATCATATCATGATATAGGAGATCATATAGATAGAAAAACACATGAAATAATATCTGCAAATTGGATGTGGAATGATGAAAATCTGGACAAATTTTTCACAAGAGATCAGAAACAAATTATAAAAGAAGCAATTGAAGATCATAGATCATCTAATAAAAATGTACCTAGAAATATATATGGAAAAATATTGGCATCTGCAGATAAAAATACAAATGTAACAACTTTTTTTGAAAGAACTTTAGCATTTGGATTTGAACATTACAAAGATTTTACATATAAAGAGCAAATTGATAGGGCATATGATCATGCTGAAAAAAAGTTTGGCAAAAATGGTTATGCGGTTAACAAATATTATGTAAAAGATGATAAATATGAAAAATATTTAAAAGAATTACAAGACTTAATTGAAAATAAAGAAGAGTTTTATAAAAAAGCAGAAAACATATTAAAACAAATGATTTAAATAAATAGAAAAATGAACGACTTTAAACATGTAAATTAAAGTCTGTTCATTTAACAATAATAAATGGAGGTTTTAATATGGAAGAGCAAATATTTAAAGAAGAGCAAGATAAATTAGAAGAAATAAATAAAAAAATTACAGAAGAAGAAAATATAATTGATGAGGATTTAAAAAATGCAGATATGAACTATTCATTAGAAGATATGGCAAAGGGCGAGGTTTTATTTGCAAAAGTAAAAAAGTTAGAAGATATAAAGAAAATAAAAGATGTTCCGTATTTTGCTAGAATGGATTTTAAAGAAGATGCAAGAAAAATGGAAAAACTATATATTGGAAAAATTTCTATTTTAGATAGTAAAACAGCAGAGCCAATAATAGTGGATTGGAGAGCTCCAATATCAAACTTGTATTATGAAGGAAAAATTGGTAAAGCAGAATATGAATGTTTAGGTAATAAAATAAAAGGTGAAATATTACTAAAAAGACAGTATATTATAGAAAAACGAAAATTGAAAAAGTATGTTGATATTAATGTTACTGGTAATGACGAGTTACTACAAAATGCACTTGAAGAAAAAGCAGATGATAGATTAAAAAATATAGTAGCAACTATACAAGATGAACAAAATAGAATAATTAGAGCTGATATAAATTCACCACTTATTGTACAGGGAGTAGCAGGAAGCGGAAAAACGACAATTGCTCTTCATAGAATTGCATATTTAATTTATAATTATGAGAAAGAATTTAAACCAGACGAATTTATGATAATAGCTCCAACAAAATTCTTTTTAAATTATATTTCAAATATTCTTCCTGATTTAGGTGTAAATGATGTAAGACAATGTACTTTTGAAGATTTTGCCTATGATGTAATTGGAAAAAAATTAAAAATTTCAGATAATAATGAAAAATTAGTTATAATTGTAAATAAAGAATTTGATGATATAAATAAGGGAAAAATTGATATTATGATAAAAGAAGCTAAATTTAAATCATCAATAAATTTCAAAAAAATTATAGATGAGTATTTGGCAGATATAGAAAAGAATTATATTCCTAAAAATGATTTCTGTTATAAAGATTATACAATAATGAAATACAATGATATAGATTATTTATTTAAACATACATACAAAATGTATAATTTTGATAATCGAATACATGAAATTGAAAAAAATTTAATATCCGAATTTAAAAGAAAATCTACAGAAATAGCAGAAAACTTGAGAAAAGAGCGTACTAAAGCCATAGAAAATTTAGTACAAGAAGAGCGTATAAGAGTTTATGATGAATATGATAAAGAAATAAAGAATGTAGAAAAGGGATATAAAAAAATTGTAAAAAATTATTTAAATCAAATACCTAAAAAAGATTGTGTACAATATTATAAAGAATTTATAGATTCATATTTGCAAAATTCAAATGAAGTAATGCAGTATTTAAAAGAAAATACGCTAGCAAATTTAAATAAAAACGAAGTATCATTCGAAGATTTAGCTCCTATAATGTATATACAATTTAAAGTTTTTGGAATAAAAGATAAATGTAAAATAAAGCATGTTGTTATAGATGAAGCACAAGATTATGGTGAATTTCAATTTGATGTATTAAAAACGATTTTAAACAGTAATTCAATGACAATATTAGGAGATATAGCACAGGGAGTTCATTATTATAGAGGTATTGAAAACTGGAAGAGATTTATAGATGTGGAATTTAATAATGTAAAAACTATATACACAACACTAAATAAGACATACAGAACAACAAAAGAGATAATGGACATTGCCAATTTAGTAATTGACAAATTACCACAATATGAAAAAGAATATATTGTGTTAGGTGATCCAGTTATAGACAGAAAAAATTCAATAAGTATAAAAAAAGTCGAAAGCAAAAAGGATTTAATCGAATCTATAAATGAGAAAATAAATGAGCATTTAGATAATGGATATAAGTCAATAGCAATTATAGGAAAAGATATGAAAGAATGCGAAATGATTGAAAGAGAAATTTGTAAGCTAAGATTAGATGTAAAACTTATAAAGGGAAAAGATTCGGAATATAATTCTGGAATATCAGTTGTTCCATCATATTTGGCAAAAGGTTTGGAATTTGATTGTGTTATTATTTCAAATGCAAATAATGTGAAGTATACAAATAATAGTTTAGATATAAAATTATTATATGTAACAATAACAAGAGCAATGAGCAAATTAGATATTTTTTATGAAGATGAGATAACTAGTTTAATTGAGCTCTAATGGTAATTTTTTATATAATAAATAATTAAAAAAGACCTAAGTTATGCGACACATATTAAATATGTAAGCATAACTTAGGTCTTTTTGAGACTGTGTTTTATAGTATCACTTAAGAAAAGCTTTTGTAACAATCTCTTTTGATGCGGTAAAATACGAATAACCATTAACAGCTTCTATAACAAAGATTAACTGTTTGCCAACTTTAATTTGAATCATGTCAAGGACTTTGCCTTTTCTATAATTCAAATTAGGGTCGGTGGATTCCCAGTAAATGCCTGGTTTTCCAAAAATTTTCTTGAAAGTGTGAACTACTCCATTTTCGAGTTCCACAACAATAGTTGTTGTACTTACCGTTGGGCTAGGAGAATTCATTGCTAATTCTCCCTCCTTTCAAAAAATTTTGAATTTAACAAGTAAACTCAATAGTGCTATTATTATAACATAAGTGTACATAAAATACAAGAAAAATTGATTGACAAAATTATACAAATGCCATATAATACCAGTATAGTTTATAAAAAATCGTTGAACAAGAAAATAATTATAAAAAAATTATTAAAGCGAGTCGAAAAATGGTGTGAGTTCGACAATAATTATATAATTATTAGAGCTTGTGAGTGACTACAGGAAATAAAAGTATGGTAGTTCGTATATCTACGTTACAGATTTGAGTGGATTTTTGTATTTAAAATATAAAAATCAAATAGAGTGGTACCGCGTTTTATATCGCCTCTGGATTTTCCAGAGGTTTTTTGTTTTTATAAAATGTATATGTATGAATTATCATATTAAAATTGGAGGAAAAAGTATGGATATTATAACAAAAACAGAAGAAATAATTAAAAATATTTTAGAAAAAAATAACTTTAATGAAGAAAATGTGGTTCTTAATACATCTAGCAGACCAGAATTTGGTCAATTTCAATATAATGGAGCAATGGGACTTGCAAAAAAATATAAAACAAATCCAAGAGAAATAGCTCAAAAAATAGTTGATGGCTTAAATGAATTTGACATTTTTGACAATATAAATATTGCAGGACCTGGATTTATAAATATATCATATAAAATTGAATATCTAACTGAATATTTAACAGAAATATCTAAAGATGTATCTGAAAATGTAAAAAAATATCCTAAAAAAAAGATATTTTTAGATTATGGTGGTGCAAATGTTGCAAAAGCACTTCATGTTGGGCATTTAAGAACTGCTAATATAGGGGAAGCATTAAAAAGACTTGCAAAACTTGTTGGCAATGATGTTATTTCAGATGTTCATTTAGGAGATATAGGAAGACAATCAGGTATGGTTATATATCAATTAAGAGAAGAACATCCGGATTGGGTATTTTTTGATGAAAATTATAAAGGAGAATATCCAACAGAAATTCCAATAACAAATGAAGATTTAGAGCGAATTTATCCATTAGCAAGTACAAAGGCAAAAGAAAATGATGAGATAATGGAAGAAGTTCGTAGAATTACAGCAGAGCTAGATAAAGGAAAAAAATCATATGTAGCTTTATGGAATATCGTAAAAGAAATATCAATTAAAAATATAAAAAATATATATAAACAATTGAATACTAATTTTGACCTATGGGAAGGTGAAACTGATTCATATCCATACATAGATGAAATGTTAGAAATTTTGAAAAAAAATAATTGTTTGAATGAAAGCCAAGGAGCTCTTGTATGTGACGTAAAATTAGATACAGATAAGGCGGAAATTCCACCACTAGTTGTAATTAAAACAGATGGAACAACTTTATATGCAACGAGGGAACTTGCAACAATATTATCAAGAAAGAAAAGATTTAATCCAGATGAAATATGGTATATAGTAGATAACAGACAAGGTATGTATTTTGAGCAAGTATTTAGAACATCATATAAATCAAATTTAGTAGATAAAAATATGAAATTTGAATTTATAGGTATTGGAACAATGAATGGAAAAGATGGAAAACCATTTAAAACTAGAGATGGTGGAGTAATGAAATTAGAATCTTTATTAGGCGAAATAAAGGAAGAAACAGCTAAATATGTAAAAGATTCAGAAATGAATGAAAATGAAAAGAAAAACATATCAGACACAGTTGCAGTAGCAGCCTTAAAATATGCAGATTTATTACCAAATGTAGAAAAAGATTATATATTTGATATATCAAAATTCTGTAGCTTAGAGGGGAAAACTGGACCATACATTTTATATTCAGCAGTTCGTATGAAATCATTGCTAGCAAAATCAAATGTATCAAAATATAAAATGTATAACATATATTCTCAAACAGAAAAAGAGCTAATAACAAAAGTATTAGAAATGCCAATAAGAATAGATACAGCATACAGAAATAAAACACTAAGTGAAATTACAGAATACATATATGAATTAGACAGTTTATTTAACAAATTCTATGTAGAAAACAGAATACTAACAGAGCAAGATGAAAACAAAAAACAAACTTGGTTATTCTTAACAAACCTAGTATATCAAGTAAATAAATTACTATTAGATACACTAGCAATAAATATACCAGAAAAAATGTAATAACTAAAAATTTAAGGAGAGATACAAAATGAAAGAAAAATTTATTGAATTATTAAAAAGTACAAACAGACCTGGAATAGAAGATTTAATATCATTTTTAGAAAAAACAGACTTCTTCACAGCACCAGCAAGCACAAGATTTCACGGGTCATTTGAAGGTGGACTAGTAGAGCACAGTTTAAAAGTATACGAAATTTTAGACTACAAAGCTAAAAACAATGTTTTAAAATTAGAAATTCCAGATGATACAATAAAAATAGTTAGCTTATTACATGATATATGTAAATTAAATTTCTACAAAGTAGACTATAGAAATGCAAAAAATGCATTAGGTGAATGGGAAAAAGTTCCATATTATACAATAGATGACACGATACCATATGGACATGGAGAAAAATCTGTAATGATGATATCTGAATACATAAAACTAACTCCAGAAGAAAAATATAGTATTCGTTGGCACATGGGTTACACAGAGCCAAAAGAATTATATAATACAATAGGATCAGCATACAAGAAATATCCATTAGCTCTAATGATGCATGAAGCAGATTTAGAGGCAACATATTTTTATGATATTTAATAATTAAAAAAAGTAATTCACTTATAAAATTTATTTTATAAGTGAATTACTTTTTTTATAATTGAACAGCAAGATTTTAATTTAAAGTATTACTGTTTTTTTATTTTAGGTTTAGCAATTAAAGAAGCAATATATCCAAAAAATACAGCAGCAGCAATTCCTCCGGCAGAAGCCATAACGCCACCAGTAAAAGCACCAAGTAAACCATTATTTTTTACTGCTTCAATTGCGCCTTTAGCTAAATTAGCACCAAAGCCAGTTAATGGGACTGTAGCACCACAACCAGCGAAATCAATAACATATTTATAAATTCCACAAGCTCCTAAAATTACTCCAACAGTAACAAATGTTACTAAAATTCTAGCAGGGGTAAGTTTCGTTTTATCAATTAATATTTGACCAATAATACAAATTAAACCACCTACAACAAAACATCTTAAAATTTGCATCCAATCAATAGTTTGAAAAAAATCCATAATAACTTTTTATGATATATATAATAATCATAATCTCCTTGCATATATTTGAGTTTTTTGGTTACTCATAAACCAATTGAAACAATATAAAGTAAATAATAAAATTTATTATTAGTATTATTTACAAAAAAAATAAATATATGCAAATAAAAAGCAATTGTTTGAAATAACAATTGCTACAGTAATTATTTTAAAATTTTTATTTTTCCTAATAGTGGAACTTCTTTTTCTTCTTGGTTGATAGCTGCTATTAATCCTAAAATCCAGCAAACTAATACGAAAACATTCCATAAGCTTCCTAAAATCCAACCAACAACAGGAATAAATTGAAGTATTATACCTGCAACATTAGCTAAAAGAATTACTAAGGCTTGGTTTAAGTGGAATTTAGCACCTTCTTTATCACCAGCACAAATTGCAATGATAAAACCAATCCAAGTTAAATATGCAACCCAGCTTGTTGTTTTGGCATCAAAACTACTTGAATTAGGTGTTTGATTTGGCTCTGTATTATTCTCCATAACAAAATCCTCCCTTTTCTATATTTTTAGAATTAAATTCCAAAAACATTTTAACATAACAAATTTTAGTTAACAAGGACTTTTTTATTTTTATTATAATACTTGAAAAAAATAACATTATAAATTATAATATATAGTAATTTTGAATTTATTTGGAGGAGTTATTAAATGAGTAATATGGTAGGAAGACGATGGCGTTTCTAATGTTAATATATTATTTTTATTTTTTACAAAGAGAGGAAGATTTATTATGGAAAAGAAAAAACGTATAGTAACAGGAGATAGACCAACAGGAAGATTACATATAGGACATTATTTTGGATCATTAAAAAAGAGAATTGAATTGCAAAATTCAGGCGAGTACGAACAATTTATATTAATTGCAGATGTTCAAGCCTTAACAGATAATTTTAATAATCCAGAAAAGGTAAGTAAAAATGTAAGAGAGCTAGCAATAGATTATTTATCATGTGGAATTGATCCAGAAAAAACTACAATTTATGTGCAATCAATGATACCAGAAGTTGCAGAACTTACAGTATTTTATTCAAATTTAGTTACAATAGCAAGGTTGCAAAGAAATCCTACTGTAAAAACAGAAATAGCTCAAAAAAGAGATTTATTTGGAGAAAGTGTAACATATGGATTTTTAGGATATCCAGTAAGTCAAGCTGCAGACATAACTGCACTAGAAGGAGAATTTGTTCCAGTAGGTGAAGATCAGTTACCTTTAATTGAACAATGTAGAGAAATTGTTAGAAAATTTAATTCAATATATGGGGAAACTTTAGTTGAACCAAAAGAAGTTTTATCTGAGGGAAAGAGAATAAAAGGTTTAGATGGAAACGAAAAAATGGGTAAATCATTAGGTAATGCAATTTACTTATCAGACAGTGAAGAAGAAATAACAAGAAAAGTTATGGGAGCATTAACAGATCCTGCTAGAATAAGAAAAGATGATAAAGGTAATCCAGATATATGTATGGTTGCATATTATCATAAATTATTCACAAAAGATGAAGATTACAAAACTGTATGTAGTGAATGTAAAGCAGGTGAAAGAGGTTGTGTTGCTTGTAAAAAACAATTAATAAAAAATATAATAGATGAGTTAGAGCCTATAAGAGCAAAAAGAGCTTATTATGAAGCACATCCAGAAATTATAGATAAAGTATTAATTGAAGGAACAAAAAAGGCACAACAAACAGCTAAAGAAGTAATGAAAAAAGTAAAAAAAGCAATGAAATTAAATTACTTCGAATAAAATAAAAAAGGAAGGAGTGTATGACTTGTAACTAAAGAAGTCATACAAATAGATATGTTTACAGATTATGCAAAAATTATAATAAAATCTGGTGATGGCGGAAATGGTGCAGTATCTTTCAGAAGAGAAAAATATGTTGCTGCCGGAGGACCAGATGGTGGAGATGGTGGAAGAGGAGGTAGTATCTACTTTATAGTAGATCCAGACTCAAACACATTAGTAGATTTTAGATTTAAAAAGAAATTTAAAGCAGAAAATGGTAAAAACGGTGAAGGTGCAAGAAAATACGGAAAAAGCGGAGAAGATTTATATGTTAAAGTTCCAATAGGAACCTTAATAAAAGATGCCGAAACAGGTAAAATAATAGCCGATTTATCACATAAAGGTCAAAAGGAGCTTATATTACCAGGTGGAAGAGGAGGAAAAGGAAATAGTCATTTTGCAACATCAACAAGACAAGCTCCTCGTTTTTCACAAGATGGAGAAAAGGGAATTGAAAAAGAGGTTATATTAGAGCTTAAATTATTAGCAGATGTTGGATTAATTGGATTCCCAAATGTTGGAAAATCTACATTTTTATCGAAAACAACATCTGCAACTCCAAAAATTGCAGATTATCATTTTACAACACTTGAACCAAATTTAGGTGTAGTAAAAAATGATTATGGAGAAAGCTTTGTAATTGCAGATATTCCTGGAATAATTGAAGGTGCAAGTAATGGAACAGGTTTAGGTCTTCAATTTTTAAGACATATTGAAAGAACAAGATTATTACTACATGTTATTGATGTTTCTGGAATAGAAGGTAGAAATCCTGTAGATGATTTTAAAACAATAAATGAAGAGCTAAAATCTTACAGTGAAAGATTAAGTAAAAGAAAACAAATAATTGTTGCAAATAAAATTGATAGTATGCAAGATGAAAATTTATATAATGATTTAGAAAAGTTAGCTAAAGAAAATAATATGGAAATATTTAAAATTTCAGCTGTAACTGGAGAAGGAATTAGTGAGCTACTAAAACGAGTATCACAAGTATTAAAAGAACTTCCAAAAGAAGAATTATATGATGAAGTTGAAGATAAAAAAGTATACACATTACAAGAAGAGCAAGAAGGATACACAATAAAGAAAGAAGATGGAATCTTTGTTGTAGACGGTCCAGCAGTTGATAGAGTAATGAGAAGAGTAAACTTAGAAGATAATGAATCAATGTATTATTTCCAAAAATGTTTAGATAGTTTAGGTGTAAATCAAAAATTAAAAGAAGCTGGAGTTCAAGAAGGCGACACAGTAAATATTTGTGGTTGGGAGCTTGAATGGTACGATTAAAAACAAAACTTTTGTTTGACTTTTTTTCCAATATATGTTATCATTTTTTTAGTATGTTTAAGGGGTGATATATATATGCCAAGAAAAAAGAGCGAAGAATTAGGAAAAAGAGAAAAAGATATTTTAGCATTTATTGAAAAACAAATAAAAGAAAATGGATATCCACCATCAGTACGAGAGATTGGAAAATCAGTAGGATTAAGTTCTACTGCAACTGTTCATGGATATTTAACAAAATTAGAGCAAAAAGGATACATAAAAAAAGAAAATCAAAAAGGAAGAACATTACGACTACTAAAAGGAACAAAAAACAGTAACGAAAATAACCAGAAAGAAAAGAAGAAAGTAAAAATTT
>ERZ827440.1476-NODE-1476-length-25412-cov-3.569231_pt1 | contig 25412 bp, 21 predicted proteins | sample MGYA00519774_ERZ827440 | MGnify/ENA primary metagenome ERZ827440 (study PRJEB31778, sample SAMEA3449302) | human gut metagenome | biome: human gut; feature: human-associated habitat; material: faeces | place: United Kingdom | collected 2010/2012 ... | reverse complement strand
TTTGTTCCGGGATGCTCGGCAAGAATTTTCTTTCCTACCTCGGTAAGGTTAGACGGCGAAGGGGTAACAGAAGCACCGTAGGTTCTCATAACCTCGCGTCTGAAGGGCTTTTGTTCATAAGAAACCTTAACCATGAACACCTTGCAGTCGAGGTCAAAATAGGAACACGCCATAGAAAGTGCCGTACCCCACTGCCCTGCTCCGGTTTCGGTGGTTACACCCTTAAGACCTTGCTTCTTTGCATAATAAGCCTGTGCGATTGCCGAATTAAGCTTATGACTGCCGCTTGTGTTATTGCCTTCAAACTTATAATAAATCTTTGCGGGAGTACCCAGCTTCTTTTCAAGGCAATAAGCCCTTACAAGAGGCGACGGACGATACATCTTATAAAACTCAATAATCTCATCGGGGATGTCAATGTAACGATCCGTTTCGTTAAGCTCCTGTTCTGCGAGCTCACGGCAGAAAACCTGAGAAAGCTCGTCAACAGTCATCGGTTTGAGCGTTCCGGGGTTAAGAAGCGGAGCGGGCTTGTTTTTCATATCTGCCCGAACATTATACCATTTCTTCGGAAGCTCATTTTCTTCAAGATAAATTTTGTAGGGGATTTTTTCCATTTTGGTTCACTCCTTAAATTCTATTCTTGAGAAAAATAAAAATCCCGGACGACAGATGGTCTGAGATTTAAATACAAAACAAATACATACGCCTTTGCATCTCAGCTCGTCTATCTCTTCAATTCTCATCTGTTCTCATCTAATCTACTAACATTATAACATAAACCATTCGGTTTGTCAACTATATATTTTTTACTAATTCAGCCCGTCTGTAGCCTCTTTCTGTATTTATGTTGCATACCAAAAAGCCGTGTGTCTTATAGAGCCTGACAAGATTTTTGGCACTCAGGGATGTATGAAGAACTATTTTTTTGCAACCGTTTTTAACCGCTTCCTCATCCGCCGCAAGCAGCAGGGCGTTGCCGATTCCTGCCCTGTGCAAGGAAGGATCGACCGCAAATCGGCTGAGGTAAGCTTCCTCATCTTTGAATTCAAGACGGAGAGAACCCGAAACTCTTCCTTTGTGTTCCGCCACCATCACGCACTTTTTTTGAATATCCTCCATAACCTCATCCTCGGTTTCAAAAAGAGCGGAAGGCGGACAAGGAAGACTGCCGTTTTCCATATAAATAATAAATGCATCATGGATTATACGCATTATTTCCGGAATATCTTCTTCCCTTGCGTGCCTAACAATCAAGCCTTTCATTTTTATAACCTCAATCACCCATTGTAAGGGCCATAACAGCCTTTTGCACATGCAAACGGTTTTCCGCCTCGTCAAATATAACGGAATTGGGTCCGTCAATGACATCCTCTGTCACCTCAAAGCCCCTGTAAGCAGGAAGGCAATGCATAAACAAAGCCGCAGGATTTGCCAAAGAAAACAGCTTTTTATCTATTGTATAGCCCTCAAAATCCTTAATTCTCTTAGCTTTTTCCTCTTCCTGTCCCATACTTACCCATGTATCCGTGTAAACAACATCCGCATCCGCTATTGCCCTTTCCGGATCGTTTGAAACATCAATAACCGCACCGGTAAGCTTTGCGTCAGCTTTTGCGTTCTCGATAATTTCGGCATTGCACTCATAGCCCTTGGGCGATGCAACAGAAACATTCATGCCCACCTTTGCACCTGCATACATAAGGGAATGAGCCATGTTATTTCCGTCACCTATATACGCAAGCTTAAGCCCTTCAAGCCTGCCCTTGTGCTCAAATGCCGTAAAAACATCTGTAAGAGCCTGGCAAGGATGCAAAAGGTCGGTAAGACCGTTGATTATCGAGATTGAACCGTATTTTGCCAGATCCTCAACATCGCTCTGCTTGAATGTTCTTATCATTATTCCGTCAAGATACCTTGAAAGAACATTGGCGGTATCGTAGATAGACTCGCCTCTCCCGAGCTGAATATCATTTGACGAAAGGAAAAGGGCGTGCCCTCCCAGCTGATACATACCGGTTTCAAAGGAAACCCTTGTCCTTGTGGAGGATTTTGAAAAAATCATACCCATTGATTTTCCCGAAAGAATTTTGTGTTCGATACCGGCCTTAAGCTTTGCTTTGAGGTCATAGGCGGTATCAAGAATTTTTTTGACCTCGTCAACGCTCAAATCGTGAATAGAAAGTAAATGTTTCATTTTTTTGATTCCTCTAATATTTCAGTAAATTTTTTAATAAACAAATCCGCATCTTCTTTGGTAATAATAAGCGGCGGAACAAGCCTTATTACAGAGCCGCCCGCGCTTCCGGCAACAATGCCCGACTCCAAAAGGCGAGCAATGAATTCTTTAAACATAGGCGTTTCAATGCCAATCATAAGCCCGTAGCCTCTGACATCGGTTATTATCGGATACCTCTCCTTAAGCTTTATAAGCTCCTCTTTGAGATATGCCCCGACAGCCCTTGAATTTTCAACAAGCCCCTGTTTTTCAATGATTTCAAAAACCGTCAGTCCTGCCTTGCAGGCAAAAGCATTTCCGCCGAAGGTTCCGCCGTGATCTCCGGGCTCAAAAGCCTTTGCGACAAAATCCTTAGCACAGCAAGCGCTTATGGGGATTCCTCCGCCGAGAGCCTTTGCAACCGTAAACACATCCGGTGTAACCCCTATGGTTTCATAAGCAAAAAGATTTCCCGTTCTGCCCATGCCGGTCTGAACCTCGTCAAAAATAAGAATTGCATCATTTTCCGAGCAAAGCCTTCTCATCTCCGAGGCAAACTCAGAGCTCAACGGATGAATTCCGCTTTCGCCCTGAATAGGCTCTGCGATTACGGCACACACATCGCCGCTTGCAAATTCCTTTTTGAGAGCTTCGGTATCGTTAATATCTATATGTACAAAGCCGGGCGTGAGCGGCTTATACGGCTTTTGATATTTTTCCTGACCGGTTGCGGCAACCGTTGCAAGCGTCCTGCCGTGAAAGGAGTTTTTAAGCGTTATTATCTTTGTTTTTCCGCTTCCCTTTTTGTACTGATAGATTTTAGCAAGCTTAATTGCACATTCGTTCGCCTCCGCTCCGCTGTTTGCAAAATACACCTTGTCCGCACAGGAGCAGCTGCATATTTTTTCAGCCAGCAGGCTTTGGGGCTCAACATAATAAAGGTTTGAAGTGTGAAGAACATGATTTTGCATAAAATCACACATCGTATCCGCAAAATACTTATTGCCGTAGCCAACCGCATTTACGGCAATTCCGGCAAAAAGGTCAAGATACCTTTTCCCTTCCGTATCAATCAAATACGCGTCTTCGCCGCTTTCAAAGCATATGTTTGTGCGTTCTCCGAACACATTCATAAAAAATTTCTTATCAAGTTCTTTTATTTTCTGAATTTCCACATTCGTCACCCTGTTAATTATTATAATACTTTTTGCATAAAAATGCAACTGTCTTTTTGCTGTAACTTTACAGCATAACCGTTGAGCATTTAGGAATTTTGACTACTTTTCCGTCCTTTTTTATCCATACATCAACGGAGGTCGGGTTTTCGACCATATCCTCATCAAGAGTAATCCTGAGGCTTCTCTGTGCCGTTAAATAGTCGTAAATCTCAATATTTGTTGCAAACCAAACGCTGTCCACCTCTTTAATTCCTATGAACAGCTTCTCGATATTTGCCCAGTCCTCCTCTGTTTTGAACTCATAGCTGTGCCCCCAGACATAGAAGCAACAACCGCTTCTCCAGGAAGGCTTAACATACTCGCTGAATTTTTCAAGCATCTCGAGAGCATCTCTGTGGTGGCAGGTTGATTTAAGCCTCAAAAAATCACTCGGAATGTTAAAGTCATCGCGGGAAGTCGTTCTTGAATAAACAATACCGGCATTTTTAGCAACCTCAACAATCCTGTCATCGCATAAGCCGAACGGATAAGCCATTCCCCGCACCGGATAGCCCACAAGGCGTTCAAGGGCTCGTCTGTCCTCGGCAATTTCCTTGTAAAGCGTATCTGCAGAGCAGCGATTCAGCCACGGATGTGTTACCGTATGAACCGCAACCTCGTGTCCTCGGTACAGATCCTTAACCTCATCGGGGCGGACAAATTCATCACCGCTTCCAAGTCTTCCGCTGTTGAGATTGAATGTACCCTTGATACCGTATTTGTTCATAAGTGCAACCAGACGGCGGTCCTCTGTTTTGCCGTCATCATAGCTCATTGTAAAAACGCTTTTGCACCCGCCGCTGAAAACATCATAAGTAATCATTTTGTTTTTCTCCTTTTATTGAAAATATGCATCCGCAATAATTTTGCCTGTATATTCCGTACTCCTCCGACAGCTCGCAGGAGCGTTTATAGCCGCCTCGCTTTTTAAAATCCGCCCAAAGGTTCGGCACGCCGAATTTTTCGGACGCCTCTTTGCAAACAGAATTTAAAACCTCCGCATTTTTGTGAGGACTTATAGATAGCGTTGTGGTAAAAAAGTCAAAACCGTTATTTTTTGCATACTCGGCGGTTTTGAAAAGCCTCAACCTGAAGCATTCAAGACATCTTGCTCCACCCTCAGACTCCTTTTCCAAGCCTCGAACCGCCTTGTAAAACTCATTTTCATCGTACCCTATGAATACCTCGCCGATGCCCAGAGCTTCACAAAGTCTTTTTTGTTCCTTTTCTCTTAAGTAAAACTCATCGGGAGGATAGATATTTGGGTTATAATATAAAACCGTTATATCGAAATACTCCTTAAGATACTCCAAAACATATGTGGAGCAAGGAGCACAGCAGGAATGAAGCAGCAGCTTTTTTCTGCCGTCAAGCTTTTTCAGCTGTTCATCAAGCAGCAGTTGATAATTTGTTTTCATACCATCTCACCGTTTATTTGTAACTCTCTTTTGAACCGCCTGCAACACACAAGAAACATACAAACAAGCACGCACGCCGTAATAAACCATGTTGCGGGGTAAATCGACATAAGCGTTATGTAATCCCTGTGGGTTCTGAAATATGTAAATATATATATAAGTCGCAAAATGCAAACTCCGAAAATGCTTTGCAGCATTGGCAAAAGAGATTTTCCCATACTACGAAGTGCCCCGACTGTAATATTCATGACCGCCGCAAAAATGTGGGTTGAGCACATTATTACATATCTTTTGGACGCAAACGCAACGGCTTTGGCATCATCCGGAATAAAAAGAGCTATTGCCTTAAATCTCAGCGGAATCATAACGCAAACAAAAACAATTTCCGCAATCACCGAGCATAAAAGGCACAACCCCCAAACCCTCATAATTCTTGACGGCTTTTTTGCTCCGAAATTCTGACCGACAAAGGTAGTACAGCTTTGCGTGAATCCGTCAAGTGCGACCATCTGAAAACCTTCAAGACTTTGAGCAGCCGTATTTCCTGCGATTGCGGCGGCACCAAAGCTGTTTATGGACGATTGCATAATAATATTTGAAATCGAAAACATTGCGGACTGTATGCAAGCCGGAAACCCTATTGCAAAGATATTTTTAAGCTCTTCCGCTTTAAATCCGAGCTCCTTTATGTTAATCCGACAACAGGTTCCGCTCGTCATCAAATCTCGCATAACCAAAACGGCGGAAACAATATTTGAAATAACCGTTGCAATCGCAACACCGGCAACCGAAAGCTTAAACACGATTACGAACAAAAGATTTAAAAACACATTGACAATTCCGCCTACGCCAAGGTACAGCATAGGTCTTTTGGTATCGCCGACGGTTCTCATTATTGCACTGCCGAAGTTATATAGCAGGCTTACCGGAGTACCGATAAAATAAATTCTGAGATACATCCTCGAAAGAGGAAGAACCTCCGCCGGAACGCCCATAAGCTTTAATGCGGTGCCGGAAACGAAAAAACCGCAAATGCCCATGATTACGCCCAACATAAGAGAAACCGTGATTGAGGCATGAGCGTACTCGCTCGCCCTTTTGTAGTCTTTGGCACCCATAGACTGGGAAATTACAACCGTTGCGCCTACGGACAGCCCAATAAACCCGTTTACCAAAAGATTGATAATGGTTGTGGTTGCACCAACGGAAGCAAGAGCACGGCTGCCGTCAAATCTGCCGACCACCATCGAGTCAACCATATTAAAGCCAAGCTGGAGTATCCCTGCCGCCATAAGCGGTAGGGAAAACCTGAATATTTTCAAAAGAAGAGGTCCTTTAGTTACATCGAACCTTCCCGAATCAGCCATTTTTACATCTCCGTTTTTTATAATTATGATTAAATTTCAGGTGCATTTTTTCGTAAAACGCAATGTTGATAATTATATTATGTTAACCGATTTTGACCAAAATAAGCCGTTTTTCGAGCATCCATAAAATGTGGATAAAGTGCATAACTTTGTGAATAACCCATATTTCAAGTCTTTTTTGACATACAAAAATGTGGATAACTCAATTTATGTAATGATTATGTAAACAGTATGAAAACCAATGTTTACTTTTGTCATTTAACTGTAAATTTTCCCTGAAATTACCGTGCGTCCCTTCCTTGTTAGACCGCCGATTTCCGTAACAACAGCCTTACCGCAGCGCCTTACCGTAATTTTATCCCCCTGAGAAATTTCAAGGGATTGTTTTTGAACCTCACGCCCGTTTACAAATACAAGCCCGGTTTTCACAGCTTCAGAGCCGGCTGTTCTTGACAAATTGAATATTGCCGAAACAACGCAGTCAACTCTCGGCGAAGCAACGGTTTTTGAAAACTCCTTAAATTTGATTTCGCCTATATTTAGCGAGGACAGAGGAAGCACCTCACAGTCAAGCGTGGTATGTCCTGCCCTCACAAGATTTGAAAGCAAAAAATTGCAAATCTCGTCCCTTACTATAATCTGAGCTCCGCAATCGTTTACGATTATATCGCCGATATTCTCCCTTTTTATTCCCAGGGACATAAGTGCACCGAGATAATCCCTGTGAGAAAGCGGAGATTTAGAAGAAATTTTAATGCCGAGCACCGAAATCCCGTAATCGTCTTGCGATACCTCATAGGCAGGAAGAAACAGAAGCATTTTTCTTTCCGCATCATCGTAGCCGCCGAAAAGCAAGAAAGGGCAATCGTAGCGTTCCGAAAGCACAAGGGACTGCTCATGAAGATCCAAAAAGCCCGTTTGCGTCAGCATATTTTTATTTATACATTCTCTGCATTTATCATGGGTGTGAGATATAAAGAATTTTTCCTCGTTGTTCATTGCCGCTCCCCTGAAATAAGCTCTTCCTTTTGCTTCTTTGTCATATGTTTGATTTGATATTCAAGCCTTGATGCCGCCCTGCGGTCAGATGCTTCAAAAACCGCTTCAACGGAGCGGACACCTTTTGAACGGGTATATTTTGCACCGCCCGAAATCTCCCCCGTATGCATTTTGAGTCTTCTTTCAATATCCGTTGTAATGCCGGTATAAAGCGAACCGTCACCGCAACGAAGAATATATACATAATACATAATAAAATTACCGATTTTCTTTCATGAGTTTTCGGAACATAATCCTTTTGTATTAAAACACTTCCTGTTTATTATACTATATCTTAAAGAATAAATCAACCCGAATATGTAAAAACAATAATTTTTAAAAAAACACCCTCTCTGATTTCTCAAAGAGGGTGTGAAATTTTCAAATCAGTTCAGCTGAACATTTTGCTCTGCGCCACGAATTATTTCACCGTCGCTAAGCTTTACATAAGACTGAATCGTATATGTGCCGGCAACGAGAGCGGGACCTACCATTCTGATACCGTAGGAAAGACCTGCAGGAACTGCCGTTGCGGGCAGTGTAATCGTAACACCGTCAGCGTTTGTTATATAATAACCGCATTCGGAAACCGTATGACCGTACCCTAAATCAATTGTTGCGTAAGCAATTATTGATTTTGAAGGTGCAGCTCCGGGAACAAACACTGAATAATCATAAGAATTATTAATCTGGAATTCGCCTGTTGTAACGGAAGGCTTTGTGACAGTCTTTTCAGCAAATTCAACATCAAGTGCAGATGCATCATCTATTGCAAGAACAGTTTCAAAGCCGTCGACATTCGTTACCGGGATTGAAGCGCCGTTTAACGAAACGGACTTAATCTTATATCCTTCATCGGGAGTAAACTTAAAGGTTCTGTCGCCGATTTCAACGGCATTTTCTCCTGCCGTCATATCATGTGACACATCGTCAATTTCAGTAAACGAAACAACACCGTTTCCGCTCTTTGTAAGTGTTACGGGAAGGGTATATTTTATTTCGGTTATCTTAAGCTCATTGAAAGTACGAATATCGGTCACAAAGCTACAAAGAGCCAATCTGTCAACGGGCTTCGATGTAGCCGTCCATGTTACACCGTTGTCCGAGCTAAGAGACTCAATATTAAGAGTCTTGCTTGTTGTCTGGAAACCGTCATGGTTGACATTCATAGTGATAGTTGAACCGCTAACTCCCGTTTTGCCGTTAACATTTGGAGCATTTTCCAAATAAATATACTGACCTATAGCATATGTGTTTACATTTATATCGTATCTGTACGAACGGCCTATATAATAATCGAAAAAGCTCGTGCCGTCATTATTCTGAATAGTGAAATACGGTACTGCCGCGCCTTCGCCGTCAGCCTTTGAAAATGAAACATAGCCATTATCCGCATCGTAAGCCGTATTTGCGGCATTTGTAAATGAAAGCTTTCTGTTTCTATTTGTTATTGCAAAGGAGCTTCCTTCCTGTGCTGTACCCTTAAAGTCTTCATAGAAAACTTCTTTTTCAACGGGAGTGCCGATCTTCTCAAGCGTCACCTTGTAAACAGCATCGTTGCTTGTATCGGTAATTGTATAGCTCTTTGCATTAACTGTATAGGATGCTCTATTAAAGCCGGTGGGGTCAACCTTTTCTATAGTTGCAATCCTTTCTGTTTTGTTTTTAGCCCTGAATACAATATCCTGACCTGCGGAAACAGTAACAACGCTGTTATTTGAAACTGCCGTACCGTTTACGGAAACATTGGCACCGCCGGAAAGCTGAACCGTAATATCATATTCGGTCTTCGGCATAGCAAAGTCTGCGATATAGAGTTCGTCAAACTTACTTGTAACACCCTTAACCTTCGACGCTCTCAATTCAAAATAGTTTGAGTAATCTGTATCTGCGCTTTCGGAAAATGTCGGCATTACTTCTCTTCTTACAAGAATACCGTCAACATAAGAATTTACATAACCGCTGTTGTCAATAAATATTACAACCTGATGCCAGCCCTTTGTAGCTGTGGTTCCCGTACCGTAATTTGTTGCGGTATTGGAAGACTTACCTATAGCATAATTTGAGTCAAATGCAACGCCTTCATTTCTTGCATCAATACGCTTATTCTTAAAGTATGCCGTGAAATTAGCCTTGTTTACGCCATCGTCATAGAACCAGCCCGATGCCAAACGAGCTGAGTTTGTTTTCCAGTTAAGACCTGCGGTTGTGTTTGTGGGATCACTGTTATTTGAACCCAAATAAGCTCTGAGAGCCCAACCGCCGGTATCAGAAGACGGCCATGTGAAACAAGAGGTGCTGCCCTCGGCATGACCGGGCTCCTGGAGCGTGTAATTCGCCTGATTAAATTTGTTTAAAACCTTGCTTGTTTTCTGGAATATTACAGAAGTCTTAACCTCCGTACCGTCAGCGTTTTTATATGTTGCACCAACTATGGAAATACCTTCCTGGGTACCTGTTGAGATAAAGCGGTTTACGATGTTAAATGCCGTACCTTTAATTGTGTAGGAAAGGTACTTGCTTCCGGTAATAACGGTTTCGTTTCCTTCGCTGTCATAGCCCTTTACAATGATTGGTTCAAATAAACAGCTTTCGTTATTATATAAAGTTTTGTTTGAGGAAAGCGAAATATACTCAAAATTCTGTGCAACCTCGTCGCTTTTTTTAAATGTAACCGTAAAGTCGCCCACACCGGCAATTTTGTCCATTGTGTATGTATATGAAGTCTCGTCTGTTGCTCCCTCAACAGCAGTTCCGTTATACGAAAGAGTATCAATCACATATCCCGCATCTGCCAAAACCATAACGGAAGGAGTAGTATTCTTTTCAAAAGCCTTGACTGAACCGTTTGCAACGGAAACATTGCTTAATGCGTTCTCTCCGTCAAGATCGGCATATGAAGCAATGTAAACGCTACCGTTACTGCCGATGTTGAACTTAGTATCATAACGGGTGATTGTTTCTTCCAAATCCATGTCATAGAATGTAAGAGCCGCATGGCTGCCCTTGTTTACCCAGAGCTGCAAGTTGCTAAATGTCTCATACAATCCGCCGTTAATATCCGACGGAACCGAAACTACCTCATACTTATCTGTAGTGAAGGTTGTTCTTTCAGCCGGAATTGAGGTGGTGTTCCATGTGAGCTGAGTGTACAAGCCGGCATATCCGTTGGTTCTAAGGTTTTTAAGTTTGGCGTAACCGCCGTTTGCATCACTTCTGCCGGTTGTTTTCAAACCGAACTGGTGATTCATCATCGTGGGAAGCGAGGTTCCGCCTTCAAGAACGGACGCACTCAAATCAACGCTCCACTGATAAATTCTGCCAACATAAATATTGATTGGCGTTACAGGAGTTATAGCGGTTCTTTGTTCGCTAGTGGAATCTTTACTTTCCCAATAGAAAGAACCGTTTACGCCGTCGTAAACGCCGTTGTAACCTGTGGGCTTCTTAATATTGCCACCGGTTTTTAAATCTCCGTCAAATATTTTTACAGTTTCAGTATGTACCGTCGGTGTAACTTCTTCAGCGCCTGCGGAAACAACCGCAAGACATGAGATCGCTAACACCATAGCTAACAATAATGATAAATAACGCTTCATTTTTACTCTCCTCTCGGGACCGAAGTCCGAAAAATACTACTAATATTATGTATCTATTATACATTTTGAGCCTTTCATTTGTCAACGATTTGTTACAAAGCTGTTTTAATTTTGGCGATTTGCATATTTTTGTGATAATTCATTTGTGAAAAATCACGAAAATACGAAGCGGATATACTCCCCGTCGCAACAAAGAAGATTATATATTCCGTCACGGTTTGAAAAAGACTTGTTTACCCTAAAAAATTCATTGCCGGAAATTTTCAGCTTGAAACCCTTATAATCAACGCAAACAAGGCTTTTGGTCACACTGACAGACGAAGCATCGTTACCGTCGGTTTCTATTACGGGAATGTATCTTATAAGCCTTGCATTCTCGGAAAGATCCGCCGATGCCCTTATTTCAACCCCCGAATTTGACAGCACATAGCTTTCCTTAATTTCAGAAAAGCCTTTGAACTCGGGTGATTTCCAAATTAAATCAAATGACACATTGTTTTCCGACTGTTGCAGAATATCCAATTTACATTCTACATTGCCCGATAAATCGGCAATTCGCATTTCGGTACCGTCCGAAAAGGCGACAACGGGAGAAAGAGAAAGAAAAGAAGGATTCTCGTCTTCCGCATGAATTCTCTTAAAAAGCCCTGTTGACAGGCAGTTAACAATGGAATATGAAGGCTTTTTAGGAAAAGGCTCCGACAAAATCATCTCGGAAGGTGCGCCTGAAAACTGTATTCTGCCAAGTCCGGTTGCATCATAATGCAAATCCGCATTTGTATCAATTTCTATCGAATAACCGCAGGCAGACGCCGCTATTTTGTGAAAGCTTTCCGATGTTCTCAAAACAAATCCCCCACGCACCGCAGGGCAAGGTTCCTCTTTAATATCATCCTCCGCAAAAAGATATGCAATATAAATAAATGATGCAAGAGATACCATGTATTTATCAAAATAAGCGTAGTCCTCAAGCCCGAATATGCTGTTTTGAGGAAAAGAATTTCTAACATGCTTTACAACGGGCTTGCAAAGTCTTTTCTCAATAGACTCCGTGGCAAGACGGGCGGCGGATTTAAATTCTCCCGCAAGCTTCAAATTGCCTTCCCTTTTGTATCTTGCCGCCTCAAACTCACAGCAAGCCGCAAGATATGCCTCGTTGAACAAAAAACGGTTTGACCTTCCGCCAAAGGGTATTTCACCGTTTACAGACTGCAAAGAGAGCATAAGTCCTCCCGCTTTTCTGAGTGCATCATCCAGAGCATTTTTCCACTTTCCGCTGTATCCGAAATGAAGCATTACGGCAAACTGCGTACGGGAAGCAAGGTCGTAAAGCATGGGACAGCCGGGGTCACGATACATCCCGTTTTCGTCCACCGCCAAAAGCTGTGAAGCCAGCTGAACATCAAGGTATCCTTCTGCGTTTGCCGCACCGATATATTCCCTCATATACTCACCGGCGGCATTATACATTCCCCAATTGTTCACAGGGTCGGTTTCGCTCTTTGCAACGGAGGAATAATTTTTTCGCCAATCAATCCTTTTTATCCCGTCAAACCACTTTTCGAGGCGTTCCCGCTTTACAATGCCCGATTTTTCAATCTCAATATACGCAAAAACTATTTCCTTTACGGCAAAATCAATCCCGACAGATTTGTTTTCTTCTATCGTCATATCCGTTTTCCAAAGTGCTTCGCAGGAAACATCCATTGCCCTCAAAAACAGCGGCATAAGTTCTTTACGGCGTCCCTTTGAAATCAATATCCCCATAACCGAGGTAATTCTGAAAAATCCATGCTCGCAAACTCCGTTTTTCTCAGCATTGTCTACGATTTCGGAAAGTCTTTTTTCGGGATATGCACCCAACGCCTTTTCCATAATGTCTATATATCTATCGCACATAAATCAATCACCGTTATTCCACTTCAAAGTCAAATAATCTGAATTCTCCGCAATCGGATTTTTTCGGCACAAACCGTATTTTTTCAGCCAAACGGTTTACATCGTGAATTACAAAACGCTGGTGATTGTCATTTACGCTTACAACCTCCCTTTCCCCGCCGCAGATGATTTCTATATCATAAGCTTTTATTATCGTTTTTATCTGCCTGTCAATAGGATTTAACGGGTAATTGCAGGGCATATTATGAGTTTTTCTGTTGAGATCGCTGTCAAAAATCAGCCTTATCCGACTTATCATCCGAGGCTCATTCCATGAATATTCAAGCACATCTCCCGTATTTCCTCTCCACAGGTTTTCTTCGCCCCGGTCAAAGCCGTTTCGTATCACTTCGCTGTTAACGGAAGCGCTTTTCGTCAAATCCGATGTTCTTCTTTTCACGCCCGGGATATAGCAATCGTCCCAAAGCAGTCCTTGCTGAAGCTCATCAATATTCACATCGGAAACCATGCAATTATTCTTAACCGCCAAAGCCACTGCACTTCCCAATGCCTGCCCCATAACAGCACAGGTTGCCATTACTCGGCTTGAGCTGAGGGCGGCGTGGGTAACGCTTATATTCCTTCCGGCAAAGCAGAGATTATCTATATTTTTTGAGATAAGGCTCCTAAGAGGAATACCCCACGGAGAAGGCGCAGGATGATAAATTGTGGGATGCCCGTCCCTGTAGTAAAAGCCTTCGGGGAAATGATCGTCCATCGACCAGCCGGCATAGGCAACGGTATCCTCAAATTTTCCTCCCGCCTCAACATCGTTTTGCGTAATGATATGCTTGCCCACATATCTTCTGCTTTCACGCTTCCCGGGCAAAAATCCTATCCACTCAATCTCCCAGTTGTCCACATCGTGGTCGCCCTTATTTTTCATGTGATCCCACACACCGAAAACGATTTTCAAAAGCTCGTCACGGCACCTGTCGGTATCGTGAATACAATCCCATTCTCCCCCGAGCTCAATCCACCAAAAGTTATTGTTCTTGTCATGGTCTTTGTATGGCAAATCGTCATCGGTTTCATAGACATATGCCCACTTCGGCGGAATAAACTCGCATTTGTGATCCGTTTCTCTTATCTGGAAAAGACAGCTCATACCCATTGTTTTCCTGTCAGAAACATCGGGCGGTATAGTTTCCGAAAACTCAGATTTTGCCTCTCTGCCGTACATGAACTCCGCTCCGCTAAGTGTTGAAAGAATAGAATCTCCCGAACAATCCGCAAAAATCTTTGCCTCCACAACATGAAAGGTCTCGGCGTTGGACTGCCAAGCCTTAACGGATTTTATTTTCGTTCCGTCCATATCGGCATCAAGGCATGAAGAATTGAGAAGAAGCGTCAAATTCTCCTCGCAAACCGCCTTTTCATAAAGAATTGCGCTCCAAACGGAATAGTTCGAGCTTGGATTTCGATAAAAATTCTCAAGCGTAATTTCCTCGATTATTCCGGTTTCTCGGTTGTCCTTTCCGTGAGCACCGCATACCCACATTCTTATTTCCTCGGAGGCGTTTCCCCCAAGCACCGCCCTGTCATGAATAAGAACGGTTTTAATTCCGCTTCTTGCCGCCGAAATCGCACAGCACAGCCCCGAAAGTCCTCCGCCTATAACGCATAAATCGGTTTTGTAGTTTAGTGTTCTCATTTTGCTTCTCTCCTTGACAAATTTTATTAACTATATTATAATACAAATACATATATTATCCTTAAAATTTTCACTGATTTTCTTTAATTTTGTGCACGGATGTGATTATATGAGTATTCTTTCGGATATAAGGGACTACATTCTTTTCATAAACAAAGAGCATGGTTTAAGCGTGAGTATGCATACCCAAAGCTTTGATTCTGTCATACTGTCAAAGGAATTGTCGGCATTTAACATTCACGGCAATTCCTATTGCTCATACATAAAATCATGTCCAAGAGCGGCAGAGCATTGCTTGAAAATGCAAAGCGTTGTGTCATCCCGTGCCGCATCGGGGGCATTTGAAGGCGTTTGCTTTGCCGGCGTAAGGGAATTTGTATACCCCATAAAGGAATGCAACGGCTTCATAAGCGTAAGCGGATGGAAATGTGAAAACAGCAAAAGCTATCTGTCGAAAATCTCAAAGGAATACAGAATTTCCGTTTCGCCCCTTACCGAAGCATACGAAAGCCTAAAAGACAACCCCGATAAAAAAATGATAAACACTCTTATAAATCCCCTGATTGCAATGCTTTCCGAGGCTTACAGAGAATCAGGAAGCAATTATACATATGAAAATGATTTCATCAGTCGAGTAAAAGAATACATAAGGTTAAACCGCACTCAAAACATAACGACCGAGGATGTTTGCAAAAGCTTCTCATGCAGCCGCTCATATTTCAGCAGAAGCTTTAATAAATCGGAAAACATGACATTCAGAGAATATCTTACAAACCTACGATTATCGGACGCAAAGTTTCTGCTCAAAAATACCGATATGAGCATAACTGAGATTGCGTTTTCGGTCGGCTTTTCGGATGCGGATTACTTTTCAACGGTTTTCAAAAACAAAGAAGGTATGCCGCCGTCGGCATACCGAAAATTGTAGCATGGGTTTACCACCATACTCTGTATTTGAAATTCTTTTTAATGAATATCAGCAGGAACATCCCCAGCACAAAGCAGGACACAAATTCACCTGCTCCGACTCTTATCATGTAAATCGGAATTCTTGACACCCTGAACATTGACGGCTGGCAGAACGGTAGAAGTATCGGAACAACTATTGTATTCAAAATCATAGCCGGAAACGGAGCAAACCACGGAGATTTTTTCCGCAAGCAAGCCGTGATGATTGCCGCAACCAATGTTGTAAGGCTACCGAATATCACATCGAGCATAGCGCATCCGCCAAAATAATTGCCCAGTATGCATCCGAAAAACAATCCCGGAATTGCAGAAGGCATAAAGTAAGGCAAAACGCACATAGCTTCCGAAATTCTGAGCTGATAATCGGGATTTGCGAGGTCAAGATAGCTCATCGCAACGGTAATTGCGGCGTAAATTACGGCAATTACAAACGCCTGTCTTGCAAACCGCGGCTTATCCAAATTGTTATAGAATCGAATTAAATTCTTTTTCATAATCACCTATTCCTATTCTGAAAGGATTTTGGTTAATGCTCGGTTTTTACGAATCGCCCAAAAAAGAAGCGCTCCGAAAATGCCGCAAGATATAACTTCGCCTGCGCAAACGGTAAATGCAAACCACAAAATAGAACCCGGGAACTTATACACATACGACAAAATGAACGGTACAATAACCGTATTTGCCGCAATAGGCGGTATAAACGGCAACAGCCTGTGCTTCCTCAAAAAGTATGTACCCAAAGCCCCGAGAAGCGTTGCAAGCGTCCCGAATACAATGTCCCACACCGCGCCGCCGACAATAATATTGGATATTAAGCACCCAATCGTGACGCCCGGTACAGCCGCAAAAGTAAATATGGGCAAAATGCAAAGTGCCTCTGACAGCCTGCACTGAATAGGCCCTGACGAAAAGCCTGCATTCAGCACCGTCAAAATGACATAAAGCCCCGCAATTACGGCGGTTTTTGTGATAAACCTTGTTTCTTTCATATTAATCTACTCCTTAGTTTTTATTATAGTGAGGATGGTTTCGAACTCACTTATTACCAATTATAGCACATTGTGCTCTGTCTGTCAACCCAATGATGTGTACATGGAATAAAGCTTTGCGTATTCTCCGCCGAGCTCCATAAGCTCTCTGTGCGTTCCGCTTTCTTTTATGCCGTCTTTTGTAAGAACGATTATTCTGTCGGCATTTTTTATGGTTGTAAGGCGGTGAGCGATTGTAAAGGTAGTCCTTCCCTTGGCAAGCTTTTCAAGAGATTTTTGAACAATGAGCTCGCTTTCGTTATCAAGAGAGCTTGTTGCCTCGTCCAAAATAAGTATCGGGGGATTCTTAAGAAACAGCCTTGCAATTGAAATTCTTTGCTTTTGTCCTCCCGAAAGCTTAACACCACGTTCTCCCACATATGTATCATAGCCGTTCGGCAAAGCTGAAATAAACTCGTCCGCCCCTGCCATTTTGGCGGCGTTTACAATCTCGTCATCAGAGGCATCCTGTCTGCCGTATGCGATATTTTCCTTAACGCTTCCGCTGAAAAGATACACATCCTGCTGAACCATACCGATATTGCTGCGAAGCGATGCAAGCGTTATATCCTTAATGTTTTTGCCGTCAATCGTAATCTCACCGTCATTTTTTTCATAAAACCTCGGAATAAGATTGCAAAGAGTGGTTTTTCCGCTTCCCGACGGCCCGACAACAGCGATATTTTCACCCGGCTTTATATAGAGAGTGATTTTCTCAAGAACATTATCGTTTTCGTCCGAATAACTGAAGGTGACATTATCGAATTTTACTTCGCCGAGAACATTCCCGATAGGCTTTGCGTTTTCGCTGTCTTTTATATCTATGGGGTGATACATAATCTCCGAAAATCTTTCAATTCCGGTAATGCCTCTTTGGAACTGCTCCATGAAATCCACAATTTTACGCATTGAAGCGATAAGCGTCTGGATATAAAGAAGGTACGCAATAAGGTCTGCCGAATTAATATACTTTTTAATCATAAATACAGAACCTATTACGATGACCGAAACATACATAACACCGTCAAAAAACCTTGTGCACGCCTGAAATCCCGCGAGATATTTGTACGCATACTTTTTTGCATTGTAAAAACGCATATTTCCCGCTTCAAATTTTTTCTTTTCAAGTTCCTCGTTTGCAAAGCTTTTTACGACTCTTATCCCCAGAAGGCTGTCCTCGAGCGCCGCATTAAGCTCTCCGACCTCAACTCTCTGTTGTTTAAATGCCTGCTTCATTTTCTTTCTGAAAAGCGCAACGGAAACAAGCATGATCGGCAATATACAGAAAATAATCAGCGTCAGGGGAACATTTATCCTTATAAGAATGATAAACGAGCCTATTATTTTAATTGCGGCAATAAATATTTCTTCGGGAAAATGATGAGAAAATTCCGTAACATCAAAAAGGTCGTTGGTAACACGGGACATAATCTGCCCGACCTTTGTGTTATCGAAATAAGAAAACGGAAGCTTAAGCAAATGCGCAAACAAATCGCGGCGCATATCCGTTTCGAGGCGAGTACCCGTTATATGCCCGATGTATGCCATATAGTAATTTGCGAGGGTATCAATTATTCTCAAAGCAAGATAACCCAGCCCTATTTTGATTACGGATGACAAAACAAGATTTTCTGGTGAGCTGAGAGCTGTGTTCGTAATATATCTTACAATGAGAGGAAAAATAAGCTCGCAACCCGTTGAAAGCACCGCACACAAAAGGTCAAGTACAATAAACCCTACATACGGCTTGTAGTAAGGCAAAAACTTCCTAAAATTGCTCTGATTCTTCATTTGTTATCTCCAATAAAGTTTTCCAAAATCTCAACGGCATCCTCAATACATCCGTCGCAAGAACGAAGCTTGGGCCGGCCGTTCCCTCCCAGAAGCTCTGCGCATATCATTGAGCTGTTCTTGTCCACAAACTGCATCGCAAGAAGCTTTGTGCGAACATAGCTCTGCTGCTTTGTTGCCTTTGGATCCTCCGGATCTGCCTTTCCCAAAATAAGGTCTGCCGCCATAAGCATTCCCGTAACAGCACCGCAAACGCTGTGCATTCCGCCTATTCCGCCGCCGAAGCCCTCCGAAAGATTGAGTGCCGTTTTTTCATCAAGCCCCGTAAGATCCCCGAAAGCACAAAGCACCGCCGCTGCACAGCAATACCCGTCCTTATGTTTTTTTAATGCAAGCTCTTTTCTATTCATATGTTCCACCTTTATAACCTTTTCAAAGTAATATTTCTTCGTAAAATCGCAGTCTTTAATATGAATTATACAACAAACAAATTGCAATGTCAAGCAATCAAAGCACCATAAAAAGCGTCCCTACAGCTATCAAAACAGAGCCGATTGCGGACTTGTATGTAAATTTTTCGTGAAGGAACACAAATGCTAAAATCAATGTAATAACAATGCTGAGCTTATCAATCGGAACAACCTTTGAGGCTTCTCCGAGCTGAAGCGCCTTGTAATAGCAAAGCCACGAAATACCCGTTGAAAGTCCCGATAAAATAAGAAAGATCCAGCTTTTCTTTTCTATTGAAAATATTCCGCCCGCTCCTCCGGTTATAAACACCATTATCCATGAAAAAGCAAGCACCACAACCGTTCTTATGGCAGTTGCAAGATTGGAGTTGACATTTTCAATCCCGATCTTGGCAAGAATTGATGTAATCGCCGCAAAAACCGAAGAAAGAATTGCAAATAAAAGCCACATAAAATCACATCCTCAAATCTCAATTATATTTGCTCCCGTATCTTTTGCAAGCTCTGCGTCACGCCTTCGACAAGTAAAAAGAAGCACTTGTCTGCCGCAGGAATTAAGATATTCTATAGTGTTTTTCGCTCTTTTGTCGTCATATGTCATAAGGGCATCATCCAAAAACACAGGGCTCGGGCAATCCATAAGTGAAAGAATTGCCAGTCTGAAGGACAGATAAATCTGTTCAAAAAGACCGTTGCTGAACTCCTGTGCGTCGTGCATTTCCGAGCCTTCGGAAAGCTTAACGCCGTAATTGCGATTCATTCGGACAGAGGAATAATCCGTTGTAATATCTTTCAGAATTTCCCCTGCCTTGTCGTTAAGCTTTGCGCCGAACTCGCCCTCCATTACCTCATAGGCGTCGTTCAGCGTTTCTTTCACGATTTCAAGGCATGAATAGTCCGACCGAAGCTTTAAAAGCTTTTCGGAAAGCTCATCTCTCCTGCGTTCAAGCTCGCAAGGCTCGGGGGAGCCTTCGTATGAACCGGCTCTGCGTTCAAGTGCGGAAATATTGTCATTTACTTCACGCAGTTCCCGTTCCGAATGCGCAAGTCGAAGGGAACTGTCGGGCTTTGGCTCAATTCCTCCGTACAGCTTTTCAAGCTCATTGTAATCATTATCTTTTATAAGTGCGGAATACGACTTTTCGTAAGCAGCCTTCTCAGCCTTGTCTTTTTCCGCTTTTTCGTACATTTTTTGAAGCTCATCATCTGCCGAGGTGTTGAAAAGAGCTTCTGCACGGTTTTTTTCTGCTTCAAGCCTTGATACGGCATCATCAAACGCCTTTTGCGCCTGTTTTCTTTCATTTTCAAGCTTCTCTGAAACCTGTTTTTCCGCTTCCTGCTTAAGATAGCCCGCCTTAAAGGATTCAAAGTCCGAAAAACCGTATTTCTCAAGAATTTCCGATTTTCCGGCACTCCTCGGGCGTTTTACAACTGCCAAAGCCGACATCAGAGCAGTGCCGATAAAAAAGTAGGGGTTAAAAAAACCAAGCACCGCAAAGCCGACAGCAAGAATAACAGATAGTATAAACACAGGATTTCTGCTTTTTCTTTTATAAAAGCTTTCTGCGGCGGCATTAAAATCCTCCTCCGAAATGGGTATACCTTCAAAGTAATCGCATTTCATGCCGTCAAGCGACGCTTTCAGGCTTTGAACCTCCGACTTAATTTGTCTTATATTCTTCGCCAAAGCGTAAGCCTCGGATAAATCGGGAATATCCCCTATTCGGTCAATGGCATCCTTTATGCTTTTAAGCTGAAAAAATTTTTCCGCTTCCACGGATGATTTGTAAAAATCAATGTTTTTTTCAAGCTCCGCCTTACGCTTATACGCATCATCAAGATTTCTCTTTGTGCTTTCCGCACCCTCAAGCTTCAAATAAGCCGAGCTTATTTCTGCTTTAATCTCCTCTATGGATGCTTCAAGCTGTTGAATTCTACCGTTTTGCCCTCTCTTTGCAATCAGCTTTGCCAAAAAGGAGTCAATATCCGAATCCGCGGCGGCAAACGAAACCGCTTCATCTCCGGTTGTTTTGAGATTTGACAGTTTTTCCGCAATTTCGTCATCACCCTTTGAATCAATGGCACTGCCCGACGAAATAAATGCTGTCTTGGAAAAAGAAACACCGCCCATATCGAAAACGCTTCTGCCGACAAAATCGGTTGATATTTCGTCACCGTTTAGATTATCTATCGTGGTTACAGAGTCTCCCCGAGCGGTTTTTCCGAATTTACAGGAGGTCATAAGTTCCTTGCCGTCAGCATCATATGTTACAAATCCTGACAATCCGCCTCCGTCCCAAGGGATAGCCGACGAGCGTTCTTTGCGGTCAAAGCCATAAAATACCGCTTTTATAAACTGCATAAGCGTAGACTTCCCCGAACCGTTTTCTCCGTAAATTACATTAAGCCCGGGCTTTAAATCGACAGCTTTGTCCTTAAGCTTTCCGAACGCACCTATATACAGCTTTTTCAGCATCATAAACAATCACCGACCTTTTTCCCGTCAAGAACCCTGACGCCAATCTCAAGCGCACGCAAAAGCTCGGGATTATCCGGTTCTTTGCGGATTTTTTCAAGCATTTTTGAAACAAATATTCCCTTTAAGGTGTATTCCTTTGCCATATCCTCATAGGAAATGTGAACGGAGGTTTCGTTGTTTATCTTTACAAAAAAGTATTTGTCCTTAATCTTTTCACGAAAAACATCCGGTCTTAAAATAAAATCCTCGGAAACCGTACCCTTGAGCGTAATTTTGTAAAGATCCTGTCCGCTTTGCTCGGAAAGCACTATATCATCATAGCTTTCCGCATTTGAGAGCGTTATAATTTCTTCCTTAAATCTCCTTTTGCCGCATGGAATAAACTCTGATTTAAAGGAATTTTTGGTAATGTCAAGGGAAATTACGCCCGTTTCTCCAAGCTCGTCGAAGCCTCCTCCGACAGGGCAGCCCGAATATGCAAATCGTGTTCCGTTAGCCTCGTCCACCCCCGAAAAAGCATGAACGTGCCCCAAAGCCGCATAGTCAAACCCATGAGAGCAAAGCTCTTTTTTGGAAATGCTGTTGTATTCTCCGCTTCCGTCAAGCTGGGTGTGAATACAAAGAATATTGACCTTTGAGTTATCAAGATCCACACTGCCTATTTCCCGTCCGCAATTACCCCATACGGAAAAATCTCCGCAGTCGCAGCACTCGGTGCTGCCCGAAAACACATGGACATTGTCGGGAAACGATATTTTCCCGTACACCGATTCATCGTGATTGCCCGGGGCGATAAACACCCTCGGCAAAAGCTTCAAGCAATCCGAAATACGCTCGCAAAGCCTGCGGTCTACCCTATCGGAATCAAACAAATCACCGGCTATTAAAAGCGCATCCGCATCCTTTGCCATATCGCAAATTGTTTTAAAGGCTTCAAACATTTCTTCTCTTATAATTGCGGCGGCTTTTTCATCGTCAAGGGATGAAAGCGGTCTGTTAAAATGGAAATCCGCGCAGTGAATAAATTTCAATTAAATTACCCCCTGTCAAGCATTTTTTTAAGATACTTTCCGGTATATGAATTCTTGCATTTTGCAATTTGTTCGGGAGTTCCGGTTGCAATAACGGTACCTCCGCCGCCTCCGCCTTCCGGTCCCAAATCAATAATATAATCCGCTGTTTTTATAACATCAAGGTTATGCTCTATAACAACAACGCTGTTGCCTGCGTCCACAAGCTTTTGAAGCACCCCGACAAGCCTGTGCACATCCGCAAAATGAAGCCCTGTTGTGGGTTCATCAAGCACATATATGGTTTTTCCGGTGCTTCTCTTTGAAAGCTCCGTTGCAAGCTTGACTCTTTGAGCCTCTCCGCCGGAGAGAGTGGTGGAGGGCTGTCCTATTTTGATGTAACCAAGCCCAACATCCGACAAGGTCTTAAGCTTATTGCTGATTTTTGGGATGTTTTCAAAAAACTCCGCACCTTCTTCAACCGTCATATCAAGCACATCGCTTATGCTTTTATCCTTATACTTTACCTCCAGGGTTTCTCGGTTGTATCTCTTTCCTCCGCACACCTCACAGGGAACATAAACATCGGGCAGAAAATGCATTTCGATTTTGATTATCCCGTCGCCCGAGCAAGCCTCGCACCTTCCGCCCTTCACATTAAAGCTGAAACGACTGGAGGAAAAGCCCCTGATTTTAGCCTCATTTGTGGATGCAAAAAGCTCTCTTATATCGCCGAACACGCCGGTATATGTCGCAGGATTTGAACGGGGAGTTCTGCCGATGGGAGATTGGTCGATATTGATTATTTTATCAAGATTTTCATAGCCCAAAAGCTCGTCAAAATCACCTGCTTTGGTTCTTGCGCCGTTAAGCTTTGAAGCAAGCGATTTATAAAGGATTTCGTTCACAAGAGAAGATTTTCCCGAGCCCGAAACTCCCGTAACGCAGGTAAATGTACCAAGGGGAAAATCCACGGTAATGTTTTTGAGATTGTTCTGCCTTGCACCGCGGACGGTGACACGAAAGCCGTTTCCCTCTCTTCTTTTTTCGGGAATTTCGATTTTCTTTTTACCGCTTAAATACTGTCCGGTAACGGATTCCGGAATTTTCATGATTTCCTCAGCCGTACCTTGGGCGACAAGATGTCCGCCGTGAACCCCGGCTCCGGGACCTATATCAATAATTTCATCCGCTTCAAGCATTGTGTCCTCGTCATGCTCTACCACAATAAGCGTATTGCCCATATCACGAAGCCTTTTCAGAGTTGCAAGCAATTTATCGTTATCACGCTGATGAAGTCCGATGCTGGGCTCGTCAAGAATATAAATAACCCCCATAAGAGCCGCGCCGATCTGCGTGGCAAGGCGAATCCTTTGCGCCTCGCCGCCCGACAGCGTTGCCGCCGACCTCCAAAGTGTCAGGTAATCCAATCCGACATTTTTCAAAAATCCCAGTCTTCCGCTTATTTCCTTTATAACGGACGATGCGATTTTGGCGTTATTGCCGGAAAGATTTAAATTCTCTATAAAATCATACGCCTCCGTAATCGAAAGGTTGCAAAAATCATAAATATTCATACCGTCAACCGTAACCGCAAGAGACTCCTTTTTAAGCCTTGCGCCGCGGCACTCGGGACATTCGCAGTTGCTCATATACCCTTCAAGCTCAATTCTCATCCAAAGGGAGGTTGTTTCGGTATATCTTCTTTCAATATTATTCGCAATGCCCTCAAAAGATGTTACATAATCAACCTTTCTGCCGTTCGGTCTTCTCTGAATAACCCGAATTTTATCTGTTCCCGTACCGTAAAGAATCTTATCCACAGCGGATTTTGGCAAATCCCGAACGGGCGTGTCAAGATCGAAATCGTACTTATTTGAAAGAGCCTCAAAAACAGCAGCCGCCGTGGTACCGTTTTTGTCGCTGTTCCAGCCCGAAACGGTGATTGCGCCGTCGTTTAAGCTCTTGGAAGGATCTTTTATTATTCTGTCCGGATCAACCTTAAGGAGGTATCCGAGCCCCGAGCAAGCCGGGCAGGCACCGAAAGGATTATTGAAGGAAAACATTCTCGGTACAAGCTCGTCAATGCTGATTCCGCAGTCGACACAGGCATAGTTTTGAGAAAAAACCAAATCCTTCCCGCCAATAACGCTTATGCCCACAATTCCGTCCGTACAGTTAAGAGCCGTTTCAACGGAATCGGCAAGTCTTTTACGAATTTCGGGCTTTACAACAAGGCGGTCGATAACATATTCAATGGTATGTTTTTTATTCTTATCAAGGGTTATTTCCTCCGAAACCTCATACAAATTGCCGTCAACACGCACTCTCACATACCCTGCCCGCTTTGCATCCAGCAGGATTTTCTGATGTTCACCCTTTTTCCCTCTGATAATCGGTGCCATAACCATAATTTTTGTACCCTGCGGCATGGAAAGCACCTTGTCGGTAATCTGGTCAACCGTCTGCTGAGAAATAACCTTACCGCACTTGGGGCAGTGGGGAATGCCCACTCTTGCATAGAGAAGTCTTAAATAATCATATATTTCCGTAACGGTTCCGACAGTCGAACGAGGATTTTTACTTGAGGTTTTTTGGTCAATGGAAATAGCCGGAGAAAGCCCGTCAATACTGTCGACATCGGGCTTATCCATTTGTCCCATAAACTGACGGACATACGAAGACAGCGACTCGATATATCGCCTTTGACCTTCCGCAAAAACGGTATCAAATGCAAGGGAGGATTTTCCCGAACCGCTGAGCCCCGTAACAACCACCAGCTTGTCACGGGGAATTTTAACATCTATATTTTTGAGATTATGCTCTCTTGCACCCTTAATATAAATACAATCCTTCATTATTTTTCTCCCAACATAATAATCTTGTCACGAAGCTCTGCTGCCTTTTCAAAATCAAGAAGCGAAGCCGCCTCCTTCATTTCAGCCGTCAATTTCTTTTTCAGCTTGTATTTTTCTTCCTTGGTCATTTGCTTTTCAAACTTGGCAGGCTTTAGGGTTTCGATAACCTCGTGAATATTCTTAACAATGGTTTTCGGTGTTATACCGTGCTTTTTGTTGTATGCATCCTGAATTGAACGCCTGCGGTTTGTTTCGGTTATTGCATAATTCATGGAGGCGGTTACGGTATCTGCATACATAATAACCGTCCCGTTTGCGTTTCTTGCCGCCCTGCCTATCGTCTGGATAAGCTAGGTTT
>ERZ827440.1475-NODE-1475-length-25415-cov-4.231112_pt1 | contig 25415 bp, 34 predicted proteins | sample MGYA00519774_ERZ827440 | MGnify/ENA primary metagenome ERZ827440 (study PRJEB31778, sample SAMEA3449302) | human gut metagenome | biome: human gut; feature: human-associated habitat; material: faeces | place: United Kingdom | collected 2010/2012 ... | reverse complement strand
TACAAGTATAAAAAACAACCATCTTCAAAAAATAATGAGTCTATGCAAAACACTGAATATTTAAACAATATAAATAGTTTGCAGAAAGGGGCTGAAAATGAGTTTAAAGGAAAAAACGAAGAATGAAATCAAAAAGAAATTTAAGAAAATCGTTTTTAAAATAATTAAACCATTTATCCCATTTATAATTGTAATTTTTTTAATTGTTTTAGCAGTATGTACTGTAGTAGATTCTATGTTTACAACTGAAGATGATATGCAAATGGCTGAAAAACTTTCAAGCGAAGATTACGAAGCACAATATGCAGAATGGCTAAAAGATAAAGAAACAACACCTAGTACAATAATAAATGATGGAAAAGGTCTTATTCCTACTGGTATGTTTACTTGGCCAATACCTGGCTATACATTAATTACATCACATTTTGGAATGAGAACACATCCTATAACTGGAGTCTACAAATTGCATAGTGGTACAGATGTCGGTGCACCTATTGGAGCTAATTTCGTAGCAATGGCTGATGGTATTGTTACAACAGCAAAATATAGTAATGCGTATGGAAATATGGTAATGATAGACCATCGGAAACAATATTGTAACTTTATATGCACATGGTTCTGAAATATTAGTACAAACAGGTCAACAAGTAAAACAAGGAGATCCAGTTTTAAAAGTTGGGTCAACAGGCTATTCAACAGGAGCACACGCTCATTTTGAGGTTAGAATAAAAGGAAGTTTTGTAAATCCTGAAACTTATTTTAAATAGGAGGTTTTAAAAATGGTTTTAATTTTCACAGATAATGAAATATTAAACAAAGATTTGAACAAAAATATTGAAAATAGTAGGGTTGTATATTATCCAGATTACATATTAGAAGAAAAAGAAGCAAATATTTTAATTGCTACATTACAGCCAAATAAATACAATTTTAAAGACTTTATGTTTAAAGTTAGAGAAAAAAATATAAGAGTAATTTTAATTCTTGAAAATGCACAAATATCAGAATTAAAAGATGCTCTTTTTTTAGGAATATATGACTTTATTTTTGATCCTTTTGAAATTGAAGATATAAAAAGAAAAATCAACATTGCTACCCCATTTTCTGAAATTTCAATATATATAGAAAAATACTTGAATTAAAGTATTTTAACTATTCTAATTGAAAGGCGGTGATATAACTACATTTCAAAATTTTAATGGAAGGAGGATTTTAGTTTTGCACAAAAAAGTAATTATAATATCAATTACAGTCATTCTTATAATTATTGCAACAATATCTACTTTTTTTATAGTTAAATATTTTATGAATAAAAATAAAATAAACTATGTGTATGAAGAATATTCAAATGATAATACACAAAACAGACTAGATACTGAAAATAACAATACTGAATTAGATTCGACTGATAATTTAATGTTACATATTGATGGAGAAAATGTACTTGGTGTTATTAAAATTGATAAGATTAATTTTGAAGGGCTAATTTATGAAGGAACTTCTATGCAAACTCTTGCAAAAGGTGTCGGTCATTTTGAAAACACACCATATCTTGAAGGAAATGTATGTTTAGCAGCACATAACACTAATTCATATTGGGCTAAACTACATACATTATCTACAGAAGATACGATACATTATACTTGTTTTTTAGGAACGAAAGAATATAAAATAAGTAGTATTTCAAAAATTAGTGAAACAGATTGGAGTTCTTTGGAAAATACTGATACTAATACATTGACACTTATTACTTGTGTAAAAGGACAAAAGAATTTAAGGCTTTGTGTTCAAGCAAAAGAAATAAAATAAAAATTTTTTTCTTTTGAACATTGCCAAAATAATATAAATGATGTTACCCTAGAATAAATACAAATTATGAAAGGGTGATGTTTTATGAATAAGAAAAAAATTTGCATAATAATTAGTAGTATTGTAGTTTTTACAATTATTACTTGTGTAGCATTATATTTATATAGCAAAAACAGTCAAAAATTAGAAAGCAGTGATTTACCACAAAATGAAGTAATACCAAATGATGTAGTAGAAAATACAACAGATATACAAACAGCAGAAGTTCAAGAAGATAATAATGTAGCAACTGTTGCTGAAGAACAAATGGAAGCTCAAACTACTCCTACTCAAGAAGAAAGTAATACTTCAAATAAGCCTACTGAAACCAAACCACAAGTTGCATCAGAAAAACAAAATAATAAACCAGTAGAAATAAAGCCAAAAGCAACAACACAGGTGGAAACTAAGAAGGTAGAAACTCCTAAAAATACAGAAAATAAATCTACGGTTACTTCTACTACTGAAACACCTAAAAAAGAAGATTCAAAACCAACTCAAACTACAACACCAGCTAATACTGAAAAATATGTAAGAAATGATGAAATGATAAATAAAATCAGGGGTGTTATGCAAAACAATGAATCAGATTTTATGAAACAATATGGTTACAACATAGTTGTGGATAGTTCAATAAAAGCACAAACAAATCAATTTACTTATACAGAAAGTAGAGTAATAAATTATTTGAAATACAAATTTGGAACAATACGAATTTACGCTGAAGATTATTATAAAAGTGGAAATTTAATAATGACTATGTGTTATATTTTATAACTAAGAAAGCTCTATTTAAGGGGCTTTTTTATATAGTGTTTTCTCTTATATTAAAGCCTTTCTAAATAAATATAGGAGGAATTTTTAATATGTTAAAATCAATTACAAAAAAGAGTATTGCCTTAATAATGGTACTACTAACAATATTATCTGCATTTTCAAACTTTACTTATGCTACAGAAATCAGTTCTGCTTATGTCCAAAATGGTGGAGATTGTGGTTACCATTTACAATTTTATAATAGTGCAAAAAATGTATGGTCTTATATCATTACAACATTTGCATATTATGAAAATGGTGGCGTTCAATATCCTGCATACTGTTTAAATAGAGACTTACCCGGTGTTGGTGGTCAAGCTGCAGGAGATGCTTATTCTGTTAATGTAAATCAAGTTATAAATGATGTTAGAATTTGGAGAGTTGCAATAAATTCTTATCCATATCAAAGTCCTGAAAGTCTAGGATTAGAAAATAAGTATGATGCTTTTGTTGCTACTAAACAAAGTATCTATTGTATAATTTATGGAACGGACCCAACCACATATTATAGAGGTGGAGATTCCAGAGGTGAAGCAATAAAAAATGCTATTGTTAGATTAGTAGATATTGGTAGAAATGGCTCTCAAACACCAGCTAATACAGAAGTATCTGCAAATAAAGTTGGTGGATTTACAGAAGATGGAGATTATTATTCGCAAGAATATAGTATAAATAGTCCAGTAGAAACAAGTCAGTATATAATTACTGCAACAAATGGATTGCCTAATGGAAGCAAAATAACAAATATGTCAAATAATGAACAAAATTCATTTGCTGGAAGTGAACATTTTAAAATTAAAGTTCCAAAAACTGAACTTAATAAAGACATTGATGTTACAATAACTTTACAAGCAAAATGCAAAACATACCCAGTATTTTATGGAGAGACAACTGTACCAGGAACACAAAATTACTTACTTACATTTGATCCATTTGGCGATGTAACTGGTATGGCAAAATTAAATGTTAAAACAAACACAGGAAAAATAAAAATAGTAAAAAATGATGTAGATACTAACCAACCAATAGAAGGAGTTACATTCCAACTAACAAAAAAAGATGGAACTGTAATTGCTAATAGTACAACTAATAAAAATGGTGAAGCATCTTTTTCAAATTTATATCAAGAAAATTATGTTTTAAAGGAAATATCTACAAATTCAAATTACATATTAAGTGAAAAGTCATTTGATGTAAATGTAGAATATAACCAAACGAATACACAAACTATTAAAAATGAACACAAAAAAGGAAATATTAAAGTATATAAAATAGATAAAGATAATAAAAAGGTTGTATTAGGAAATGTAGAATTTAAACTATATTCCGAAGAATTTAATAAAATTATTGGAACATATTATACTGATGTAAATGGAGAATTAGAAATAAAGAATCTTCGTACAGGAAATTATAAACTAATAGAAACAAAAACAAATAAATGGTACAATCTCGCTAATGATACAGAAATAAAGGTAGAATGGGACAAAGAAACAACAAAAAATATTGAAAATGAACTTAAAAAAGGTCAAGTAAAAGTGATAAAAGTTGACAAAGATAATAACGAAGTAAAACTTGAAGGCGTTGAATTTGAAGTATTAGATGAAAATGACAAAGTATTAGAAAAAATTATTACTGATGAAAACGGTGAAGCCTTAACTTCAAGATATGCAATAAGAGATTTTGCTAAACTAAAATTAAGAGAAACTAAAACATTAGATACTTATGTTTTATCTGATAAAGTAGAAACAATAGAATTAAAAGAAAATCAAATTACAAATATTAAATTTGAAAACGAAAGAATAAAAGGAAAAGTAGAAATTACAAAAGTTGATTCAAAAGATGAAAATAAAAAATTAGAAGGTGCAAAATTTGGATTATATGATGAAAAAGATAATCTAATCGAAACATTAGTTACAGACAAAGATGGTATTGCAACAAGTCAAGATTTGTATAAAGGAAAATACTATCTAAAAGAATTAGAAACAGGATCAAATTATTATTTATTGAATGAAGATACATTTGAATTTGAAATTGCAAACAATGGAGAAACTATTAAGAAAACAATTAAAAATGAGCCAACTGATATAACTGTTGATGTAGATAAAACTGGAACTACTGAAATAAAACCAGGTGAAGATGTAAATTATGAATTTTCTAATGTAGCCAATAACTCTAATGTTTATTTAGACAATTTTAAATGGTATGATTATATTCCAACAGATTATATAAGATTACAAAAAATGACTACTGGTACTTGGAATCAAGACTTGACTTATAAAGTATATTATAAAACAAATAAATCAAATGATTATGTACTATTTAAAGAAGATTTAAGCACAAATGAAAATTACGATTTAGATTTTACACAAATTGTACTTGCAGATGATGAATATATAACAGAAACTTGTTTTGATTTTGGAAAAGTAGAAAAAGGATTTAGAGAAAGCACATCTCCAACAATGAATTGTAAATCTTTTGACACACTAAAAGAAAATGACACATTTACAAACCACACTAAAACTGTTGGTACATATTTTGGAGTAACTGCTGAAGCTAATAGCAAGTGGACTACAATTACACACATTCCAGAAGAAAAACATGAAATTGTGTTACCTAGAACAGGTAAATAAAATAAGTTTTTAATCTTCCTTAAAATTACCCTTCAAAAATAAATTTATAGGAGGATTTGTAGTATGGAAATTACAGACATTAAAATTTTTAAAATTAAACAAAGGGGTGCATTACTTGGGTATGCAAATGTTATTTTTAATAACTCTTTTATTATTAGAGGTATTAAAATATTGGAAAATGAACGAAATGGAAGATTTGTTGCAATGCCTTCAAGAAGATTAAGACAAGAAAAACGAGCATATAGAGATTTGTGCCATCCACTTAATCAAGAAACAAGAGAATTATTGACAAAAGAAATTTTTGAAGCTTATGATGCACTAGAAGAAAAAGAAGAATAGTAATTATCTTAAATTTGCCCTATCATATTTAGAAAGGACCTTTTTATGATTTTAACGAAAGATTTATTAGATGATTTATTAAGTTTAGAAAATAGCATACATTCAGTTACATTAGCACAAAATCCAAATAATTTACAAATAGAATCATTTTTAAGAAATTTAGAAAAAAGAAGATACAGCATATTAAACCAAATCAAGTTGTATAATAAAACAGTAACCTATGGAACTCAAAAAATAGAAACTATTAGTAATGAGTATAAAGCAAAATATGAAGATAATATACTTAAAATTTACATACCAGAGGTTATGCCATCATACAAAAATTTAAAAACACACGCATATAAAAATATTCTTTTGAATATTGCAGATAAAGTAAAAGATTATGAGGGCATATTTAAAAATCAAATATTTATCTATATTAAGATTTTTGATAAAGTGGAAAAATGGGATATTGATAATAAATTTATAAAACCTATCTTTGATAGTTTAATAATAAGTAATGTAATTGAAGATGATAATATAAATAAAGTTTTTTATTGTGCGAAAGGAGAAATTAGAGAAAATCCGCATACAGAAGTATATATTACAGATGTAAATAATTCAGTAAATTTGTTTAAAAGTATGTTAGTTTAAAATGTCATTTTTTTAGTAAATTTATAAACTAAAATTAGGACATTTTTTATTGTATTAAAAGCCTTTGATTTCAATACTTCTAGAAAAAAACAGGACATATTTTTCTTCATAGGGTAGGTGTGTGTGAGCGTAAGCTCTCACATTGCTACCCACTGAACCATTATGAGAAATAATTTATAAGGCAGGTGGTTAAAATTAAAAGCATATTTCCGACAGATAAAAATGAGATAGATTTAGTTAAATTTATAAATACCTATCAGTATCTTTCACCAAAAGATTTGCCATACTTTTTTAATACAACATATTACCCAAAAAGAATTGCAAAACTTATTCAAAATAATATTTTAAGAAGGTACAAAAGATTTCTCGTACTTGGTGAAGATGGCTATAATTTTATGAAGATACTAGGTCTTGAAACAAATAAACTAAGATATCAAGAAAAATACGCTAATAGACTAAAATTTATGAGCCATTTAGCAGCTTATTTTAGATATTCAAATGTAACCTTTACTCCATCTTTCTTAATTAAAGATAAAACAGCATTTACAGAAAGCTCCAGAAAATATATTGGAGTTTCAAATATATTTGGTACAAAGTATTTAACATATCATATCTCAAATGAGCATACTGATAAATATCTAAATTCTGTTATATATGATCTTCAAAAAGAATTAAAATATAAAAATGTAATTATTATGATTGATGATATAACAAGAATAGATTTTTTAAAATTTTCTTTTGGACTTAACTCTGTAATCATTTGTGGAGATACAGACAAAGCATTAGATAAAATAAAATATCTACAGCAAATAAATTGGACTAAAGTCGTACAAGCAGAGTTTAAAGAAAAATTAACCTTATCAGAATTTAATTTTTGTGATTATACTAATAATAAAAATTTGTATGTTTCTTGTTTCTATTTTGTAGATACTGAAAAAATAAATAGAATTAGTACATTTATGCAAAACAATACAAACAAAAAAGTAGATATTATATGTCCAAAATCTATTGTTAAATATCTCGGAAGTGAACTTGCTACTTGTAATTTTCACTTAATAGATATTGATAAGTTTATAGAAAAGGAAATAAATTTTTATGAATAAGAAAATTATTATATATATTTTTGCAATAATATTGGTAATTTTAAATTTTGTAATAGATTTTAATATAAATTCATACATAAAAATATTAAATAAATGTTTTAATCAAAACATTATTATAAGCAATTTATATTATGCTATTATTTGCTTCATAATTGCCTTAATTTCAATTTTAATAATGGCATGTATAAAATTAGTCATCTATTATAAAAAAGATGAAATAAAGGGCATTAAATTGAAGAAAGAAGATGGAACACATGGAACTGCAGATTGGATGTCTGAAGATGAGATTGAAAAGGTTTTAGGCAAAAATGAAACACCTGGTATTATACTTGGAAAATTAAATAATGATATTATTAAATTGCCATTTGATAGTTATTTTAACAAAAATATTGCTGTGTTTGGCTCCAGCGGAAGTATGAAGACAATAGGATTTTTAATAACTAACCTTTTGGAACTTTTTAAATACAAAAAATCTATTATTGTTACTGATGCAAAAGGTGAAATTTACAGAAAAACAAGTAATTTGTTTAGAGATAACGGCTATGTTGTAAAAGTATTTAATCTTAATAATATGGCTCATTCTGATAGATGGAATCCATTAGGCGAAAACGAAGATATTACAGACATACAAACAAGTTCAAATGTGATAATTAGTGGTACACAAAAGAAAACTGGAAAAGATGATTTCTGGCCAAGAGCTGAAGAAAATTTACTGAAAGCATTTGAGTTCTACTTTATGGAGAATAAATTAGAGCAAAATACATTGACTGATATTTATAAAATCATTGCAAGTGGAGATATTGCAACACTTGATACAATGTTCAAAAGACTTCCACAAGAAAGTCCTGCAAGAATGAGTTACAATATATTTGCTAGTCGGTTCCGATACAATAAAAGCATCTGTTTTGACAGGTCTTGGTACTAGACTGCAAGCATTTCAAAATAAAGAATTACAAGAACTTACTAATCATACAGACATTGATTTGACTTTGCCAGGAAAAGAGCCTTGTATTTATTATGTAATAACAAGTGATATGGATTCAAGTAGAGATTTTTTAGTCTCTCTATTTTTTACATTTTTGTTTATAAAGCTTGTAAAATATGCTGATTCAACTGAAAGTGGAAGATGTAAAGTTGATGTATTCTTCTTTTTAGATGAGTTTGCGAATATTTGTCAAATACCAGATTTCAATAAAAAAATATCAACAGTTCGTAGTAGACGGACTTGCCTTAATTCCAATACTCCAAAATATTGGCCAATTAAACAATCGTTATCCAAATGGATTAGCAGATGAAATACTTGGTAATACAGATTTAAAACTTAATTTAGGTACGACAGATACCTTAACTGCAATGTATTTTTGTGATTTGCTTGGTGTTGCAACTGCAGAAACCCAAAGTATTAAGAAAGAAGTTGGAATTGATGGAGAATTAGAATTTGGACAAAAAAATATATCTACATTAGAAAGAAATTTATTAAATCCTGATGAAATAATTAGAATACCAAGTTTTAAGTTAATGGTTATTATTAGAGGCAATAAACCATTGTTACTACAAAAGATGATATATACTGAACATCCACTTGCTAAAAAATTGCAAGATGTTTCTGTTCTTACATATATTCCAGATTGGAATAATAATATTGAAGTTCCTAAAACAATAGAAAAAAAAGAAAAGAGAGTTGTTACAAAGCAAAATAAAATAAAAAAAGAGCAAGAATTTGAAGATATTACATTTGATAACTTTTAAATTTTAAGCATTTATCAATATTGATAGATGCTTTTTAAGGTGGTGAAATTTTTGGAAGATACACATATAAAAGAAATTTTGAGAAGTAAAGAAGAAAAAAGAATATTAACTCGGCTTAATTACAGGAATTGAAGATGAATATTACTTAAAAAATGAACATATTGCTTGTGCCATTGTTTGGTATTATGATGTAAAAATTCTTATTCCAGTAAATTTGTTAGTACAAAAAAGTACAAGTAAATCAATAATTAGAGGAATGCTTGGTGCTGAAATTGACTTTATTGTACTTGAGTATGATAGTATTTCTAACATAGCAATAGCAAGTAGAATTGAAGCTATGGAATTAAGAGCAAGTATAGAAATTCCTAAATTAAAACAAAATGATACCATAAAAGTACGAGTTATTGCTGTTGGAGTTAAACATATTTTAGTTGATATGTATGGAAAAGAAGTAATTATTAAGGCTCAAAATTTAAAACATATTTATATTGTAAATTGCAAGGATATATACAAAGTTGGAGAATATCTAAGAGTAAAGATAAAAAAATTAGATATAGAAAATAACATATATGAATTGTCTGCAAAAGAATTTGAGGAAAACCCATTTAAAAATATACGAAAATATCTTGTTTTAAATGGTGAATATACTGGAACTGTAATTGCTTTTCCAAAAGGTAATTCTGGAGTATTAGTACAATTAGATAATTCAAAAGTCACAACATTGTGTAGAATTCCTGCAAGATTTAATAATTATCCACATTTTAATGATAAAGTGTTGATAAAAGTTACAGAAATAAACGAAAATAGGAAATTTATATATAGTTATTTGATGAGAATTATTTAGTATATACTGGAGGTAAAAAAATGGATGATAAATTAAAAGTTATAAATTTTATACAAGACTTTGGATGTGCTACACTGAAACAATTACAAATATTGTTCAATAAGCCAAATGATAATTTTAAGGATATATTATCAAGTAATGTTATAAGTAGAAAAGGTGATATATTTGTTCATAATACGGCTACTATTGATATGAAAATGATATATGCAATAGATGTTTTGTGCAAATATAAAAATAGGTTTAAATATTTTCATAAAGGCTTTGATCCAGTATATATTACTTTTTTAAGTAAAGAAAACTTGCTATACAATATAATTGTAACAGATAAGTCTAGTGAAAAAGGAATTTTAAAATTATTAAAGATAGATAGTCCTTCTATTCCTGAAGCAGATAGATTTATTTTATTATTTCAAGATGATAGCTGTTTGAATAATGTTATTTGTAACACACAATTTGCTTATTGTGTTTATCCTGATATGAAAATATTAAATAAAAGAAAAAAATAATTGATTTATAATCTTCAATAAAAATGACACATTTTAAAAATTTATAACGTTGAAGTTTTATAATTATATGTATAAAAATACTTTTGACATTTTTCGACAAAAATCGTCAATTCTTACAGAGACAAAGGAATATTTTGAAAATATCTCTAAAATTATTGACAATTTTTTACAAAAGTGTTATAATACAAAAAGTGCTGATTACTCAGTGCAAAAAAATGGGATGGTTCTGTTATACGTTTAATAGGAGGACTTTTTATGAGAACTAAAATTTTATCTTTGGCAATTGCTTGTATTATGTTGCTTGGCTGTGCTACAACGGCTTTTGCGGCAGAAACTGATAACTCTTCCAAAGCCGATAACACTCAGTTTGAGATAGTGGAGGAAACTCCTGTTGTGCCTGCTGGTGCAAATGAGAGTATTATTCCGTTATCACAAAATGATCAGATAACCTTTAAACTTGGCTCCGTTGGCTATATGTCAAATTGTGGTTTTTCACCAAAGTTTAAATGCTGGGTTACGGGCGGAAGTTCTTCTACTCAAGTAAAGTTCAGCTTTAAAACTGGTGGAGGAGTATCCTATGGACCTTTCGGTCCAGTTAAAGCCGATGGCTCCAATTACTTAAATAAGCCATTTACTGTTTTCAATAGCAATGGTGTATGGCAGTTTACAGCTACCGTTACTAGTGGAGAAAACAATGGCAATCTGTATTGTCACGTATTGCAGTACTATTAATTTTTGATTTGATAAAAATCAATTTGTAGGTAGTTAACTTGACAGAACCATCCCGTTCAACCGTAAGTATTATTTTACTTACGGTTGTTTTTTGTAAAAAATAAATAAAATTCCAAAAATAATAAAAATTTTCTATCAATATTACCTTTAGTCAAAAGTAATATTAATAGAAAAAGTTTCATTTATATAATTAGCATATATTTTTCCATTGTTTAACTCTACAAGTTGTTTTACAATTGCTAACCCTATTCCAACAGATTCTTTTGCATTTTCTACTGAAAAATAACGATTAAAAATTTTTGAAACTGTTGTTGAATCTAAAATATTGGATTTATTTGAAAAGGTTATTGTTCCATCTTTTTTTAGTTCTACTTTAAAATCACCATTACTATATTTAAATGCATTAGAAAATATATTTTCTAGTATTCTTATTAATGAATTTTTATTTAAATTCTTATATATTTTTTCACTACAGATTTGTATATTGGGATTAATATTTTTTTCTTTGAAAATCTCATAGTAACTTATTAATGTTTCTTCTAAAATTTCATTAATGCAACATTTTTCTCTTTGAATGGATATATTTTCCAAATCAATTGCTTTTGAAAAATTGAGCAATTGTTCAGTAATATTAACTAATTCTTGAGATTTTTCATGTATGATATTTAAATATTTTTTTTGCTTTTTGCTTAAGTTTTCTTCTTTTAATATATCAATATATCCTTTTATAGCTGTAAGAGGAGTTCTTAAATCATGAGAAATATTAGTTATAATTTCTTTTAATTCTTGATTTCCATTTGTATATTCTAATTTTTGAGTTCTTAATTCAATAAGTTGATTATTTAGACTAGTAGCCAAACTTTCGATACTTTTATCAGATGAAGATATAGTTATTATACTATTAGTATCAATCTTTAATATATAATCAAAGGAATATTCAATCTCTTTAATTGATTTTTTTATTAAGTATATCTTTAATATAATAAATATGTTTATTATAAGTAATATTAGTGTTACTAAAACTAATATATAGTTCACAATCTTCCTCCTATTTTAATTCTTTTTTTGAAAATAAATATAATCCAATTATATTAAAAATAATTATAAGCGTAAGTGAAGAAATTGGCACTTTGTATAATAAATTATCCATATTAATACTACATATGGTTGAAGCTTGTCCTTGTGGAATAAAAAAATAAATTGTTTTGGCTAATTTAACCCTATCATCTCCAGGATAATTTGGATTAGGTTCTTTACTAATAATATATTCTACTCCATCTTCCCAATATGAATGTGTAGTGTATTTAGGAGAATTCGCTACATATCCAAAATAAGATTCTAATCCGAAAAAAATAATACATAAAAGAATACTTATAATAGTAGAGACTGTGATTTCAGAACATATTAACGCTATAAAATTAAGAATAGAGGCATATACAGTTATAACTAGAAAAGTATTCAAAATACATATAGCAAATTGAGAAACAGACATCTGTAAATTGCCTAATAGAGGAGTTCCAACTAATAATACAATAATTATATAAATACTTTCACATAGTACAGATGCTAAGATTGTTACTATTAATTTAGACAAATATATTGACATTCTACTATGTCCAACAATTATTTTATTTCTAATAATACCTTCTGAATATTCTTTACCTACAAATGTACTTATAAATATTGCCATTAAAAATCCTATGTAAAGAATAAATTGATTTGCAATATTATCTAATATAACTGGACTTTCTGAGTTATAATACCTAAATATATTAATTATAGCGAAACTTACAGATATGCAAAAAAATAGCCAAAATATATTTTCTTTTTTTAGTCTAAAAAAACCAGCTTTTAATAATTTAAACATCATTTTTACCTCCTATTAGATTTAAATAGTAATTCTCTAAAGACTCATCTTTTTCTTGAAAATTATTTACTATGCAATTTCTTTTTGAAAGAGCAACTATAAATTCAGAAACATTTACTTTTTGGTATATATCAACTGCATTATCAGAAATAACTTTATAAGGAATATAATGTTCTTCTAAATATTTAACACATTCTTTTAAATTACTTACATTTATCTGAATTCTTCTTTTTAATTTTTGTTCTAATTCATGTTTACTAATTTCTTCAATAATTTTACAATTATCGATAAAACCATAATGTGTTGCAATTTTTGATAATTCGTCCAAATAATGACTAGAAATTAAAAATGTAATTCCTTTTTCACTATTGAGTTTTAAAATAAGTTCTCTTATTTCAATGATTCCTTCAGGATCTAACCCATTAATAGGTTCATCCAAAATTAGTAGATCTGGATTACCTATTAATGAAATAGCAAGACCAAGTCTCTGTTTCATTCCTAAAGAAAAATACTTTGATTTTTTTGAACCTACATTATCTAATTTAACAAACTTCAGTATCTTATATACACTATCATAATTTGGTAATCCAATAATTTTTGATTGCTTTTTTAAATTATCTTCTGCAGACATATTTAAACTAATTGATGGTGATTCAATAATTGCTCCTATTCTTTTTCTAGATTCCATAATTGTTTTATTATTATTTGAAATTCCATAAAGAGTATATGTACCAGATGTTGGTTTTTGCAAACCACAAAGAACTCTGATAAGTGTAGTTTTTCCAGCTCCATTTTTTCCAACAAGTCCATATATTGATCCTTTTGGTATATGCATATTAAGATTATTTATTGCTTTAAAATGTCCATACCTTTTTTCAAGGCCATTCGTTTCTAAAATATATTCCATGATTTTCTCCTTTCATATATTTATATTAACAAGAAATTGTTAAGAAAATAGTTAAGAAATAGTTAAGAAATTGTTAAGATTTACTCTTGTATTTTGAAACCAATTCCCCAAATTGATTCGATATATTTATGGTTAGTATATTTTTTTATCTTTTTTCGCAAATTACTTATATGAACTCTTAATGAATTTTCATCACAATCTTCGGTATCATCACTTATTAAATCAAGTAGTTTATTTTTAGAAATAACTTGATTAGTATTTAATAACAATTGCTTTAAAATTGCATATTCCGTTTTAGTTAAATTAATTTTTTTATTACAAACAATTAAAGTATGTTTATCGTCTAATAGTTCTAAATCTTTATATTTTAATGTTGCATTATTATTAAACTTATTTTGCCTTAATTGAACAGCTATCCTTGCAAGTAGTTCTTTACTATCAAACGGTTTGGTTACATAGTCACTAGCACCTGATAATAAACAATTAACTTTATCATCTGTTGATGCTTTGGCACTTAATACAATTATAGGTGTATTTGTTACTTTTTCAATTATTTTTTCACCACTTATGGCAGGTAACATTATATCTAATAATATTAAATCATATTTATCTTTTTCTAATAGCATTAAGGCTTCTGTTCCAGAATAAGCATTATAAGTTATATAATTTTCTTTTTTTAATAATTCTTCAATAATATAATGAATGCTAATATCATCTTCTATAATCAATATTTTTTTTATTATAATCACCCCATTTAACCTACTATTTGTTTTCATATTATATACCATAAAACAAATTATTTATCAATATAATAGTAAATAAAAAAATAGCCTACTCCTAAGTAAGAGTAAGCTATAAAAAAATTCTTTTTACACATAAATTATGCGACTTTTCTTAATGAATATAATGTTAAAAAATCTTTATCTAATACATCCTTAAAATCAGTTATTGCTTTAGTTTCGAGGTTATAACCAAGTGGTATTAAATCTTTAAAAACTCTATTTATAATATAATCTAAATTATCATTCTGACCAATTTTAAAAGCAAATATAATATTATCAACATTAGTAGATTCAATAACTTTTAATATTTGATATGAATTACTAATGTTAGAAAATGCAATCATTGGTACATTTAAACTTGCCTTAATATAGTTTCCTAACAAGAAATTATCAGTTAGTACAACAGTATCAGTATTTTCATCAATATTATTTTTACTTAATAGATTTTTAGTCCCAGTACCGTTAATTTTATCTTTACTAGAAAACCACATGTCTTTTGTATTATTAAAAGGCTTATCCAAATGTATTGATAATGCTTGTATTTTATGTTCTTCATCAAATATTGGTATAAATATTCCTTTACCTGCAGAAAAAGTCCATCTAAAATCTGCTTCTTGATAAAATCCAGGTATTCCAGATAAATCATACATCTTTGACAATCTATATGCAATTAACCTTCTGTGAATACTTTTGTTGGGTATTGTCCTATACATCTGTTCTTCAATAGTAGAATTTAAAAATCCAAGTCTATTTAGTGCTAATCTTGAGCTTTTTTCAAGTTTTAACATATTTAAAAAAGTTCTATAAATTGCATCTCTTTTATCTATATCTGCAATTTCATTTATAGGACTTATTGTTATGTTACTTTTTTGAATAGAAAAACATTCTCTATCTAGCAATTCTCTATATGCTTTTTTATTGTCTATACCTTTAACACGAGCATATAGCCCTACTGAATATCCGGCCTGCACCACAACGACTACAACAATATTTGTTGTTTGTAGTATTTAAACTTAATGTGGCAATTTTTGAATTTTTATTATATCCACAAAATGGACAAATTGCTTTAACTTCTGTATGTTTATCGTCTGTTATTTCTAAGCATAAATGATATGCTACATTTAATATATTTATATGCCTTGCGACTTCAATATAATCTTCTATTTGCATTTTTACAAATCCTTTCTATACAGCTATTCGTATATTTCTATTATTGATATCATCTTCTAATCTTTTTATAAATTTATTAGCTGTTTTTTGTATTTTATCTCCTAATTCCATAAGTATTTTTATATCATCTTTTACATAAGATGTAATATAATTAAAACTACATATTGATGTATCTAAATTAAAATAATCAGCTACAATGTAAGCAACTGATTCAACAAATGTTTCTGATAAATTTCTATCTTTTTTATAGTCAAAATCATCGTATAATGCATGAGTAAGTTCATGAAGTAGTGTAGCAACTTTATCATCAATAGATAAATCTTTTTTTAGTGCAATATATTTTCCTTTTGGACTCCAATAACCTTGTGTACTACCAAAAATTTCAATCTCTTTAATAGGGAATGGGGAAAAGGACTTTAAATAATTAAATAGTTCTATGTTATTGTTTGTATTTAATTTATCATCTTCCATTGGCAATGATTCGCCAACTGTTTGTGAGATATCATAAACATAAGTTGCTCTATAAGTTAGATATTCTATTGTTTGCTTTTTCTCTTTTTCATCACTATTTAATAAGCTATTTTGACCTTCAATAGTAGTATTTTTTTCATATTTTCGTTTAATAGGGTATATTATTTGTATTCCTTTTGATCCATATTTTAATTTTCTTCCCATACTTTGCCAAGTTTTAAATCCAGCAACTTTTGTTGCATTTGGCATTTGAGAATATATAAGAACAATATTATTAAAACTATAAGAATGAAAATTTTTACTAAACTTTAAAAATTTTGCATACTCTCCAGATTCTATTATATTTGTTACTCCAGTTTGAATTTTATTAAATATATCTTTTATTTTTGTTTCTTTATTGTTTGATTTTGTGGTCATATTAAGCAGCTCCTTTCAATACATTTTGTTCCCAACTTTTTAAAAATTGTAATTGTTGGTCTGTTGGACATTTATTATTTTTAATTCTACTTTGCACTACCTTATTATGTCGTACTTCAACTGTTACAAGGGATTTGTCAGGCTTCTTAGCATTTCTCATAAAATAAATATCACAAAAACCTTCAGCATATTTTTCTGCATATGTTCGTACACAATTATTTTGTTGTGAACTTTCATTTTGTAAATCTTTTATGCTTGTTGCAGGAAGTACAATAAATTTGCCATCATTGAATGTATTTTTCGACAATTCATTACTTCGTTTTACTATTGCCAAATTTATAATTTTTTTATTGTTAATTTCGTATTGTTTTTCTAATTCATCATGGGACTCTTTTAAATTTTTAGGGAAAGCATATCTATTATTTTTTAAGTCTAGTCCTAATAATTTAGCAAATCGTAAATAGTCTTTATACATATGAATATCTATTTTATGGTGTTTCATTTTTGAATACTGTATAAAACGATCTAATCTTATATATTTTGAAATTTCTTCAAAAGTATCTATTTCATCATTATAATAACTAGCAAAAGTTTCTAAATAATGAATCTTTTTTATGTTGGGTTCTTGTAATAATCTAAGTATTTTTAATTGTCTATATGTAATGTTATTTCGTTTCATAAATGGATAAAAAGTTTTAGGAACGCCAAAAATTGATTGAAAACTACCTTTAGGATTACACCAATAGGCATTTAATGCTAACTTATATAATTTTAATTTTGCTAACATTTCTACTTTTGATATTTCAGATGTATTTTGTATTAGTTTTGCTAAATCTATATAAAATGTTGAATGTTTTACAACATCCCATATATTGCTATATTTAAAAGGTGTATCTTTTACAATATTTTTTATATTATTAGGAAATGCCATAGAATAATCAATAAGTGAATAATTACGAGTATATTCTCTCCAATTATTTTCATAACAATAATTACTATGACTTATATAAATACATCCTTGACATCTGGAAACTCTATCATTCACATATACAGCTCTATTTCTCGTTTTGTCAGGTATTTCTCTGCCAAACTCAACAACTGATGATGTTGTATTATGATTAGCATCTATAATTGTTCTTAGTTCAAAATATCGTACAACTAAGGTATCATTTGCTTTATCCAAAATTGACAAATAATCCTTAAATTTATAATGTTTTAAATTGCTTCTTTTTATTAAATATTTGTTATTGCAGTTAGGACATTTAATTTCTTCATTTACTTTTTTTGTGCTAATAAATGTAGTATGACAATTTGTGCAATAACATTGATTTTTACTAGATTTAATAATTAAATTATGGAAAATTGCTTGTTCTTTTACAAATTTATCCCAACCATTAGGAAAATATGAAATAGAGTCTAATTGTCTTAAAATTTTTCTATGTGCTACTGTGATATAACCCATTATTTTTTCACCTCCTCAAACAAAGAAACTTGATTATCTTTTTTTTCTTCCTTCTTTTCTTCTTGTGATTCTTCTTTTTTTACTTCAGTTTTCTTTGTTTCCTTTTTGGGAGTTGATACTTTTTTATTTATTCCTAATTCTTCATTAGTTTTATTGAAATAGGCCATAGCCCATAGATATACAATATTGTCTTGAACCATTGCTACATTATTTTGAGAAACAGTCCTTGCCTTATTACATATAAATTCATACATACCTCTTATAGTTTTTTCTTCATTATTAAATTTATCTCGTAGACTTTCTTTTTCTTTTATATAATTAAAAATTAAAATAACATTATGATTATTCATTTCTAATGCTTCTTTTTCCAATCTTTCTAAACCATCCATAAATTTCTCCTTCCAAATTTAAGCTACAATTTTAAATCTATTAAATAGCTCATTTTCTTGTTTTTCTTTTTCCATATATAATTTGTAATTCTCTAAACCATATTTTTTAATTTTTGATTCTCGTTCTTTTTGGACCATATTTAATAGTTGTGGCAATTCTTCAAAGGTATAAAAATAAGAGATAAGATTTTTAAAATAAATAATCTTATCTCCACAATAACCTTTTACAACATTAAATCTATAATGATATTTCTTTTTTCCATTATGGTCAGCAATTCTAATTCCACAACATACTCCATAATCCAGTTTCAAATAAATAGAATTTGTTGTTACTGCATTATATCTGTGCACAATAAATCCCATATCAAGCAATTTTGGTATTAAAACTTTTGCAATTTGCTTTTCGTTCATTATGCTGCATCTTCCTGAATCTCATAAAAATTGATATATCTATTTCTATTTATTTTACGAGTAATTGTTTTCATATATGGTTTAATATTTATAATTTCATTCTCTGGTACATTTATTCTAGTTACTTTTGCTATTTTTGTACCATATTTTGTTGGTGCCTCAACTAAATCTCCAATATTTAATATTTTGTTTGTATAATATGAATATTCTCTACCATTAAAAGTACGAGGACAGAAGTCGTCCTCATACTTAACACTTATAATATTAGTATTCATTTATTTTTTCCCTCCAATTCATTGTAATAATCCTTTAAATCTTCATATAATGCATCTGTATCTTGTAGAACATAAAAACCTGCCATTGGGTGATTATACAGTCCTATTACATTATTTTTATTATGATATTTTTTTTGTATTTCTTCTATTAGTGAATTTGCTTCTTCAACTATAAAATTCCTATTTCCCTCATCAATATCATTGTGTAGATTTTCTACATAAATGATTTGGTCTTGAAGATTTTTAATAACATCTTTTGTTTTACCAATAATAGCATTTTCATCATTTCTAAAAAATTTAGTATTACTTAATTTTCGAAAATACTTATTTATAAAAAACTGCTTAAACATAAATAATCCTCCTTCTAAAATGGCAAATCATCACCATTGCATATAAAATCTGATGTTTCCTCATCATTTTTATTTATGGGAGTAGGTGAGTTTAGTATTGCCTCATTATTTTGTTTGTTTTTACTTTCGATAAAATCTACTTCTTCAGCAATAACCTCAGTTACATAATGTTTTTGACCATTTGGATCATCCCAAGACCTTGTTTCTAATCTACCAGAAATTGCAACTTGATTTCCTTTAAATAAATATTTTGAAATATTTTCTGCAAGTTTATTCCACGCAATAATATTAAAAAAATCAGCTTGTCTTTCTTCACCAGGTTTGACAAATTTACGATTTACAGCGATGCTAAAAGAAGCAACGGCTGTATTATTTGTTTGAGTATATCTAAGTTCTACATCTTTTGTAAGTCTACCAATTAAAATTACTTTGTTCATATTTTTTATTTCCTTTCCTTATTTATGCGGCATTTTTAAAGATAAACTCTTTATTATGCTCTCTATTTTTTTCTTTCATTTTTCTTTGATTAAAGTAATATTCTTCTAAAAATTCTTCTTTAAAGTGATTTACTTTCTTTTCATGCTTTGATAGTTTGAACATATTAGTATATTTTCTAATATCTCTTTTTTTCATTGAAACTCTTTTATTATTTTTTATAGATACAATCAAAAAAGTACCAATTAAAATGTAACCATCAAAAAGCCTGTTATATTCTGTATAATCTGTTTGTTTTGATAAATAAATAATTGTATTTTCATTTACTCTTATTTTTTGTAGGTCTTCTCCTAATAGTGATTTTATAAATTTTATATTTGCAGGAATTTTTACTTTTTGTACTTCTTTTCCTGGCATTACTAATAAACTTTTAATTTTCATAAGTGTCCCTCCATTATTTATATGATATTGTGTAATCTTTATTTTCTAATATTTTGAGCACATAATTTAATGCTTCATCCATAGTTTTAAATTTTCCAAAATTATAAACTTCATTGTTATAATTGCTAATACTACGAGAATCAGTGCCAAATAGACATTCATCATTTAATGTTATTTTACTTGCTGTATCAAAACTCTCATAAGATTTTTCTATTACATATCCGTTAATTTCTATAACTTCATTTTCAGTTGTAATCTCTATGGTAGTAAAACCTCCAAACCACGCATTCTTTTTTACTCCTTCGATATAATTTTTTAAATTCTTTAATTCCATTTTTTCTTCCTTTCATATATAAATTTAGGAAGGCGTTTAAATACCTTCCATTTTAAGCGGCCTTTGCAAATTGAATATTATTAGAAACATAGTCTACTATTCTTAGGCTTTGTCCTTTTTCTACTTTTGCAATAAGAATTTGAGTATCATTTGAAAAATCTTCAATAAAATTGTAATCTGCACAAGATTCGCTATCATCAACAAATAGTGGCAAATTAACACCAGAAATTTTATTTAACATATTGCTAATTTCAAGTGATGTAGCAATAGTTTCAGACCTAGATAAATTTTTAAATTCATTGCCTTTATATGTAATAATAAAATCCTGTTTAATTTCTCCACTATCTTTTAAAATAGTATAATATTTAATACCGACATTTTTTAAATGTTTTGTTGCATATTGCATTTTTGCTTCAATATAATTGATTAGTAATTTCTGAGCAACCTCTTTTGCTTTTTTATTAGAATCAAGGCTACTATATAATTCATCAATATTTTTGTTAAATATTTGTATATCGACTTTTGCTTTTTGTATATTTTCTCTTTTAACATTTATTGAAGTATTGTATTGGTCTATTTCAGACTTTTCTTTTTCTAATACTTTAATTTGATTTTCTACTTCTGTAATTCGTGTTTTTTGTTCATCTGCATTGTCATTTCCTAGTGCATATAATTTACATTTTTCAACTGCTAGATTTTTCTTTATTTCTTGTAATTCTGTTTCGAGTTTTATTTTATTTGAATAGTCATTTTCTAAATCAATTTTCATATTTTGTATGGTATTCAAGCGACCTTTATCAGATAATTGTTGTTTGCACATTGGGCAATATGATATAGGTTCATTTTTTATTGAAAGATATGTCTTTTTTCCATTTATCATATTGGTAGTTAATGTTTCTATTTGATTTTGATATAAGTTTATTTGACTGTTAAGATTTTCAACAATTTTTAATTGCTTATTTCTTGCTTCAGCTTTTTGGTCAGTCTTTAAGAATGATAATTCCTGCTGTGCAAGTGATAATTCTTCTTGCTTATCAAATGTTTTTAGGGTATCTAGTTTTTCACCAATAAAGTTTTCTGCATAAGCAATTTTTCCTTGTAGATTTTTTATTTTATCTTCATACATTTTTTTATCATCATTTAACTCTTGAATATATTTTGTAACATTTTGGGGGCATCCTTCTAAAATACTTTTGTCATCCTTGTCTAGCTTATTATAAATTTCTTTAATATCAATTTCAGGCAAGTATTTATCAAGTAATGCTTTTTGGTCTGCAGGTGAACGACTAATAAAATAATTTGAATTTACAATAGATAAAAATAGCTTTTTATCACTGTAATAAGATGTTAATTCATCTTGGCTGATTTGCTTTTCATCTAATAATAAAAAATTCTTTTTGTTATTGTACTTATTTTTTAATCTTTTAAGTATATGATTAACTCCTAAATTATCAATAAAGTGTACTTCCACATAGCAATTATCTGCATTTTTATTTCCAATATATATTTTGTCATCTCCAGTTAGATTACAGCCTAAAAATCCCCAAATAACTGCATATAAAATATTAGTTTTTCCTTTTGCATTTCCACCAGTAATTGATGTAATATCAAATAAATCTGTTTCAAATTCATTCTCAAATTTTCTAAAACCAATGGTTTTTAAATATGTAATTTTCATTTTTAAAATTCTCCTTCCAACTTTTCTAAGCATTTTCCATCAATCCAATCCTCAGTACCATCATTAAACTTAATATTATAATCAAAATAAAAAGGATCACGACAAATAACTTTTGCAATCCTATTTTTGTAAATAGTTCCGTTTTCTTTTCCAATACCATTAACAATAACCATCTCATTTATTTTAAATTTATTGTGCATAGAAATTTCCTTAAATTTTTTTATTTTGAGTATTGACATTTTTAGTATTGTTCCTATATAGTATAGGTATAGTGTGAAATTAAAATTTGTGGTAGCAAGATTTATCTATGCTGCTACTTTTTTTGGTATAGTGTTCACGAACTCAATATGTTTTGATATAATATTATCTTTAAATTTTTCTAGTTCAATAATCAATTCTGTTCCAATATCGCATTTTTCCATTTCTGCTCTAAATTCTGGTTTTACTATTACATCTGTTGTTTTATCGTTTATATCAGTTACTTTAGCAATTAAATATTCTGTGTCTTTTCCAGCTTTTTTGAATGTTTTATATTCTGTGTCATATAAAAAGCAATGTTCCTTGTATGTTTCAGTTTCTTGCTTATTTTGTTCATTTGTTGTTTGTAATTGTTCTACTTGAGAATCAACTTTTTCATTTTCTGTAATAGGTACGACATTAGCAGCATTGGCTTTTGTGGATTTTTTTGTAGTGTTCTTTGTTTGTCTGATAGTTTCTTTTTTAGTTGTTGTTATTATTTCTGCTTGATTTGGAATAGGATTATCAACAGCTTTTGAACTTTCTGTGGATACTATAGAATTATTAGTATTTGTTTGATAATTTGAATTAAAATCTTCTGCTTTTACAATATCAATAACAAAATTATTGAATTTTTTTCCTTCAGAATTAGTCTGCTCAATTTGATTTAAGAATATTGTATAAGTTCCTTTTAAAGAATTTCCTAAATATTTTTGAAAATTCATGTATTCTTCTAAATTTGATATAGATTGTTGACCTGTAATTTTCATAATCCAAATTCTGTCCTGACTTATTTCAGGTAATAAAAATTTTAGAGTACCTTCATAATTACAAGCTGGTTTACTAGCACCTTTTTGTTTAATGCAATATTGGCAATCAGAACTACATTCAATGTCTTGCCATTTATTAGACACTTTTTGTTTTCCTTTTGAAGTTCCAGCCATACAATAACAAACAGCTCCGCCTTGATTATATCTAATTTTACGAATTGATAACGGATCTTCATCGAAAAATTGAACATTCAAAAAGGTTTGTTTTGGATATTTTTCATCGAATCTATTTAATAAAAAATTCATATTATCGTTTTTTGTTTTTGCGATAAAATATCCTAATTCTGTTACTCTTTTTCTTTGATTTACAATTTGTTGCATTCCATGTTGGATTCTACCGACTATTGGTAAATTTGTTTTTGTTACTTGTTCCATATTATTTCATCCTTTCATTTTTATTTATGCTGCAAGTAATTCAGTTTCATAATATCTTTGACTATTTATTTTTGAAAAATCTATTTTATAAATAGGGTAAAAGACATTATCAATGATGCACATTTTAATTTTTTCCGCTAAAATTCCTAGTTTCTCTAATTGTGGTACTAATGTAGGTTTAAATTTGTTGTCAACAATAATTGTATCATCTGTTAAGTTAACAACATTTTGATTCAAAGTAATGTCTGCAAAATGTGATATTTGATTTACATTTGCATCTAAACCATAAAGACTTAATTGTAAATTTCCATTCTTATATGAAGAACTTTCTATAAAACAATTTTTAAATGTTTCTCCATATAATTCTAAATCGAAACCACTTCTCATAATAAAAATCTCCTTCCAATTTTAATTGAATATTTGTGTAAAAAGATTTTTTTAAATCCTCCTTTCCTTTTATTTATGGGCAAAAAAAGAGAAAGTAAACTAAGCTAAGGGGGCCAGCTTGATTTTACTTTCTTATTTATTTAAACATAACAAATAATCTATATATATGTTATGTTGTAACCCAAAATTATGCTGTATTTTAATAAATACAGAGTGTTTATTACTAACTTATTTTAGTAATTATGCTATAAAGATTATCTTTATAGGTAGTTATAGTAAAAACTATAACATAATCTTAATACACATTTATATTTTATTAAGTTTTATAATTTATTTCAATAATTAGTTTCAAAAAAATATTTTTGTTTATATATCAATATTTTCCTTACTTTTTTATGTCTTTTTTTCAGAAAAATATTTTTTAAAATTTTATTCTTTTCAACGTTCCTTTTTTAGATTTTATTTTATACAATATTTGAAAACAAAAAGATGGGAGTTGATATTATGGATAAAAAAAAATGTGATTATTTCATACAAAAGATTTTTGAGATGCAAGAAAAATCAGATTCTTTAAATATGGAAGATGAAGAAATGGTATTAAATCAAAACAAAGTAGCATCAAAATCAAAAGAAATGTATGACTTTATGGCTGATAACCTAGCACCAGATGAAAGAGAAATTTTAAAGGATATGATGACTAAAAGAAATGATGCAATAGAAACTGCTCATTCAAGAGAAAGCTTTTTGTTTTACAAAAATGGCTTTTTAGATGGTATGGGATTTTTACTAAATGCTGTAAGGTATATGTAAAAAATTTTGCTCTATTATATATAGGGCAAAAAATTACTATCAAAAAAATGTAACATAATTGCGATTATGATACATTTTAGAGCTGTATTATAAAAAATATGTATAAAAAATGTAACATAATCATAAAAAATCGTTATACAAAAATGTAACATAATCAAAAAGGGGTGATTTTATGCTAAATGGATTT
>ERZ827440.1469-NODE-1469-length-25481-cov-7.940769_pt1 | contig 25481 bp, 25 predicted proteins | sample MGYA00519774_ERZ827440 | MGnify/ENA primary metagenome ERZ827440 (study PRJEB31778, sample SAMEA3449302) | human gut metagenome | biome: human gut; feature: human-associated habitat; material: faeces | place: United Kingdom | collected 2010/2012 ... | reverse complement strand
GGAATGAAGGTACTATGTATCGATCTTGACGGTCAGGGAAATCTGTCGGATTATCTAGGCTTTTCAGGTGAAAATGAAGAAATAGTAATAACTGACCTGCTTACCGCAGAAATGTCACGCAAGCTTTCAGATGAGGTCATAGAACAGGCAATCCTGACGAGCAAATCCGACAACGTTGATTACATTCCATCTGACATAACTCTTTCAACAGCGGATATGTTCCTTGCCACAGCAATAGGACGTGAAATGATACTCCGCAGGTTGCTTCTTCACAAAGTGTTTGACAGGTATGACTATATCCTGATAGATTGTTCGCCTTCGCTCGGCCTCATCACCGTCAATTCGTTGACGGCAGCCGACAGTGTCATCATCCCAGTTCAATGTGAATATTTCGCTCTTGAAGGTATCAGCAAATTGCTCAACACCATCAAGATAATCAAGAGCAAGCTGAATCCGAAACTTGAGATAGAAGGTTTCCTGCTCACCATGTATGATAGTCGTCTACGCCTTGCCAACCAGATATACGACGAGGTGAAACGCCACTTCCAGGAATTGGTGTTCAAGACCGTAATCCAGCGCAACGTGAAGCTGAGCGAGAGTCCGAGCCATGGTCTCCCAGTTATCCTTTACGATGCAGAAAGCAATGGAGCCAAGAACCATCTGGCCTTGGCAAAGGAGATTATCAACAAGAATAGTTAAGATTTGGAAATTGAACTCTTTTAGAAAGTTCAATGTTCAAAATTAAAAGTAAAAAAATGGCAGTACACAAGAAATACAACAACGGTACAAAGAGCAACGCTTTAGGACGCGGACTCGATGCCCTCATCTCTACCGAGGGAGTGCGCACCCAGGGCAGCAGTACCATCAATGAAATTCCTCTCGACCAGATTGAGGCGAATCCCAATCAGCCACGCCGGGAGTTTGACGACGAAGCCCTACATGAGCTCGCCGAAAGCATCAAGGCCATAGGCATCATCCAGCCTATCACCTTAAGACAGGTTTCAGAAAACAGATTTCAGATTATCGCCGGTGAACGCCGCTGGCGCGCTTCACAACTTGCGGGGCTGACAGCTATCCCTGCATACATCCGCACCATCAGCGATGAGAACGTAATGGAAATGGCGCTCGTAGAGAATATCCAGCGCCAAGACCTCAACGCCATAGAAATAGCACTCGCCTACGAACACCTTCTGGAAAACGAGGGTATGACACAGGAGAAAATTTCAGAACGTGTGGGCAAGAGCCGTGCAGCTATCGCCAACTATCTGCGACTGCTCAAACTTCCTGCCCAGGTGCAGATGGCACTACAGAAGAAAGAAATCGACATGGGTCATTGCCGTGCCCTACTGGCCCTCGACTCACCTTCGCTGCAAATCAAGTTGTTCAAGGAGATACAAAAGAACGGCTACTCAGTAAGAAAGGTTGAAGAGATGGTACAGCGACTCAAGAGCGGAGAAGACATCGAGAGCGGTAAGAAAACCATCACGGCTAAGGCTCAGATGTCTGAGGAATTTACACAACTCAAAAACCGCCTGTCACAGTTTCTCAATACAAAAGTGCAGTTCACCTGCTCTGCTAAGGGCAAGGGAAAAATCAGCATTCCATTCGCCAACGAAGAGGAGCTGGAGCACATCATGAATGTTTTCGATCAGTTAAAGCAAGAATAAAAGTGAAACTCAGTATATCACAAATCTGTTTGGCAACCCTGCTGCTTCTGGCACCGATGGGCGCACAGGCACAGAAGTCGAAACAAAAAAAACAAGTGACCGATGTGCCAACCATTGCATCAGCCGACTCGGCAAAAATAGCCATCGACTCGATGCTTACCGCACAAGACAGCAGCAAACTAGCAAGCCTCACCCAATCAGCAAAGCCTGTACGCAAAAAGCGCAACTGGGCAACCTGGCGACCTGATACCAAGCGTGCCATGTGGTTGGCACTTGTATTACCTGGTGCCGGACAGATATACAATCGCAAATATTGGAAACTGCCTTTCATCTATGGCGGTTTCGTAGGCTGTACATACGCCATCACCTGGAACAACCAGATGTATCACGACTATTCGCAAGCCTACATGGATATTATGGACGATGACCCCAACACCCAGAGCTACAATCAGTTTCTGCACTTGGGTGCCCAGATCAACGAATCGAACATAGAACGCTATAAGGAAATCTTCCGCAAGCGAAAAGATAAATATCGCCGTTGGAGAGACTTGGGAACCTTCGTCATGATAGGCATCTATGCCTTCTCAGTGATTGATGCCTACGTAGATGCATCGCTCTCGGAATTTGACATCTCCGATGATCTCTCGCTCAGAATAGAGCCTACCATGCTGAATAACGGCAACAAGACTGCCAATCCGCTGCGGTCTGGAAGCCTCGGCGTAAGTTGCTCACTCACATTTTAATGCGTGAGGAGTTAGAATACACCTATATATATTATAACGCAAAATAGAAATTAGAAACATAGACGAGATAAAACATCAATATGAAGAAAATACTAGTCATGGCAGCAGCGATGCTGTTCAGCTTACAAGGCATTCATGCCCAAACCGACGTTACAGAAGAAACAGATAACGATGATATCATCACCGTTACCGACAAAGACGGAAAGCAGGAGGAAATCGAAGTACCTGAGGGAATGGAAGATAACCTCGATAGCCTGCTCCACCTTTACAATGCACAGACTTACATGATGGCAGATACAACCTGCAAATACCGCGATGTAAACCCTGTCTTCGAGAAGGAAGTGTATATCGACCGTCTGAAGAGAATGCCTACCATCATCGAAATGCCATACAATGAGGTAGTACAGAAATTCATAGACCGATACAGCGGCAAACTACGCCGTTCGGTAAGTTTCATGTTGGGAGCAAGCAACTTCTACATGCCTATTTTCGAAGAGGCATTAGAGGCTTACAACCTGCCACTGGAACTGAAATATCTGCCAGTTATCGAATCGGCACTTAACCCTAAAGCTGTATCACGCGTTGGTGCCACAGGTTTATGGCAGTTTATGCTGCCTACCGGCAAGCGATATGGACTGGAAGTAAACTCACTCATCGATGAACGCCGCGACCCGGTAAAAGCATCCTATGCAGCCGCTCACTATCTGAGCGACCTGTACAAAATATTCGACGATTGGAGCCTCGTGATTGCAGCTTACAACTGCGGTCCAACCAATGTCAACAAGGCCATCCATCGTGCAAAAGGCAACGCCGACTACTGGAACATCTATCCATATCTGCCAAAGGAAACACGTGGATATGTACCAGCTTTCATTGCTGCCAACTACATCATGAACTACTACTGCGATCATAACATCTGCCCTATGGTAAGCGAACTGCCAGTAAAGACAGACACTATCGTAGTATCAAAAGATATCCACCTGGAGCAGATTTCCAAAGTGCTGAACATCAACATCGAGCACCTGCGCAATCTGAATCCACAGTATCGTCATGATATCATCAACGGATTGAACCATCCGATGGTATTGCGTCTTCCATCTACCCTCATCGGTAGTTTCATCGACCAGCAGGACAGCATCTGTGCTTACAGAGCCGACGAACTCTTCCAGAAGCGCGCTACAGTAGATGTCAACGATGCACAGCCTACCTATAGCCGTCCACGAAGCAGCTACAGTCGCCACAGTGCTTATTCACGCAGCAAGAAGAGCAGCAAACGAGGCAGAAACAGAAAACAAGGCAGCAAGAGTGTTACCATCAAGAATGGTGATACCCTTTCTGAAATAGCAGCACGCCACGGAACAACCGTTAAGAAACTGCGCAAACTGAACGGCATCAAGGGTAATAGTATCCGTGCCGGAAAGAAAATCAAAGTGAAATAAAAGAACTACGTCCGCTGTAGTTTTTTCAGTCTAATTAAGAACATTATTTATTGGAGAGACCCACTATGGATGACCAGAACTTGAAAGACCTCGAAAGAGAGCAGGCTGATAACCAGTTGATTGGCGATGCCTTTCAACACCTGCTTGACACCTACCTGAGTTCGCGACACCGCAAGAAGGTAGATATAGTGACCAAGGCATTCAATTTCGCCCGACAGGCGCACAAAGGTGTGCGCCGCCTCTCGGGCGAACCATATATCATGCACCCTATCGCCGTGGCTCAGATAGCCTGCGAGGAGATGGGGCTCGGCTCAACGAGCATCTGTGCCGCACTGCTTCATGATGTGGTAGAAGATACCGACTACACAGTAGAAGATATCTCAAACATCTTTGGAGCCAAGGTGGCACAAATCGTTGATGGACTCACCAAAATCAGTGGTGGAATCTTCGGCGATAAGGCATCAGCACAGGCAGAAAACTTCAAAAAACTGTTGCTCACTATGAGCGATGACATCCGTGTTATCCTTATCAAGATTTGCGACCGCCTGCACAACATGCGCACGCTGGAATCGCAACCGGCCAACAAACAATACAAGATTGCGGGCGAAACCTTGTATATTTATGCACCTCTCGCCAACCGATTGGGCTTGAACAAGATCAAGACCGAACTCGAAGACCTCAGCTTCCGCTACGACCATCCACAGGAGTATGCCAACATAGAGCATAAACTTGCCGATACCGAATCGCAGCGCGATACCCTCTTCGAGAGTTTTACTGCACCTATCCGCGAAGAACTCGACAAGTTAGGCGTAGAATACAAAATCAAAGCACGTGTGAAGAGCCCTTATTCTATTTGGAACAAGATGCAGAACAAGCACGTTACCTTCGATGAGATTTACGACATTCTTGCTGTGCGCATCATCTTTACGCCAAAGGTAAGAGCAAACGAAGTAAACGAATGTTTCAATATCTACGTAGCCATCAGCAAAATCTACAAAAGCCATCCTGACCGTCTACGCGACTGGTTGAACCATCCGAAAGCAAACGGTTATCAGGCACTCCACGTTACCCTGATGAGTAAGCAGGGAAGATGGATAGAAGTGCAGATCCGTTCCGACCGTATGGACGAGGTAGCAGAAAAGGGGTTTGCTGCCCACTGGAAATACAAAGAAGGAAACGAAGGTGAATATACAGAAGATGAGAACGAGCTGAACGACTGGCTCAGCACCATCAAGGAGATTCTGGACGATCCGCAGCCGGATGCCATGGACTTCCTCGATGCCATCAAGCTGAACCTCTATGCTTCAGAAATCTTCGTCTTCACACCAAAGGGAGAAATCAAGACGATGCCGGCAGGCTGTACTGCCCTCGACTTCGCCTTCCAGATTCATACCTTCCTGGGCAGCCACTGTATCGGAGCCAAGGTAAACCATAAGCTGGTTCCGCTGAGCCATAAGCTGCAAAGTGGCGACCAGGTTGAGATTCTTACTTCCAAGAGCCAGCATGTACAGGAAGAATGGGTAAACTTCGTCAGTTCGGCCAAGGCAAAGAGCAAGATTCTGGCCATCCTGCGCCGCGATTCACGAGAGGTTCAGAAGAAGGGAGAAAACATACTCACCGAATGGCTCAAGAAGAACAGCATCGAGATGAGTGCGTCGGTGGTAGACCGCCTATGCGATTTTCATAATATCCAGAAGCCTGAAACCCTCTTCCAGTCATTGGGAGACCATCAGATTATCCTAGGCGATAAAGACTTCGATGAGTTGCAGGGCAAGCCTAAAAAACAGCAGACCAGCAGCTGGCGCAATTATATCCCATTCCTGGGCAAGAGCAAGGAGAAGGCTCAAGAAAAAGGCATCGTGAAGCCTCAGGATCTTTTCGTGGTGGGCAAAGACTTCAACAAGAAGAAGCCACTCATCCTGACCGAGGAGAACATCAACCAGTTTATCTTCCCTAGCTGCTGCCATGCGATTCCTGGCGATGACGTTATGGGCTTTATCGACAACAAGAACCGCATCGAAATCCATAAGCGCTCTTGCAGCATAGCAGCCAAACTGAAGTCCAGTTTCGGCAACCGCATCGTAGATGCCAAATGGGACATGCACAAGCAGATACTCTTCGATGCTACCATCGAAATCAAGGGTATCGACCGTAAGGGCATGCTGCTGGATGTAAGTAAGGTGATTAGCGACCAGTTGGGTATCAATATCCACAAGGTAACTATCAGTAGCGACAACGGCATCTTCGACGGTACCATCGAACTCCGTGTTCACGACCGCGAAGAAGTTAAGACCATTATGAACCAACTCCGAAATATTGATGATCTGCAAGAAGTACAGAGAATCCTGTAACTTAGGAGTTTATGATAATAAAGAAAAGATAAATAATAGAGAATCGCCGGATTTAAAATCTGGCGATTCTCTATGAAATCATACAGATTTCAACATCTTATAAAAACAGATTCAAAACAACAAACTTAAAAACAATATGAAAAAATTATTCTTATCATTTTTAATGATGTTGACCCTGTTGCCTCTGGCAGCAGCCAACAAGTATGACAACCCCGACACGATTGTAGTATCCCGTGATGGTACCGGCGAATTCCGCACCATCGACGAAGCCATCGAAGTATGTCGTGCTTTCATGGATTACAGCAAGGTAATCTACGTAAAGAAAGGCGTGTACAAGGAGAAACTCATCCTCCCTTCATGGCTCACCAACATCACCATCTGTGGTGAAGACCGTGATAACACTATCATTACATGGGACGATCATGCCAACATCAAGATGCCTACAGGTGGACTCGATTCAGAAGCTGCTGTAAAGGGTAAACCGATGGGTACATTCCGCACTTATACCCTGAAGGTACAGGGCAGTTACATCACCCTGAAGAACATCACCATTGAGAACAATGCTGCCAAACTGGGACAAGCTGTCTCCCTGCATCTTGAAGGCGATCATATCCTGGTTCAGAACTGCCGTCTGCTGGGCAATCAGGATACCGTTTATACAGGTATAGCCAACAACCGTTCAGCCTTCTATGATTGCTACATCGAAGGAACCACCGATTTCATCTTTGGTCCGGGAAGAGCATGGTTTGAGAATTGTGAGATTCGCAGCAAGGCCAACAGCTACATCACAGCCGCATCCAGTCCTGCCGGTCAGGAATATGGCTATGTATTCAACAAGTGCAAGCTTACCGCCGAGCCAGGTATAGACAAGGTTTATCTGGGCCGCCCATGGCGCCCTTATGCAGCTACCCTCTTCATGAATTGCGAAATGGGCAGCCACATCCGTCCAGAAGGATGGCACAACTGGGGCAAGCATAGCAACGAACAGACAGCCCGCTACAGCGAATATAACAACCACGGTTCAGGTGCTGCAACCAAGGCACGCGTAGCCTGGAGCCGTCAGCTCACCAAGAAAGAAGCAGCTAAAGTTACCATCAAGAATGTCTTCGGCGAAGAAGCGTGGTAACCCTAGCTAATCATAAAGTCCAAAGTTACTAAACCAGTCCATCGAGCTGCTTTTTGAGTTCTTTGAGCTGGTCTCTTACAGAAATAAGGGTGTCGAGAACTTCAGAAGATTTCTCGGCACCCGTTCTGTTTTGGTTCAGATACTTACGGGCAGCCGCAATCTTCAATCCCTTCACCTTGATAAGGTTGTAGATGAGCCTTACCTGCTCAATATCCTTATCGGTATACTGACGCACTTTATTGCCAGCAACCTTCGGTTTGAGAAAAGGAAACTCCTTTTCCCAATATCTCAACGTAGAGTCGTTTAGACCAAACATTTCACCTACTTCCTTGATAGAATAGTACAATTTCGTTGTTTTATCTGGAATTATTGCCATTTTTTCCGTCTTTAATTTCAAAAATAATTAATTTAGTTGCAAAATTAAACAATTCTTCTTATCTTTGCAAAGATTTTCGGAAGAAAATGCCCTAAAGGGCAAAAATATTTTCTGAGAGGACTCTCAATCCCCTCTCCAAAACAGAAAAAAGAAATTAAAGATAAATATAAAAAAGATATGATGACAGCTAATGAAGTGCGCGAATCCTTCAAGAAATTCTTCGAAGGTAAAGGCCACAAGATTGTTCCATCAGCACCTATGGTTATCAAGGATGACCCAACGCTGATGTTTACAAACGCTGGTATGAACCAGTGGAAAGACATCATCCTCGGTACAAAAGACCCAGGCAAGGATGTTCGTCGTGTTGATACTCAGAAATGTCTCCGTGTAAGCGGTAAGCACAACGACCTCGAAGAGGTGGGTCACGATACTTACCACCACACCATGTTCGAGATGCTCGGTAACTGGAGCTTCGGCGACTACTTTAAGGAGGGTGCCATCGATATGGCATGGGAGTATCTTACTGAAGTTTTGAAGCTCAACCCTGCCGATCTCTACGTTACCGTATTCGAGGGTAGCAAGGAGGAAGGTCTGGAACGCGACAACGAGGCTGCAGGTTACTGGGCTAAGCACGTGCCAGCCGACCACATCATCAACGGTAACAAGCACGACAACTTCTGGGAGATGGGCGAAACAGGTCCTTGCGGTCCTTGCTCAGAGATTCACGTGGATTCTCGTACTCCAGAGGAGAAGGCTCAGGTGCCAGGCCGTGAGTTGGTAAACAAGGATAACCCTCAGGTCATCGAAATCTGGAACATCGTGTTCATGCAGTACAACCGCAAGGCTGATGGTTCTCTCGAACCACTCCCAATGCACGTTATCGATACAGGTATGGGCTTCGAGCGCTTGGTTCGCATGTTGCAGGACAAGCACTCTAACTATGATACTGATATCTTCCAGCCAATCATCAAGGAAATCGAGGCTATCTCTGGCAAGAAGTATGGCTTCACTACTCCTACTGGTGAGAATGGCGAGGGCAAGGATGAGCAGGAGAAGATTGACATCGCTATGCGTGTCTGCGCCGACCACCTCCGTGCCGTAGCCTTCTCTATCGCCGATGGTCAGTTGCCAAGCAACGCCAAGGCAGGTTACGTAATCCGACGCATCTTGCGCCGTGCCGTACGTTACGCTTACACATTCCTCGGTCAGAAGCAGGCATTCATGTACAAGCTCGTCAATGTATTGGTAGAGCAGATGGGTGCAGCCTTCCCAGAGTTGCCAGCTCAGCAGGAGCTCATCACCCGTGTGATGAAAGAGGAAGAGGATTCATTCCTCCGCACCTTGGAGAAGGGTATCAACCTCCTCAATGGCGATATGGACGAGCTCAAGGCTCATGGCGAGACTCAGCTTGATGGCGTAAGCGCATTCCGCCTCTTCGATACATACGGTTTCCCTCTCGACCTGACAGAGCTTATCTGCCGTGAGAATGGTTACACCGTAGATGCTGCAGGCTTCGACGAGGAGATGAAGAAGCAGAAGGAACGTGCCCGCAATGCTGCTGCTGTAGAGAACGGCGACTGGGAAGTTTTGAAAGAAGGCGACCAGAACTTCGTGGGTTACGACTATACAGAATATGAGTGCCACATCCTGCGCTACCGCAAGGTGACTCAGAAGAAGAACTCTTTCTATGAGCTGGTACTCGACAACACTCCATTCTATGGTGAGATGGGTGGACAGGTTGGCGACAAGGGTGTACTCGTTAGCGAGAATGAGACCATCCAGGTTATCGACACCAAGCGCGAGAACAACCAAAGCATCCACATCGTAAAGGAGTTGCCAAAGGATGTAAACGCAGATTTCATGGCTTGCGTAGATATCGAGAACCGCGAGGGAAGTGCAGCCAACCATACAGCTACCCACTTGCTCGATTACTGCCTGAAGCAGGTTTTGGGCGACCACGTAGAGCAGAAGGGTTCTTATGTAGATAAGGACACCTTGCGTTTCGACTTCTCTCACTTCCAGAAGGTAACTGATGAGGAGCTCCGCAAGGTAGAGCACATGGTAAACGAGATGATCCGTGCCGACTATCCATTGGATGAGCACCGCGATACTCCTATCGAGGAGGCTAAGGAACTTGGCGCTATCGCCCTCTTCGGCGAGAAGTATGGCGACAAGGTTCGTGTGGTTCGCTTCGGTCCATCTGCCGAGTTCTGTGGTGGTATTCACGCCAAGAGCACCGGTAAGATTGGTTTCTTCAAGATTATCTCTGAGAGCAGCGTAGCAGCCGGCATCCGCCGTATCGAGGCTTTGACAGGTAAGGCTTGCGAGGAGGCTATCTACGGTTTGCAGGATACCATCGTAGCCTTGAAGGGCTTGTTCAACAATGCCAAAGATCTCGAAGGTGTCATCAGAAAGTACATCGACGAGCACGATGCCTTGAAGAAGGATGTTGAGAAGTTCCAGGCTCAGGCTGTAGAGCGTGCCAAGGATAAGCTTGTAGAGAATGCAAAAGAAATCAACGGTGTGAAGGTTGTTACAGCCGTATTGCCAATGGAGCCAGCAGCTGCCAAGGATTTGGTATTCAAGGTTCGCGAGGCATTGCCAGAGAACATGATCTGCGTGGTAGGTTCTGTTTATAACGACAAGCCTATGCTCAGCGTAATGTTCAGCGATGATATGGTTAAGGATCACGGTTTGAACGCTGGTAAGATGATTCGCGAAGCTGCCAAGTTGATTCAGGGCGGCGGTGGCGGTCAGCCTCACTATGCTCAGGCTGGCGGTAAGAACAAGGACGGCTTGAGCGCTGCAGTAGATAAGGTTGTAGAGTTGGCTCAACTGTAATCAGCTTCCACAAATGAATATTTGATAGAGTTATCTTAACTCTTATATATAATTAAGGTATAAAGGGTTGTAATCCATCTTTTCGAGGATTGCAACCCTTTTTCTATTGACATTAAAGGGGTCTCCATATCATAATTATCAATTTATGATAATCATCAAATGATAAAATTCCTTATTTTATTATCATTTTATGATAATCACTTTATGATAATCGGAATAAAAGTTGTATCTTTGCAGAAGATAAGCTGCACTCGGCAATTTGTAAGCAAGCTTACATTGCGCTCCTTTGCATTATCTTTGCAGCCGTTGAATATATAATAAGGTATAGATATGGTAATGAAGAATCCTTTTGTCACAAATGGTTACGCCGGTCCGGAATACTTCTGCGACCGTGTGGAAGAAACCCAGCACATCACAGAGATGCTGACCAATGAGAATAACATGGCTCTGATTTCCCCTCGACGCATCGGAAAGACAGAGCTGATTCACCATTGCTTTGCCCAGCCAGTCATCCAAAAAGATTATTATACTTTTATCATAGACATCTATTCAACCAATTCCGTCAGCGATCTGGTCAATATGTTCGGCAAAGCCATTATTGATGAACTTCGCCCTAAAGGCAGAAGCGCTTGGGAGAAATTTCTGATAGCACTCTCTTCTCTCCGTTCAGAAATCTCTTTCGATATCAACGGGGCTCCAGTTTGGGGAATAGGCATCGGCAACATAGTAAATCCCGAAATTACGCTTGATGAGATATTCTCTTATCTCAACCAAGCCGACAAGCCATGTCTTGTTGCCATCGACGAGTTTCAGCAAATCACCAACTATGCCGACAACCGCATAGAAGCTTTACTCCGTACCTACATTCAGCGTTGCACCAATGCCCACTTCATCTTCTCGGGTTCTCACCGCCATCTGATGGCAGAAATGTTCACATCTCCTGCCCGCCCATTCTATCAGAGCGTGACGCTGATGAACCTGAAGCCTCTGGATGTGGAGAAATACAAGGAGTTTGCCACAGCCAAGTTCGAGGAGCGCAACAAACATCTAGATACTGCCATTATCGGAGAACTCTTCGCCCGTTTCGGTGGTGTCACTTCATACATCCAGCGAGTAATGAATGTTCTCTTCCTCAAGACTCCCGAACAGGGTACCTGCACTCTGGATATGGTAGATGACGCCATCAACTACAATCTCAACATGGCATCAGACACCTACGAGACCCTTCTGCGCCAGATGCCGGAAAAGCAGCGCAATGTCTTCATCGCCATCTCTGCAGAGGGCGAAGCCAGAAGCGTAAAGAGCGGAGCCTTCGCCAAGAAATATCATCTCCCGTCGCCAAGCTCTGTAAATTCCGCCCTGAAGGGATTGCTGGAGAAGGATTTCATCACCCAGCAGGATGATGCCTACGTGGTATATGATAAGTTCTTCGATTTATGGCTGAAGAAGTATCTGAAATAGTATAAGGTGATTCCAATATTTTTTGCTACCTTTGCACCCAATTTTAAATATATATTCAATATGGCTATTATAAAGACAGTAGAAGGAAAGACTCCCCGATGGGGAAAGAATTGTTTTATCGCTGAGAACGCAGTGCTGACCGGCGACTGTATTCTTGGTGATGACTGCAGCATCTGGTATAGTGCGGTATTGCGCTCTGACGTGGATGCCATCAGATGTGGAAACAGAGTGAATGTACAGGATTGCGCCTGCATCCATCAAACCGGTACGATGCCTTGCATCCTGGAGGATGATGTATCTGTGGGACATGGTGCCATCGTCCACGGAGCCACAGTTAGGAAAGGTGCTCTCATCGGAATGAATGCCACTGTGCTTGACAAGGCTGACATTGGAGAAGGGGCTATTATTGCAGCAGGTGCTGTGGTTACCCATGGCACCAAGGTTCCTGCACATGAGATTTGGGCGGGAATTCCAGCCAAGAAGGTGAAGACCTGCGCTCCCGGCCAAGCCGAGGAGTTTGCCAAGCATTATTCCGGATACATCAAAGACTGGTATCTGAAGGAAGATTAATTGTTACAACGAGCATTTAATATCATTGAAACGATACCATCTATAAGTTATAAAAACTAAAAATAGATAAGTTTTATCACTTATAAGTGATAAAAATATGGCAACTATTATTCGTCAATCATATATCGACAAGATAGAAAGGTATCTTGGTAAGGAGACAGTCATCGTATCCTCAGATTGGGCACACAGTGTATTCCCAATCTGAGGATTCTTTTATTCCTCCCCATTCAAGCATTCGCCCGTCTCATAACTCTTCGTCATATCCTTTAAGATACCAATCATCTCCTGCCTCAAGCTCTCAGGTTTCAGTACGATGAGGTTTCTGCCATGCCACAACAGTTCCTGAAGGAAATCACGGCTGGGACGAACGGTGAGGGTATATTCCCGATACATTCCATCTTTCGACTCCTTCACTTTCTGCTGACTCTCGTGCAGCGGAACCTCCTCGATATAATTGTATTCCGGATAGAAGGCACGGATGCGGATTTTCTCCACGGGTACATCCTCCATCCGATAGATGCCAAAGCAATCTTCATAATAATTCTCTGGGGTCAGGAACTTCTTCATCTTTGCCGACAACGGATGCTTCTCGCAAATAAGCTTCAGGAAACTGATGCGGTCGAAAGGAAGACAGCGAATGAGCTTCTTCTCATCCTGTTCAGCACTTGAATTCTTAACTCCCACAACGTACCACCGTTGTTTGAAGTATCTCACGAAAGCCGGTTGTAACACGATATCGCTCTCTGCCCCGAATCCCGAAACGTATTTAAACTTCAGCAGATATTGCTTATCTATCGCTGCAAGAATATCATCCAGATATTCCGTGTTATATGGCGGCGTATCGAGCATCACCTTGTTATGAAATTTCAGCATATCACCTAACGAAGCCAACCGCAGGGAACTCAGCATCCATTCCGTCACATCATCATTAGCGATCGGATCACGCTTCAGATAATACCGATAGCCGTCGCTCTTGTCGCATTCCACAGTAATGCCAAACTGCGACTGGATATTTTCACGATAACGATGAAAGGTACGTTTGTCCAGCTCATCCTCATCCTGATTAGCGTTGGCATCACGCCACTCATTAGCAATCTCCTCAAAGGTAAGATGCTTACGATCCAAGAGGCCTATCAGCCAACTATAGAATTTTACACGATTGTCCATAATCTCTAAATATCTAATGAATATTTACAAGAAATGCCTAAAAAGAGGAGAAAAGATAGCCAACAAAATGGTAATGCTAAATGCTGGCGTTTCTGACTTTTGTCATATACCAATGCGCGATACACTTGTGCCCGATGCTTGAAATGAACTGTGAACAAACTCGTCTCTTTGCATGAAACACATGAATTTTTAATAATGCTAACACAGACCTATTGCCTGATGTCAGTTTCTTGCTGCCTCTATCTTTTCTCCGAAAATTTTAATCTACTCAATGAAAATTTCAATCCTCGCTCCATTAGCGAGGCAAGTCTTGCAAATCTACCAAATCTACAGTCCAGTTCAAACTCTGAATTTTCAGGTCGAGCTCCCGATACTGCTTGGCATAGGTATCAGCCTCCTTGCGAAGAACCTTTATATCTATGGTTCTAACATATTTCAGTTCGTTTCTGCCAAAGCGAGTATCGTTGGCAGCTACGTAGTTCACCACCTCTTTCAATGCCTTGACACGCATCGACAAGACGTCTCTCTTGGCTATCAATCGAGTCAAGGAGTCTCCGTCCTGAACTATCTGAACGTTGGTGATGTTGATGCGATAAATCAAGTCTTCCAACTGGACGAGTGCTTCATCCAGTTCCTTGTACAGTTCCTCCACGTTATCGCAAGGCTCATCGCCCTCCTGCACTTTGGCGCTTTCCTTGATACGTTCTTTCAGTTGAGCCACTCTCTTCTGCAAGTCGGCTCTGATGCTCAATGCTTCTGCTAACTTCATAATCTTCTATTTTTATATATGACGTTAAACTTCTTGTTTTATTATATATGCTATTTCTTTCTTGTCGGATTCAGCGTATGTTTTCCTCCGAACTCATTCACATCTTCCTCTACAAGTTTTTGGAACCACGATGGTTCGTAATCGAGCGGTCCAATCTCTGCATCTCTCGTATCGCAAACTTCATTCTCATATTGCAAATGAACCTTTACCACGAAATCATCCATGCGAAGAATGTCGGGCAGGCTATAGTCTTGATGCGTATGCAGAGCATGCATGGCATAACAAACGCAAATATCAGCAAACTCGGGTTTATGAAGGCTACACTCATCCCAGGAATCTCCATCGTCCAACATGTTGTTTATCTGCTTATACCCATCCTCGGTAGCCCCATCAAATGTGCCAAAGACTCCATTCAAAATTGTATCCATCTTACAGCGTCCTGCACTCATCAGTTCATCTAACAGATGAATCATATATTGAAAATCAGATCCGTAATAATCATCGTTCTCCATCTTTACTACAGCATCGTCATCTCCATACTCGAAACGCAACACTCCTTCCACCTCATAACGATAGCGATCATCCACCTTATAAGGCGTATGAAACAAAGTGCGCCACATGTTTCTGCACTGGGCATAACATTCCTGAGTCAATTTGAAGAGTTTATCATTCTGATAGCGAAATCTCTCCACTTCGGCAGGAGTCGGATGAAGCATCATCTCATTCAATACAACATATCTTACTCCCATCAAGTCTTCGATGACATCATGCTCGCTTTCACTCATGTGACGTAGGAACCATGCCTTTGCAAAATCATAGTTCACGATTTTCTTCACACGTTGCTCCACATTTTGTAGCACCTCACGTTTCTCATCAACAGTAGCCACCTCTCGGATATATTCTAGAATCTCTGAATAAGCATCATCGTCGTCAAATCCCTTATCCTCAATTCTGTCCAAGCATTTTTTCCAATCACAATTTTCCTTCATCTTCACCTACGATTTCACCATTACTAACTTCTATTATTTTATCATCGCCAAAGCTTCCTCCCCGTATCTTGTAGGGAGAGTTTCGCTTCAACGTCTTCTCCAAATACTCCAGGTCCTTGGGACGGAGATGAGTGAGAGCGAAATCCACCTCATTCAGCTGCGACTGATTGCTCAAGGCAAGATGCTGAAGATTGTGACACATGAAGATGTCCAAGCGACGCAACTTGTCGTTCTTGCTCAAATTCAAAGACACCAAGTCCTTGGCACCCTCGATATGCAACTCCTCCAAGAGTGGATTAGCAGAGAAATCCAACTTCTCGTTTCTTATCTCGTGGAAGTCGATGAACTCCAACAAAGGATTTTTGCTTACGTCGAGCAATTGCCCACCATATCCCGAATATCCCAGGATACGCAAGCTAGGACATTCCGTGAGAATCACATCAAAGGTTTTCACCTCGAACATGCCACAGCCATCAAATCCGATAATGGCATCTTCCTCTTCCGAGCAGATGGTAATGGTATAGTTCACGCCCTTCTCAGGATAGGAATGACCAGCCTCAACCCAAGTCAACTTCTCAGAATTCTGTTCCTGTTTGCCTGTCACGACCTGTACCCTTCCATCGCCCCATGCAATCCCTGCCTTGCTGTCTTTCTTCAACATCAAGTGCAAGCCTACGGTCTCCCCCATTGTCCAGTCCAAAGTCTGGATATTGATTGTAATCTGTGCCATAATTCCTTGTTTTATGTTTACAGCTGCAAAGATAATGGTATGGTGTGTCAAATCGTGACACAAGCGAGAAAATTATCTCAAAAATCTTTGTATCACCTTGTACCAATAGTCCCAGGAATAGCCTACGGAAGGATGATTCACCGCCATCACTTTCACCTGCTTGCCAGTACTCAGAAGGTAAGCACCTGTAGCAACAGGATAACCATCCACTACGATGTCGTCGCCATCCTGCCAGCGCACATTAGGAAGATTATCCCAAAGCCTCTTACCCCATACGATGACATACTCAGGCTGGTACTTTTCGAAGACCTCGAAGAATGCCTTGCCAGCCTGGTGATATTGTTCGGCTGCGCCAGCCTCGCGAGGACCACCCATCGCCACTTGCAGATAGTTGAAGAAGATGACCGAGTTCCAAATCTTCAGCCTCATCGCCAGATCTGTCTCCTCACCTACCAACGAACGCTCAAACTTCAGGAAAGTCCGCATCCAGTTTTGCCGTTCCTTATTCTCATTGAGATAATCCCCAAGCACCTGCTGCGTAAAGTTCATACACTCCCGATGTAGCTGGCAGTCGCCACAATCCGTACAACTCTCATCACAATAATGACTCTCGCCCAATATCATGATTCGCTTGCCGAATATCCCCCCGTTGGCATAATCCTTGCCAACGAAGGGCTGAAAGAAAATGTTGCTATTCATATTTTAAAATAATGAAACTATCCAATCATAAGCCATGGTTCCCAAGCGAATGGCCCATGAAATCACCACATAAATCAACCAACAAAGCACGACGATGAACACAGCCGTCCAGAATGCCTTCTTGTTCACCTTGTTGATAATCTCCTTATCATCCTCGATATACCCGGTAACCAATCTCAGATTCTCTACATACGAACGTTTGAATACATCCAGCACATCACCTATATAGAAAGGTATGGCACCTATCAGCACATCCATCAAGATATTATAGATGACAGCCAAAGTCAGCGGAATCGACTTAACCACGCAAAGACTGTAATAGATAAATGGGAATGCAAACACGCTCGTCAAAGCATCACCGATACCGGCTGGAAGAATGAAGCCAAGAATAGGATCCAAGAACCACTTGTCCATATACTTCGCCGCACCTACCATCAGACGATATGATGGCATGTTCATCATCTTCTCACGCTTTGCAGCTTTTTTATTAACCATACTGTTCATCGTATTTATATTTATATTTATTTATTCTTTATCACTACCTACAAATACCGATGCCTTCATAAAAGAGAAGGTTGCATCAACGAGCCAACCGATGCACGAACCTACTGTAGCTATCCACCAGGCAACATGATAACCTGCAGTACAATTGGTAGCCTTGAAAAGGACATCGCCGTCAAAGAGATGCCTCACCAGATTAGGCAGGAAGAACAATCCATGCGCCAAACCAGCTTGCCATCCATACAATTCCGTACCATTGATGTTGACAAACAATACTGCCGCCACTATTGCAACGATTGGTCGCCAGGGTAGGAACATGAAAACCATTACAAGAAGCCCTATAATTTTATTCATTTTTCATTACACTTTATTTATGCTATGATTTCATCTATACAGACAATTATCTTTTAGATACATCTTGTTGTTTCTAATCTCAGTTGGAGTAAGTTTCTCTTTACGATAATCCTTCAAGGAATCCTTCTGCACCTGAAATCTACTCGATTCCACAAAGATCAAGCTCTTGTGAATCCTCGTCTTGGCACGCTTCTCCATCCATTCTCTGCCTTTAGCGAGAGAAGACATATACCAATATCTCGTCTCAGCCCAAGCATTTCTTGTTGGTTGCGCAGTACCATGAATGAAGTCACGATAAACGGGAAACGAGAGACCAGTTAGCCAACAAACCAGGACCGAATCCCCCTTAGCCATTAGCGTCATGTCCGACAACATCTGTTGCATGGTCATTTTCTCCGACTTCCGCCAAAGCATCCTCCTATCCATATATTCATTCTTCTCTGCCTTCTTCTTTTGCCAATAGCCATGAGAGGTCAAGAAGGACCAATAGCCAAATAATACTACCAGCACGGCACTCAATACCGCAGCCAACCAACATACTCTTTTCTTGTTGTTCTTTTCCATTGTTACATTACCTTAATATAGTTATACATTTGATTTCGGCTGCGAAATAACTATATAGATATGTCAAATGGTGACAGAACATCAAGAAAAAAGTATTAAACACATAGATTACTGCTATTCATTCTATTTTTCCAATATCTTTCGTCCTTTTTCTGTTAGCATATACTTCTGCTTTGGGTGCTTTGGATTATCAGGATATTTCATGGAAACCAATCCTTCTTCCAATGCTGGTGTTAAGTATTTATACAAGAAATTCACCCTATCCTTCAACATTAAAAAAGACATGATTTCTCTAACAGAATACTCTCCATCCTTCAATATTCCAACAAGTTCCAATACTTGTTGGGTGCTTGTTGGGTGCTTGTTGGGTATGACTTTTCCAGATATTCTTTTCCATTGTCACATTACCTTAATATAGTTATACTTTTGAATTCGGCTACAAAATAACTATATAGTTTCCCAAATAGTGGCAGAACATCAAGAAAAATGAAATAACGCTCTAATTTTCAACGAATAAAGACATCAGTCGCCTATGACGAACAACTATAGCAATGACGCATCTACCACGATATTTCCCTGCTCAAAAAAGATATTGTTCAGTTTCAACTTTTCAAATACTTTCTTCATTTGTCCAATATCTCCAAGACGCAGTTTCAGAATATTGCCAGGCATCAGTTCTACCCAATCAGCTTTCCCTGGCACGAGTTTCTTTGCATAAGAGATAGCTGGCGAAACTAGCAGGTCAATTCCCATCTTGCCGTCATACGACAAAAACAAGTCAGTGCCCTCAATCTTCTTCACAGTAATGTTTATGCTTACAGACTTTGTAAAACCCAGCACTTTGATAGGTACAGAGACAGAAACTGTCGCTCCATCTACATACCCAAGATTCACTGTTTTATGAAAATTACTGGCTACATAATCCCGCAGCTCAGCATAAGTAATTGCTAATTTCATATGGACTTATTTTAAAATGTTTATTTTTTCTTTTCTGTCTTTTCCTATACTCAGGAAGGAATTCCTGCTCACATCAGGTATTTCACATATTGGATAAGGCTATCCTATTGAAATCGTGTTAACACTATCGCACTTTGAGCATTTTATAGGAACAGATGATATGTAAAAAGCAACAAAGAATATATATCCGAAATCTTTATATATGCTATATTTTTTGAGTTAAGTACCCCAGTCCATTAGTCTTATGAACTGAGGTAAGCTACTCTTTTGTTTAGTTTTTTACAATGCAAGTTCCATATCATCAAATTGTTCGTTAAACTCTTCTAGATTATTATAGCCTAATTTAACCCCCATAAAAGAAGCCAGTTTGAACATACCATCATTAATTGTATCAATGCTGTTACCATTGATTCCTTCTTTTATTTGTTTTTCAATTGAAGTAAATTGCAATTTGTGCAAACGCATTGTTTCAATAGCTGCCGTATCAAAAGTCTGTTCCGCTGACTTGATATCGCTAATACGCTCATCGAAAATCTCTTCAATTCTTTGACGACGTTTTTCTGCCTTAACACTAAACAGATCTATCTTATTAAGCAAAAGCATAAACAATGTTGATGCAATGCCAGAAAGCATTGTTGACAAAATTACAGACCACGGCTCAGTAACGCCAATTTTGTTCAATAGTGCTTCTATACCAATACCGCATATGGCTATAACACTACCTCCAAGCAGTTTGACTATTGCATCGCCTTTTTGTGCAGTAGTCATTTGAGTGGCATTTTTTCCAAAAAGAATTTTACCGGCCTGAACAAATATTTTAACACCTTCTTTTATCACCTTAAGAACTTGTTTGAAAATGCCAACAAAAAGACTAATAATACCCTCAATGAGAGATGACACAAAACCTTTTACAAATTCCCAAACATTATCACCCAAAAATACTAAGGCATTATCAAGAACATAATTCTTTACTCTACTAAAACGAATCTTAAACGCTTCTTTAGTAGTGACAGCATTTACACCTTCTTTTAAGCCATTCATAAAAATGTCAGAAATTTCATAATAAAGTGGCTTAATTATGAAAAGAATAACATTCCCTACAACATAATCCTTAGATTGATTCGCTGCATTCGTAGCCGATTTTCCCCAAATTTCTCCAGTGTTGCCAGTTCCACGACCTGTTAAGTTATTAAGAATTGCATGATTAGCATCTTTGTTTATTGCCTTTTGAGCATTTTTTTCCTTTTGAAGCATATTATCTTTTGCTTCTTCAGATAGTCCCAAATTTGGTCTACCTTCACGTTCACGTTGCCTTTGATCTTCAACAAACTCTGTGTTTGTCATATCAAATTTACCTCCTTGACCAGAAGCACCTGCACCACGATTAATTCTAGCCGAAGTGAGAGCAAAATTAGTATCATTATTCGCAAGTGTCTTAATATCTTCATCGGTAAGTGCATAGTTTCCCTTAAGTTGGTCATGTATCTGCTTTAAAGGCACAATATGGTCGACCTCTGCTTGATGGTCATGTTTATATTGTTCAACGTTTCTACGAGCATCAGGATTACTCCTATATTGATATACATTCTTTTGTCCTGTGTACTCATCAGTGGCATTGATTCGACCTCCGTTATTATCAAACTTTTTTTGCTTATAAGCATCTAATCTTTTTTTGTCTTCGTAAGCTTCTCTATTATAAGCCTGGCGCATTTCTTCGCCATAATGTTGGAAATCAGAACGAGTTTGATCACCAACATTCTTCCATTCAGTATATCCGTCAGGAATTATCGTATCTTTCTCTATCTTATCGTAACTAAACGATTGACATTGACTTACAATACGTGAAGCTGTTAATCCTTTCTTTCTAAGTTTTCTAGTAGCTGCTGTTGATTCTAAAAAACCATCAGCTATAGACATAAAAACAGGTATAACTACTTCATCAATAAGGTTTCCTGAAGTTTTGAATTCTTCGTATACCTCATCAACAACCTTTCGTGTTTCTTTCTTATCATAAAGTTCAGCCTCTTGCAAAACTGAAGCGAGTTCTAATGGAGAGGCATTTCTAATGCTTTCCTCCAATTCTTGAAATTTATTATTAACCATAACTTTAAGCTGCCTCATTAAGTTTCTTTATTTCTTCCTTCTGCTTCTGCATTTCATTCTTTATAGCATTGACAGAGTTACTGATTTTTTCTGTTTTACCATCCATCGTGATGTTTTTGTCAACCATAGACTTTAGAACTTTAGAAATAGATACCATAGCCATTAATTCGGCTTGCTGTGATTTTGGCAGAAGTTTAATACTCATTTGGTCGCTAACTAATTTGTGAGCAAAACTAATACATTTGATCATCAATAAATTAACAGAATTATCTATTCTGTTTAGGAGCAAACGATATAATTCTATCAAAGACAAATAGTATTCTGCTATTAATCCTAAAGCATCCTTAATTCTACGTAGCTTAACAAGTTCTGAATCCATACGACTCATTTCTTCTTCAAGCCTTTTCTTTTCTTCTTTAACTCTGTCTAAGGTTTCTTTGGCTTTCTTTCTTGTATAGAAACCAAGAGTGACTATTGCTAGTGCATTACTCTTAAATGGTTTTTTCTTGAAGTCAATCAAATACAAATCAGCCTTCGATTTCATAGAATCCACTTTAATAGTTGTACCCGAAAAATATTCCTTTAGATATTCATTAGAGACAGGGATATCTTTCAAATGTTTCATCTTTTCAGCAAATGCGGGGAACAATTCCGTCTTAATGATTTCCTTAGAACTATTTATCGATTTCACATGAATCTCTATTTCCGAACAGAGATTGTCAACTTCCTTTTCGAAATAGGCTTTATGTTTTTCAAATCTGCGCAATACATCATTGTACATTCTGTCTGCTTCTTCAAAGGTCGCTTGACCAGTAAAACTTTTATAACCACCAGAAATAGCAGATGTTACTGCTTGGGCCTTTCTACTAATCCATCCAAATATTCCCATAGTTATTTTTTATTTTGCGTTTATATACATTAAACCTATCTCCAAAAAATCAGAGAAGTCTTTACTCCATCGAATTAATCTTTCAGTTTCTTCTTTTTTTATCTGAAGTAACTCTGATAATGAATATATCCATTTGAGTTCATCGTTGTCAATTTCTTTATCAGCATAAAGAATGCCACAAAGTTCAATTATTACACTTCTCTTAACCGGTATAGAACTTAACTTAAATGCAGAAGCAGCATCTTTAAATGACAATCCTACAGTGTTATACCCGGTAAGATTTAGTTCTGTTAAATACGTTTCGTACTCAGCCTTTTCACATTCCTTTTCAACACCATTAACATGCATGGCTTGAAGAGCTAGTTCCATAAAGGCTCTTCCTTCATTTTCATTTAGCAAATATAAAAACATAATTATTTCTTTTTTCCGTTAAAATCAAATTCTGTTGTTATTCTTCCATTAGGAGTATACTCATTTCTATAATGAACCTGTCCATTGGCATAAAAGGTCTGCTCTACATTAAGTTGACCTTTATTATTGAAATTTCTACTTCTAACAATTCTTTCATTTACATATTCTAATTCATACATAATATGTCCTTTACTATCTTTCATCGTAGACTTTACAACCTTTCCGTCTTTATACTGATTAATTACAAGATTTCCGGTTTCATTGTCTAAGATATTTTCAGTCCTATTAGGATCTTGTGTAATACCAATTGGGGGTGATGTTTTTGCTTGCGTTTGTCTCTTTTGTATCTGTGAACGAGGGACATTTTTATATTCAGAAGTTTTTTCTGATGAAGGCATTGAATTCTTAACAACTAAATTTACAGCCTTAGGTTCTTCTGATACATTTTTTGCAGAATTTTCATCGAACGAGTTCAAAAGAGTTCTTAAAAGAATTTGTAATTTTTCAAGTTCATTCGTTGTTGCTTCCTGAGCTATCTGTGTATCAAGAAGAGTATTGTTTACATCTGATACAGAACTCTTATATGTCGCCTGGAATTCTGAAATGAGAGTTCCAATCGAGTCTATAATCTTACTATCTAATTTGTCTTCTGAGAGCAAATTTACAGACTCCTCTATACTTTGAGCTTTAAATTGGATTGATGTAACATTCTTATTAAGTACCTCATACTGATTTTTAATATCAGATAATATAGCTTTAGAAATGCTACAATCTTTCTCTTTAGCAGTAATATGTTCGACAATAGATGAGTTTTGTTTTTCAATGCTGAGCATTTTTTTGTCCGTAGATGATATATGTTCATTGATATTATTACTTACAAGTGTTATGGATTCACCGAGAGCGTCAGACTTTGAAGACAGGTCAGAGACAGAAGAACAAATATTCTTCTGAATTACTTCACCTTGCTGAGAAACCCCATCAACCTTTTGGAGCAATACTTCATGCTGCTCTTTAGACAACTGGCGAAGAGATTCTACTCCGTCATTTGATATATTCTTTGCCGTATCAATTGAAGCATCAAGTGACGTACCCAAAGTATTAAGACTTGTAATAATGAGTTCAGACATCTTGGCTTCAGATGAGGTCAACTGTTCATTGATACCATTACCTACAAGTGTTATGGATTCACCGAGAGCGTCAGACTTTGAAGACAGGTCAGAGACAGAAGAACAAATATTCTTCTGAATTACTTCACCTTGCTGAGAAACCCCATCAACCTTTTGGAGCAATACTTCATGCTGCTCTTTAGACAACTGGCGAAGAGATTCTACTCCGTCATTTGATATATTCTTTGCCGTATCAATTGAAGCATCAAGTGACGTACCCAAAGTATTAAGACTTGTAATAATGAGTTCAGACATCTTGGCTTCAGATGAGGTCAACTGTTCATTGATACCATTACTTACAAGTGTTATGGATTCACCGAGAGCATCAGACTTTGAAGACAGGTCAGAGACAGAAGAACAAATATTCTTCTGAATCACTTCACCTTGCAGAGAAATCCCATCAACCCTTTGAAGCAATACTTCATGCTGCTCTTTAGACAACTGGCGAAGAGATTCTACTCTGTCGTGAGAAACCTTATTCAGATTTTCAATTAGACCTGCTAAAGTAGTAAATGCGCTATTTGTACTGGTCTCAACAGCCTTGGTTATGACTTTTTCTGAAGAAGAGAGCTGATCCTTAATTTGATTACTTTCACTAGAGATTACAACGCTTAATCTCTCGTTTGTATCATAGATCTGTTTTAAAATATCCTTCGAATACGTATTTAAAATGTCAACTATTTCTGTTTTTTGCCGAATATTTAGAGATTTGATTTCTTCAAAATTTTTAGAAAAAATATCTTTGAGAGACAGAATCTGAGATTCGATTTCTTTCTTTGAATTACTTATAAAATATAATAGGCTATAAACAGTAATAAAAACAGAAATTATTTCAATAATAATCTGAAGCCACAATGGCATGTAATGATTCCCCATTTCAATATTAAATATAGAAATGAGTATAAACAATGATACTATAAACAGTTTAACCTTCATAAGATTAATATTTAAGTATAAATTTAACTAATATTATTATGAGAAAACAACAAATTTTGTTATTTACCTTTCCTTAATACTTTAACAGTTCCTACGAAATGTACACCCTCTTTGATGGCATTCCAAACTTTTGTTTTTGTTTCCTTTTCCATTTTAAATTCTATTTTAAGTTATTGCCCATATAGAAAAAGAATGGTGCGAACTCCTACATTTCACACTTTCTTGTAAGTTAGGCTCTGGTAAAACCCGTAGAAAAGAAAATATGAAAGAGGAATCCACACCATATACTGGTGTAGACTCGCTCAAACAATAACTTCCGTTCATTCTACGTTCAAATTTACCAGATTTCAACTTACTGAACAGTATTGCCTGCGCGTGTCCACAAGATCTTCTTGCTTCTTTGCATGGTATCCACTTCATACAAGTATTAAAACTTGCCCTGTCGCATACCGATTGCAAATATAGAAAAAATTCGGATAACATCCAAACATTTCCGAAGTTTTCTTTGCGGATTCCCCTATTTTTCTTCATATCATTCTTTTTTTAGTTCATAAAACCCTTAATTCCGCAACACTATATTTAACATTATTTATAAGTGCCTGAGAAACAAAAAGTTACCCAGGATTTTGCCATGTCAGAATTTTCACTTACCTTAGTGTTGCGAAAAGAAGA
>ERZ827440.1453-NODE-1453-length-25773-cov-3.505871_pt1 | contig 25773 bp, 26 predicted proteins | sample MGYA00519774_ERZ827440 | MGnify/ENA primary metagenome ERZ827440 (study PRJEB31778, sample SAMEA3449302) | human gut metagenome | biome: human gut; feature: human-associated habitat; material: faeces | place: United Kingdom | collected 2010/2012 ... | reverse complement strand
GGTTTCCACCGTTAAGTACAGAACCAAAAATGCTCTTGAGGAACTGAAAACCATTTTGGAAGGGAGATAATTGTTAATGAAAATAACAGAGCTTGAAAGCATGCTAAAGGACAACGCAGATGTTTTAAAAGAATCCATGCGGCTTCCGGAGGATATTGTAGGAAACTTTAGAGAAGGAGAGAAAAAGAACATGAGAAAAAAATCAAAAGTTAAGGAGATTGCATTTACATTGGCGGCGGCAGCCGCAGTGTTTGCCCTACTGGTTAACCTTATTCCGAATTTGGCATACGCAAGCAGTAAAATTCCGGTATTGGGAGAAATTGTAAAGGTAGTTACATTCGGCAGATATGAGGTTAAAAACAACAGCTATGAGGCAAATGTGGTTACTCCCAAAATAGAAGGTCTGCTCAACAAGGAGCTGGAGGATAAGCTCAATTCCGAGTTTAAAGAAAACTCAGATGCGGTTATTGCCGCCTTTGAAAAGGACATTAAGGAACTGGAAAAGGAATACGGCTCGGATTTCCACATGGGAGTTGAGGCAAATTATGTTGTTCGCACCGACAATGACAAATTCCTGGCAATCGACACATATATCGTAAATATCGCAGGTTCATCGTCGACCAAGCACAGCTTCTACACAATAGACAAAAAGAAGGGCACGCTTGTCGAGCTTAAAGATATGTTCAAGGAAAACGCCGATTATGTAACGCTGATAAGCGATTATATAACGGAAGAAATGCAGAAGCAAAACGACGAAGGAACAGCATACTACTGGATAGGAAATGCGGACGACAATATTGAAGGCTTCAAAAAAATAAAAGAAGATCAAAGCTTTTTCATAAATAATGACGGGAACATCGTGATCTGCTTTGATAAATATGAGGTTGCTCCCGGCGCATACGGTTGTCCCGAATTTGAAATACCACACGAGGTTATCAAAAAAATACTCAGGTAAGAAATCCGATGTAAAATAACAAATCCCGATTTTTTACAAAAAACTGTTGCAAAAAGGCATAATATATGTTAAAATATGTAATGCATTCTGTGAAAGGAAAAAATAATAAAAAGGATTGAGAAAATGTCAGAACAGAAAAGAAGCAGTTTTACGGGAAAAATCGGGTTTGTGCTTGCCGCGGCAGGCTCGGCGGTAGGGCTTGGTAATATTTGGAGATTTCCTTACCTTGCCGCAAAGTACGGCGGAGGAATATTTTTGCTTGTATATATCATCCTTGCGGTGACCTTCGGCTTTGCGCTCATGACGGCGGAAATCGCCATAGGCAGAAAAACAGGGCTCAGCGCAATAGGAGCATTCAAAAAGCTTGACAAGCGGTTTGGATTTATCGGAATTTTGGCAGCGGTTGTGCCTGCGATAATCCTTCCTTATTATTCGGTTATAGGCGGCTGGGTTACAAAGTTCATGTACGAGTTTGTAAGCGGCGGAGCTTCTGCGACGGTGAGCGACGATTATTTCGGAGGATTTATAAGCACAACGGCAGAGCCGATTATATGGTTTCTTATCTTTATAGGTGTTACAACTGCGGTAGTCATGTTGGGTGTTGAAAAGGGCATCGAGAAGGTCAGCAAGGTAATGATGCCGATTTTGGTCGTGCTGTCGATATTCATTGCGGTTTATGCGATGTTCCTTCCGGGGGCAATCGACGGAATAAAGTATTACCTTCTCCCCGACTTCGGAAAATTCTCCGCAACCACGGTTCTTGCGGCAATGGGACAGCTTTTTTATTCCATGTCCCTTGCAATGGGCATTATGATAACCTACGGCTCGTACATGAAAAAGGAAGTAAACCTCGAATCCTCCGTCACTCAGATTGAAATATTCGATACGGGCATTGCGTTTCTTGCAGGTCTTATGATTATTCCGGCGGTATTCGTGTTCTCGGGCGGCACTCCCGAAGCCCTGGGAAAAGGCCCGAGCCTTATGTTCGTTACACTTCCTAAGGTCTTTGAAAGTATGCCCGGAGGCACATTTATCGGTGCGGCGTTCTTTATAATGGTTCTGTTCGCGGCGCTGACATCCTCAATTTCCCTTATGGAAACGGTGGTGTCCATTGCCTGCGATAAGTTCAATATCAGAAGAATTCCTTCTTGTATCGTTGTGTTCATTATTTCTGTGGTATTGGGGATTTTGTCATCCCTCGGGTACGGAGCTTTGGGGAATGTAAAATTAATCGGAATGCAGTTTTTGGACTTCTTTGATTTTATAAGCAACAGCGTTCTGATGCCGATTGTCGCACTTCTCACCTGTATATTTGCAGGCTTTGTGATAAAGCCGAAATGCGTTATTGACGAGGTTGAGCTTTGCGGAGTTCGGTTCCGCCGAAAAGCGCTTTTCTCCGTTATTATAAAATATGTTGCCCCGGCTCTTATCGTGCTGATTCTTATTACATCGGTACTTAACGCATTCGGTCTGTTTGAAATATAATTTAAAAGGTTGTCTTTCGGGACAACCTTTTTTATATGATATATTTATAATGATAGTATCTATCCGAAGTCGAATACTCCAATTCAATGTTGAAAATATCTCTTACGATGCCGCTTTTATATATACCCTCAGGAGTGTCAAATGCCGCAAGCCTGCCTTTATCTATGACCGCCACAAAATCCGAAAATGTAAAAGCCAGCGGAAGGTCGTGCATAACCGCAACTATTCCCTTGCCGCTTTCAACCAATGAGCGAAAGCTTCTTATAAGCTCAATTCGGTGTGAAATATCGAGAAATGTCGTGGGCTCGTCCATAAGAATATAGTCGGTATCCTGCGTTAAAGCCATTGCAATGTAGGCGTATTGCCTCATACCTCCCGAAAGAGAGGACAAGGGCTTTTCCGAAAGCTCGGAAAGTCCAAGCTCCGAGAGGGTTTTTTCGGCTATTTCAATATCCTTTTCCGAATATCTTCTCGGATAATCAAGATAAGGAAATCTCCCGTGCAAAACGAGCTGTTTCACCGTCATGTCCGCTGCAGACTTTCCCTGGGCAAGATATGCGATTTTTTGAGCTCTTGCCTTTCCCGAAAGCGTGTCCGAACGCACCTTGTCAATGATTATTTCCCCCGAGGTCGGCTTAATTATGCCCACAACGGTTTTAATAAGGGTGCTTTTCCCGGAGCCGTTTAGCCCTATAACCGAAACAAGCTTCCCCTCGGGAATACAAAGGGATATATCTTCTATAATGCTTTTTTTGCCGTATCCCGAGGATACGCCTTTAAGTTCAATCACGCCTGTGAAGCCCCCTTCTCACAAGAATAAACACAAAAAACGGAGCTCCCAGGAACGCCATGATAATCCCCACAGGTATTTCGTAGGGCGAAAATGCGGTTCTTGCCACGGTATCGCAAAGGCAAACAAAGGACGAGCCGAACAATGCGCAAAGCGGAAGCAAATAGGACGATTTGCCACCCACAATATTGCGGATTATGTTCGGGACAATCAGTCCCACAAAGGACAAAAGCCCCGCTATGCTCACAGCACAGCCTGCAAGAAGTGCCGAAAGCGTCAAAAAAACGGAGCGCACAAGCCTTGTGTTCATTCCGAGCCCTGCCGCACTTTCATCACCCAGTGCAAGGACGTCAAGCTCGTTTACAAGGGTAAATACAACCATAAGGGCGATAATTATAATGACCGCCGAAGGAATTACGCTTTTAAAGGTTACAGCAGAAAACTCCCCCACCTTAAAATCGTTGCTCATCACTCCGATTTCGGGTATAAATGTAATGACAGCACTTGTTATTGCGCCGAAAAAGCTGTTGACCGCAACCCCGATTAAAATTACCGTTCCCCTCGAAGCGTTCAGCCTTTGAGCCGAAAAGCTTACAAGCATCACCGTTATAAACGCTCCCAAAAATGCAAAAACGGATAATCTGAAGCCGCCGTAAATACCGAAAAACGCCGATAAGGTCACAGCAAGTCCGGCTCCCGAATTAACGCCGATAATGCTCGGGGAGGCAAGGCGGTTTGCCAGAACGCTCTGTATAATCGCTCCCGAAACCGCAAGCGCACCGCCGCAAACGAGGGATGCGACGGTTCTCGGCAGACGCACATAAGCAAAAACCCTTGTCTGCGGAGAATAATTAAAGCCTTTTAAAAACGCATCCGCAATATCGTTTATTCGGACAGATGAGCTTCCGATAAGTATTCCGATAACAGCCGACAATATAAGCAGCAAAAAGCCCGTCAAATAAAGAAGCCTTATTTTATTTCCTGCCGAGCAGCGTTTCGCTGAGTTCTTCATAAGCTTCAGCCCAGTCGGCGTTGGGCTTGAGGTTGAAAAGCCTTCTGTCCATCACATGAACTCTGTTTTCCTTTACCGCCTCAAGCGTTCCGAACGCAGGGTTTTCCTCCGTTATTCTATAAAAATTATCCAAAGCATTTTGGGTGTCCTCACCCATTGTGACAACGAAAATATGATATGGATTTTTACTTATTATGCTTTCAACGCTCAGCGATTCAAGAAGGGATTCATCGCTGTCGGAGATGTTTTCGCAGCCGAGGTCATAAAGCATCTCCCCGAGAACCGTTCCAAAGCTACCCTTAGCCTTGACGGAGCTTGCCGAAGCCCTCAGCAAAAGCACCTTTTTCTGCTCCGAAGGAATATCTTGACTTTCAAAATCCGCTTTTATTTCTTCGATTTTCTTTTGAATATCCGAGCCGTTCTTTTCAAACAGGTCTTTTCTCCCTGTTATATCGGTGCAAATATCAAGCATATTAAGATAATCTTCAAAGCAGTCAACATCAAAATATGCCACCGTAATTCCTGCGTTTTCCAAAGCGTCCTTCATATCGACATTTGCCGCTGTGGAAGCACTTGCAATAACGAAATCGGGATTTGCCGAAATAAGCGTTTCAAGGCTCGGAGAATGTGCACCCCCGAGGTTTACCGCATCGGGAAGCTCAAGTCCGAAGTCGTCCCACGCATCGTCTGCGGTTGCGCAAACCTCACCTCCCGAAAGCACCCACACATCGGCAAAGCTTCCTAAAAGCGCCGCAACACGCTTCGGGTTTTTCTCAACGGACACGTTTTCGCCGAGAGCGTCCGTAAATGTAACGGTATTGTCTTTTTTTGTATCGGTTCCTTCATTTCCGCAGCCCGAAAGACTAAGCACGGCAATCAGAATTACAGCCGTACAGAAACTAAACCAATTTCTTTTCAACATAATCAAACCCCAGTCTGTTTACGGTATCGGCAAATCTTTCGCCCTTTACGCCCTCGTCACGGAAAAGCACAAGTGCCTTTTCTATAACATCAATAACCTCCTGCTCCGATTCAAAAATCCTTGAAAGAGGCTTGCCCATAGCCGTTTTTTTGCCCCATCTGCCGCCAATATAAACCTTATAGCCCTCTTTTGCCTCCTCGAAAGCACCGAAGGGGCACTTTTTGTGGCATCTTCCGCAATGGTTGCAAATTTCGGGATTTATCGTTATTTTTCCGTCCTGCAAGTATGGAGCCTTCATGGGACAAACGGTTTCAATCACGCATTTTTTGCAGCCTCTGCACTTTTTTGTGTCGGGAACGAAAATCCTCTGTCCCACAATTCCGACATCGTTAAGGTCGGGCTTTACGCAGTTGTTCGGACAGCCGCCCACGGCAATCTTGAACTTATGAGGCAATGCCGTTTCCTTATGACCTTCAAAGAAAATCTCATGTATTTTTTGGCTCAGCGAAAAGGTGTCGATAAGCCCGAACTGGCAGGTTGTTCCCTTGCATGAAACAACAGGACGAACCTTTGCGCCCGTTCCTCCCGTTTCAAGCCCCCTGCCCTTTAAAAACTTAATAAGAGAAGGGATTTTTTCATATAAAACGCCCTGAATTTCAAGAGTCATTCTTGTAGTTACCGTAACCTCGGAGGAGCCGAATAAATCCGCCGCTTCCGCAATCGTTCTGTGTTCATCGGAGGTAATTTTGCCGTTGCCCGTAATAACTCTTACATTAAAAACATCCTCATAACGCTTGTCTCTTAGACAACCCAGGCTTTTAACCTTTGCAATCTGCTGAGGCGTGAGCTTTCCTTCTTTTGGCGTCATACCCAATTCTTCAAAATCCTTGATGTTGTCCATATGGCATTCTCCTCGCAAAAATAGTATGTCAAATCTTCTTATATTCTAACACACACCTCAAAAATACGCAATAGTTTTTGATGTTTTTTTCAATAATCAAAAAAAATTTAAAAAACGGGTTGACAAATGATAAAATATCTGCTATAATCTTAAAGGTCAAGGAAATAGCGGATATAATTTGCGGGTGTAGTTCAATGGCTAGAATTCCAGCCTTCCAAGCTGGCCGTGTGGGTTCGATTCCCATCACCCGCTCCATTTTTTTGCACTGATGACGGTATGCGCCAGTAGCTCAGCTGGATAGAGCATTTGCCTTCTAAGCAAAGGGTCAGGGGTTCGAGTCCCTTCTGGCGCGTAAATCATAGTCGGGATTGTTGATGTCCCGGCTTTTTTGTTGCAAAAACAATGCTTTTGCGCAATTATTTCTTAAAACGGTTGACATTTCGGATGTTTTGTGGTAAAATATTTCAATAGTTAACCAAAAACCATGAAAGGACGAATTTTATGAAAAAATTATTCGGATTACTTACAACACTTTGTGCAATACTTTCAAGCACTTATGTTTTCGCCGAAGGCGAGCAGGCAGGCGGAACACAGGGAATGCTTGTGAGCTTTCTTCCGTTCATAATTCTTATTGTGGCTTTTTATTTCATTCTCATTAAGCCTCAGAAGAAAAAGGAAAAGGAAACAAGAAATATGCTTAACTCATTGTCTGTAGGCGATGAAATTGTTACAATCGGCGGTGTTCACGGAAAAATCGTTAAGGTTAAGGAAGACACCGTTACAATCGAAACCGGAAGCGACAGAGTTAAAATCGTTTTTGAAAGAGGCGCTGTAAGCCGCGTAACAAGCAAAAACGAAAAGGCTGCAAAGGCTGAAGCCAAAGCCGAAGAAAAGCCCGTTGCAACAAGCGCAAACGAGGAGCTTGCAAAGGAAAAAGAAGAAATGAAAAAGGACAAGGAATAATCCTGTAATAATTATCCCTTCCGTGTAATAACAATTACATGGGAGGGATTTTTCATGAATAAAGACAATACTTTTGAAAACGGCATAGGAATCGGGACTGTGCTTTCCGCTGTTGTTTTCGGGGTTGCCGTAACGCTTATTCTGTTTTTAATCGGAGCGGTATTGGTTTATTTCACGCCCTTGGGAGATAGGTTTACCGAGGTTTTCGTACTTGTCGCAACGATTTTCGGGATATTTTCAAGCGGATTTTTGTCCGTGCGCAAGCAGAGATCGAGGGGCTGGCTGAGAGGAGGAGCGGCAGGGATAATTTATGCGCTGGTAATTTTCATTGCATCGGCATTTTGCACGGATGCAAGCCTTTTGAAGCTTGCTGTTTCAGCCGTTATATCGTTTATTTGCGGAAGCGTTGGAGGCATTTTGGGAATAAACATAAAAAAATAATAAAATTTTTAATAAAATTTGTAAAAAAGTCTTTTCAAACAGCAAAAAATATGTTATAATAGCATGGTGTGGTTATGTCGCACTGTGCTATTTTAAGGTTGTGAATTTATGAAAAAACTGTTTTGCATGATACTGTGCGTAACGGTGCTGGTGCTTTCCGCAAGCGTTTTTGCCTTGTCCGACAACGCCTCTTGCCAAGATGACGGAATAAGCTCGTTTTCCCCTCGGGAGGTTTGCATTATTCCGGACGAAAGGCAAATCGGCGAGGCTTCGGTTCAGACCGTGCTTTTGTCAAGGAGCATCATGCCGCTGTGCTTAATAAAATCAAAAAATATTCGGCAGGAGGACAAGTACTTTCCCGATATTTTAGAGCAAATTGACATCATCTCGGTGGCGCCGAGGGAATGATACATATTTTGCTCGAACAAACACATTTATTTTAAATTTTTTAGGAGGAATTCTCAGATGAGAACAAAAAGCATTGCAACATTTGTGGCGTTTATTCTGATAATTGTTGTTCTTGCCGCAGTTGCCGGATTCGGTACTCCTCAAATCGGTACCTTCAAGCTCCCGAATGTATTCGGTTCGGAGGGCAACGATTCCTACGGTATCGTTCAGGGTATTGACCTTAAGGGCGGAGCAAGACTTGTTTATCAGGTAGTTGACGAAAACGGAAACGAAATCGAACCTTCAAACAAGGAAATGACAGACGCGGTAAGCATTATGTATTCCCGTCTTGCAAACCTCGGTTACACCGAAGCAACGGTTTCCACGCAGAACGGCAACAGAATGATTATTGAAATCCCTTCCGTTAAGGATGCGTCCGACGCAATAAGCATGATCGGCTCAACCGCAAAGCTCCAGTTTATGGATGCTGACGGAAATGTGGTACTTGAAGGCTCTGATGTTAAGGATGCAGAGGCTATGTTCGGACAGACGAACGAATCAAAGGCAAGCAGCCATTATGTATCACTTACGCTTAACTCGGACGCTGTTCAGAAGTTTGCCGACGCAACAGAGGCATCTGCCGCAAGATCCGGTGAAACGGACGAAAACGGCGTGGCTAAAAACTATATCTCAATCGTGCTTGACGGAAAAGAATATTCAAGACCTTCCGTTCACGAAAGAATTGAAAGCGATACCTGCATAATCACAGGTGATTTTGATGTTGAAGAAGCAAAGAATCTTGCAGGCGTAATCAAGGCAGGTTCACTTCCCTTCAATCTTAAAAACATTCAGCAGTCCGTAGTGGGTGCAACACTTGGTGAAGGCATTCTCAGCAAGAGCCTTTGGGCAGGACTTATCGGTCTTATTCTCATTCTTCTGTTCATGCTTATCGTGTACAGAGTTCCCGGCCTTATTGCCGACATTGCGCTCATCGCATATGTTGCCATTATGGGACTTATCATGGCTGTATTCAAGGTTAACTTAAGCCTTTCGGGTATTGCCGGTATCATTCTCACAATCGGTATGGCGGTTGACGCAAATGTAGTTATTTTTGAAAGAATCAAGGAAGAGCTCAGAAACGGCAAAACGGTTCGTGCAGCGGTTGATTCCGGTTTCCACAGAGCAATCACCGCGGTTATCGACTCCAATGTTACAACAATGATTGCCGCAGTTGTGCTTTACATCTTCGGTATGAACACAATCCAGGGCTTTGCTCTTACCTTGGGTATCGGTATTATCGCCAGCATGATTACGGCGGTTCTTGTTACAAGAATTCTCCTTAAATCCCTCGTTGGTCTGGGTGTATCAAGCCCGGCTGCGTTTGGCGTGAAGGCTAAGAAGGAGGACAAATAATATGAATTTTACAGGAAAAAGAAAAATATTATTTACCATTCCGGCTATAATCATCATTATCGGTATTATTTCAACTATCGTAATGGGATTCAATCTTGATATTGACTTTTCGGGTGGTACCGAAATTACAATCAGCATGGGCGACAAGGAATATTCGGATGACGATGTTAAAACAACAATCGAAGATGCTTGCGGTCACGATGTTTCAACCGTTCAGAAGATGGACAACGGCGGCGTTTTGGTTAAGCTTACGGACTATCTTAAGGACGATGAAAACAAGAGCATAAAAGACGCATTCAAGGAAAAGTACGGTCTTGAGGACGGCGCAATTTCAATCACGGCAGTTTCCGCAACAATCGGTAACGAAATGGTCGGACAGTCGATACTTCTTTGCATAATCACCGTTATTCTCATGCTTGCTTATATCACTATAAGATTTGAGTTCAAATTCGGTCTTTGCTCCGTAATCGCACTTATTCACGACGTGCTTATAATGCTTACATTCTATGTTGTGTTCAGAATTCCGGTAAATACATCCTTCATTGCCGCAATTCTTACGATTATCGGTTATTCTATCAATGCGACTATTATCGTATTTGACAGAATAAGAGAAAACCTTCGTTCGGCTACAAAGAAAACCGATATTGACGACCTTACAAACAAGAGTATAACAAGCACAATTACCCGTTCAATCAACACATCCATAACATCACTTATTACAATCGTTGTGATTTATGCGATGAGGATTGAATCTCTTGATGATTTCACACTTCCTCTTATGGTTGGTATCATCGCAGGTGCTTATTCTTCTGTATTCATTGCAGGTCCGATGTGGGCACTTCTTAAAAAGGGCAAGAAAGCTACAGCAAAATAATTCTTATGAGGTCGGATTAATTCCGGCCTCTTACTTTTTGAAAGGAAGATTACTTTGATAATTAAAGCCGCGGTTTTTGATCTTGACCACACTCTGTTTGACAGGTACGCCACATTGCGTGCAATAAAGCATTCCGTTTTTGAAAATCTTAAAGGTTATGTTTCAAAAGAGCTTGACGAGGATAAGTTTATAGAAATTCTCATTTCCCTTGATAAAAGGTATATCATTTATGAATGGGACGAGGTTATAAGGCAGCTTTATTTGTGCGGTGCGCTGCAAACCATGCCCGATGATTTTTACAGCCTTGCGATACGCCCTGGGTTTTTGAAAACCGCAATACCCTACCCCTTTACAATCCCGACGCTGAAGGAGATAAAGGGTATGGGAATAAAGTGCGGTCTTATCACAAACGGCTCTTCCGACATACAGAGAAGCAAAATCAAAATGCTGGGGCTTGGGGAACTTATGGACGAAATTGTAGTCGGCGGAGAAGTCGGCATAAATAAGCCCTCGGTAAAGCCCTTTGAAATCTTTGCGGAAAAAATCGGAATATCTCCTTTAGAGATGCTTTATATCGGCGACAATCCGTTTAACGATGTGGAAGCTTCAAGGAACGCAGGGTACACCCCCGTTTGGGTTAAAACCTACGGCACTTGGGACGATTCGGTTGCCCCTGCAGACTATGAGGTTGATACCGTAATGGAAATACCGCCTCTTATAGATAAGCTGTCACGATAAAATTTAGTTAATATTTCTATTGACAAAATGCATTATAGCGAATATAATTATATAAATCACATCAAGGGAAGGAGAAATGTTTATGTTATGTTCAAAATGCAATAAAAATGTTGCCGTAATCTTTATAACAAAGATGGAGCAGAACAAAACGGTAAACGAGGGCTTGTGTTTAAGCTGTGCAAAAGCACTTGGAATAAAGCCTGTAGAGCAGCTTCTTCAGCAGATGAATGTTGACGAGGACCAGATGGAAGCCTTAAATTCCGAGATGGGCGAGCTGTTTTCGGATGAAAATATGGATATGATAGCGCAGGAGCTTTCCTCGGGACAAAACCCGATGGATGTTTTCGGCAAGCTTATGGGTAATACAAATTTTGCAATGGCAGGAGGAGATACCCCCGAAAATCCGAAGGAAAACGAGCGTGAAGGCAAGAACACCAAAACGCAGACCAAGAAGGTAATGCGTAAAAAACGCCTTCTCGATACCTACGGAACCAACCTCACAAAAAAAGCCGCCGCAGGTAATATGGACACAATCGTTGCCCGTGACGGAGAAATTGATCAGGTTATAAGAATACTTAACAGAAGGACAAAGAATAACCCCGTTCTGCTGGGCGACCCGGGTGTTGGAAAAACAGCCATTGCCGAAGGGCTTGCGGTCAGAATTGCGGAAAAACGGGTTCCGGCAATGCTTCTTAATTTTGAGGTTTATCTTCTTGACTTTACCGCAATCGTAGCCGGAACGCAGTTTCGTGGGCAGTTTGAGTCACGAATGAAGGGCATAATCGAAGAAGCAAGGGAAATGGGAAATATTATCCTTGTTATAGATGAGCTTCACAATATCGTGGGCGCAGGAGATGCCGACGGCGCAATGAACGCCGCAAACATATTAAAGCCTGCGCTTGCGAAGGGAGAAATAAGGGTTCTCGGCGCAACAACGCTTGAGGAATACAGAAAGCACATTGAAAAGGATACGGCGCTTGCAAGAAGATTTCAAACGGTTATTGTCGATGAACCGTCATTTGACGAAACGGTTGAAATTCTCAAAGGGATTAAGCACTATTATGAGGATTACCACAAGGTTGTCATCTCCGACGAGGTTGTAAGATGCGCTGTGGATTTTGCGGAAAGATACCTCCCCGAACGCTTTTTCCCCGATAAGGCGATTGATATTCTGGACGAAGCTTGCTCAATGGTCAATCTGAGAAATCTTGCGCTTGTGGAGCTTACCAATTATAAAAACGAGCTTAAAAAGATAGGCGCCGAAAAGGAAAGTGCAATTTCGGCGGATTCTATAGAGGATTATCAAAAGGCGGCAGACCTTAAGACGAGAGAATGCTTCCTGCTCGACAAGATAGGCGAACTGGAATCGAAAATGCAAAACCCGTCAGTCACGACAGACGATTTGGCGCAGGTAATCGAAAACAAAACCAAAATTCCCGTTCAAAAGCTCACGACTGACCAAACGGATAAGCTTATTAACTTAGAGGATGCGCTTCACAGGAGGGTTATCGGTCAAAACAAGGCAATAGACCTTGTGTCTGCGGCTATAAGGCGCAACAGAGCAGGGCTCACAAAAAAGAAAAGACCGACCTCGTTTATATTTGTCGGGCCTACGGGAGTCGGCAAAACAGAGCTTGTAAAGGCGCTTGCGGAGCAGCTTTTTGATACCGAGGATGCGCTCATAAGGATAGATATGAGCGAATACATGGAAAAACATTCGGTTTCAAAGATTATCGGCTCGCCTCCGGGGGATGTGGGATATGACGATGCAGGTCAGCTTACCGAAAAGGTAAGGCGCCGTCCCTACAGCGTAATTCTGCTTGACGAGATAGAAAAGGCTCATCCCGACATTCATAACATCCTTCTGCAAATTCTGGATGACGGGAGAATTACAGACGGTCACGGCAAAACCGTAAGTTTTAGAAACACCGTAATTATAATGACCTCAAATGCAGGCTCAAACGAGTCATCGGGGGTATTCGGCTTCGGCGGAAGCGGCGAAAACAAAAACGAAATCCGAACCGAACGAGCACTTAAGGAAATTTTCAGACCGGAATTTCTCAACAGAATTGACGAGATTATTACATTTGAAAATCTCACAAAACCGGAAATTGTTGAAATTGCGGCGCTCAATGTCCGAGACCTTGTTTCCCAGGTTATGAGATGCGGCATAGAGCTTGATGTTGAGCAGTCTGCCATAGAATATATTGCAGACAAGGGCTACAGTCACAGCTTCGGCGCAAGACCGATTTTAAGGACAATAAGGCGTGAAATTTTAGATAAGCTTTCGGATATGGTTATCAGAGGAACCGCAAAGAAGGGCGATTGCTTCACGGTTTGCAAGACGGATAACGGTCTTGAAATCATCAAAAAAGTCAAATAACAAAGCTCATAAAAGCATTTTAAGAGGGTGCGGCAAAAATCATTTTGTCGCACCCTTTTTTTTGAAATATTCAAATATTTTTTCCGCAAGCCCCTCGTTTATGCCCTTCACATTTTGCAAAGTAGCAATGTCGGCGGCTCTGATGTTTTCGACACTCTTGAAATATTCCAGAAGTGCTTTTCTTTTTGCCGGACCGACACCTTCAATTTCTTCAAGCTCGGACTTAACCGCAGTCTTTTTATGAAGCTTCTTGTGGTATCCGATAGCATAGCGATGCACTTCCTCCTGCATATTCGCCAAAAACCTGAAAAGCCTTGACCTTATGGGAACGGTTATGGACTCGGTGTCGGAGGTAATTTCCTTTGTTCTGTGCTTATCGTCCTTTGCAAGCCCGAAAACAGGTATGGAAACATTAATGTTCTGAAGCAGCCTCCTGACGGTTGAAACCTGCCCCCGACCGCCGTCAAGCAAGATAAGGTCGGGAAGAGGCAAAAACTTTTCGTCCCCCTCAACGGCCCTGTTAACCCTTCTGAAAACAACCTCCGCCATTGCGCCGTAATCGTCGGCGGACGCCGCAGATTCTATTTTGAACTTTCTGTAATTGCTCTTTTTAGGGTGGGTGTCAACATACGAAACCATACCTCCCACAGAATCGCTCCCTGCGGTGTGAGATATGTCGTAGCACTCTATGATCCTGGGCATTTTGGGAAGGTCAAGAAGGGATTTAAGCTCCAGCATTATTGCCCTCTCCCGGGTTTTTGTCAGATTTATCGCCTCTATCGCCTGAACGGCATTAGCCTCAGCCATTGAAAGCATTTTTCTCTTTTCTCCTCGCTTCGGAACGATTATCGAAACGCTCCTCCCCTTTAGCTTTGACAAATGCCTTTCGAGGATTTCCTTCTCATGTGGCTCACACATAAGATAAATAGCCTTCGGGATTTGACTTCCGTCACCGTAAAACTGCAAGATAAACTGGGAATATATTTCCTCGAGGGTTTCGGACTCGGTGTTTTTCATCTTAAAGTTATCCCGCCCCGAAAGCTTTCCGTCACGCACAAAAAACACCTGCATACACGCCTCGTCGCCGTCCGATGCGTATGCAATAAAATCCTGCTCGTTGCTCATATTTCCTATCGCCTTTTGCTTTTCGGAAATACCCTTCAGCACCTCAATGCTGTCACGAAGGGCGGCAGCCTTTTCAAACTTCAGCTCGTCCGACGCCTTGTACATATCCGCCTCCATTTTAACGATAGCGTCATCGTGCTTTCCGTCCAAAAATGCCCTGGCGTTTGCAATCACCTCATTGTATTCCTCGCTTGTAACATTGCCCATGCAGATTCCCGAGCACTGCTTCATATGATAGTAAAGGCAAGGTCTGCCCTTTCCTATATCCCTCGGAAAATTCCTGCCACAGGTGTAAACGCCGAAAATCCTTCTCAGCATTTCAATGCTTTTTCTCGCAACATTTGCGTTGAGGTACGGCCCGTAATACTTAGCACCGTCGTTTTCAAGCTTCCTCGTCATTACAACCTTCGGGAACTCCTTGTCGGCGGTAATCTTAATAAACGGATAATGCTTGTCATCCTTCAAAAGAATGTTGTACTTCGGCATATACTTTTTTATAAGGTTACATTCAAGCACCAAAGCCTCCGCTTCGGAATCCGTTACGATATATTCAAACCTGTGCACATGGGAAACCATTGCAACAACCTTCGGGGAATGGTTTTTGTGAGATCTGAAATACTGGGTTACACGGTTTTTAAGATTTTTAGCCTTCCCAACATAAATAACCGTATCATCCGACGAGCGCATAAGATAAACCCCCGGCTCCTCGGGCAGGGTTTTTACGGTATTCTCGATTATATCGGACACAACCTCACCTCCGCAAAATAAAACAGGCAGACCGCAGTCTGCCTCTTTATCATTCGTTTCAGTTTACTCTTCAAAATTGCTTGTCACCAAATGAACAAGAGCGTTAACGGCATCTTCCTCATCGGCACCGTTTGCGGTAATCTTAAAAGTCATACCCTTGTCGATTCCGAGCGCAAGCACACCCAAAAGGCTCTTTGCGTTAGCGGAAGACTCACCGCGTTCAATGGTTATAAGGCTTTTGAATTCGTTTGCTTTCTGGATGAAAAATGTAGCCGGCCTTGCATGAAGACCTTCTGTTTTTTGAATTGTAACTTCTTTTGAAATCATGAATAATTCTCCTATGCATACAGGGCGCAATGCACCCGATAATATAAGACTATAATAATATATTACTAAAATATTTCGATAAAGTCAATATCTAATAAAGACAAATTAATACGCATTTTAAAAACAAAATTGTCTATTTTTACAATCCGTCACTCCGGTCAATGATTTTGGTTACTGAAACCGTGATTTTTGTGCTTATTCCGAGAAGCCGTATGAAAGCAATATAAGCAATCACCGCAATAAATTCAGCCATAGCTATGCCCGTTGCATTAAATTTCAGCTCTGACATAACAGCATAAACCGCAATAAAAACAATAACCGGCAAAATATAAAGCAAAAAGGCAACTCCGAGAACCCTTTTTGAATCGCTTTCAAGCCGAACTCTGTCGCCAACGCCGGCATTTATCCTGTTTTCAGCATAAGTCACAGCTTCCTTCTTTCCGCAGCCGCCGCAGGAAGAGCAGTTTCCGCCGCAAGAATCACGCCTTATAACAGAAACAACAGCCAAACTTCCGTCAAGCTTCTTTACAATTCCTTCAGTTATCAAAGGGAATCATCCCCTTTTTGACCTTTTGCACCTTCAAGCATTTCGGCGGCGTTTTTGAGGGTAGTTTCGGTAATAACCTCACCGCCCGTAATTCGAGCCAGCTCATAAAGCCTGTCGTCCCCCGAAAGCACTCTTACAGAGGATTGCACGGTGGAATTTTCGATACGCTTTTCAATCAGCATATGTATATCGGCGGCTGCCGCAATCTGTGCGAGGTGGGTTATACAAATAACCTGCCTTCCGCACGACAGCCCGTGCAGGCGTTTCGCAATTTTTATTGCCGCCCTTCCGCTTACGCCCGTATCAATCTCATCGAAAATCACGGTTTCCACATCATCCGTAAGAACCGTTTGAAGCGCAAGCATTATCCTCGAAAGCTCACCGCCCGAAGCAATTTTTATGAGGGGCTTGGGAGGCTCGCCGGGGATAGTGGAAATCAGAAAAGCAATGCTTTCAAAGCCGTGAGAATTAGGCTCGCAGGGCTCAAATCCCACATCGAACACAACATTTTTCATATCCAAAAATCCAAGCTGCTTTGTAACCTCGTCGCAAAGCGTTTTTGCACCGCTTCTTCTTAATTCCGAAAGAGCTTTTCCGCGCTTTATCATATCCGCCTCAAGGTTTTTAAGCTCCTCTTCAAGCTTTTCGGTGTTTCCAGTTTCAAACTCCGCATTTTCTATATCTTCCAAAAGGCTGTCCCGAATGCGAATCAAATCCTCGATTTCTCCCCCGTATTTTCGCTTAAGTGAGGAGAGCCGACTAAGCCTTTCCTCAATGAAATCAAGTTCATCGGGGTTGCTTTCAACGCTTCCCTCGTACCTTCCCAGCTCGTGGGACGCCTCGTCAATCTCGCACTGTGCACTCTGCAAAAGCTCCAGAACCGAAGCAAGACTCTTGTCAAAGCCGCTCACCTCTGAAAGAAGCGAAACCGCCGAAGAAAGCACATCGTGCACACCGCCACCGCCGTAAAGCATGGAATGACAGCCCGATACGGATGAAGCGATTTTTTCGGCATTTGAAAGAATATCCCGCCTTATTATAAGCTCCTCTTCCTCGCCGCACCTAAGCTGTGCCCCGTTAAGCTCGTCAAAGCGGAAGCGCATCATATCTAAGTTTTTAAGTATCTCTTCCCTTTCCGAATTGATTTTCTCGATACGAGCCTTCAATTCGCAATAAGCCTCAAAGCTCCTTTTGTACTCCTCCGCAAAGCTTTCGCATTTGCAGAATTTATCCAAAAGCTCTCTGTGACAGCTTTGCTTAACCAAAATTCTGTTGTCGTGCTGACCGTGAATGGTAATCAGCTCGGCAGAGCGTTCCTTAACCTCGGACGCCGTTGAAAGATTCCCGTTTATTTTGCAAACCGAGCGCCCGTCGGCAAAGAGCTTTCTCGACAGAAGAATTTCCTCCCCGTCTTTTTCAAAAAGAGCCTGCACGAACGCAAAATCGCATCCGCTTCTTATAATGTCCTTTGAAGCCCTCGCACCCGTTACCATATTGATAGAATCTATTATTATGGACTTTCCGGCACCGGTTTCACCGGTCAGAACATTTAAGCCGCCGCCCGGCTCCAAATCAAGCGTGGAAATTGCGGCAACATTTTCAATGTGAAGTCCGACAAGCATACGCTATCCCCTCATTTTTTCAACAATTTCCTGAATTAATCCTGCGGCATTCTCATCTCTTGCAACAATCATGATCGTATCATCGCCCGCAATAGTGCCGAGCGTATCGCCGATATGCATATTGTCAATAAGGCTCGCAACGCCCTGCGCCATACCGCTAAGCGTTTTAACAACAACGATGTTCATTGCATGGTCGATACTGGTAACGGAGGAGCGGATAATTTCGTTTTCGTTGCCGGAAGGCGCCGCATAAACAGATTCGCCCCCTGCCCTGACCTTCACAAGCTCAAGCTCCTTAATGTCCCTTGAAACCGTAGCTTGAGTAACATCCCAGCCCTCGCTTCGTAAGGTATAGGCAAGCTCGTCCTGAGTTTTTATATTGTTTGAGCGGATAATTTCAAGTATTCTCGACTGTCTGTCCTTTTTTGATGCCATAAGCCGTCACCTCAACTCCTGCTTTTTATTGAGCACATCATAAAAGCTGTAATCTTTAAGTCTTATAAACTTCACCGATTTGTCTGATTTATTTATGGTAACCGAAGAACCTCCGGCAATATCGCAAATATTGGTACCGTCCGCAATCACCTGCATATGGGAATCCGTTTTCCTCAGCACCTTTATGGTAACCGTCCGGTTTTCGGAAACCATCACCGAGCGCGAACGCATTGTGTGAGGACAAATCGGAGTAATTCCGATAAGCTTAAGGTCAGGCTCCACAATAGGGCCTCCTGCGGAAAGCGAATATGCGGTTGAGCCTGTCGGCGTGCAGGCAATAATACCGTCTGCGCTGTAGGAATCCGCCAAAGCACCGTCAACATAAAGCTCAAGACTCATAATTCCGGGGTAGCCGCCTCTTGTTATTACAATATCGTTCAATGCGGTAAAGCTTTCCCCGCCGTTAACGCTTGCCTTAAGCATCATTCTTTCTTCCAGAATATAATCCCCATTAACGATTTTTTTGATACTTTCCCTGTCATTTGCTTCAAACTCGGTCAGAAACCCAAGCGTACCCAGGTTTATCCCGAGCACCGGAATATGCGGATTTTCATGCACCGCACGAAGCAGTGTACCGTCACCGCCGATAACAATCATCGCATCGGCATCACAGCAGTTTGAAACCGTTTCTCCGCCGAATTCCTCCAGAGCCTTACAAACCTTGTTTGTAACCTTCATCCCTTGGTCTTTATCTTTATTTGTGCAAACAATAAATCGTTTCATAAACTACCTCGTTTGTAAGAAAATAATGCTCATTTAAAGGCGGCTTTACTTATCGAGGACATCGTGAGCCTCCGCCACAACGCTGTTTACATCGGCGCAAATCGCATCATCCGAATTATTTTTTATATACATAAGGTACTCGATGTTCCCTTTGGGGCCTTTAATCGGGGAATAGGTAAGTCCCAAAAGCCCGAAGCCGTTTTCCCTCGCCATACCGAGAACCTTGTTTATTACCTCTTTGTGAACCTCTTTATCTCTTACCACTCCGCCTTTTCCGACCTGACCTCTGCCTGCTTCAAACTGGGGCTTTATAAGGCAGACCATCTCGCCGTTTTCTTTAAGCAAATTCTTTGCGACCGGCAGAATATGATAAAGTGAAATGAAGGAAACATCAACAGACGCAAAATCAAGCTCATCGGGTATGGGCTCGATATATCTTATGTTGGTTCTTTCCATGTTTATTACACGCTCATCCGAACGAAGCTCCCACGCAAGCTGACCGTACCCCACATCAACGGAATACACCTTTGACGCACCGCATTTTAGCATACAATCGGTAAAGCCGCCGGTTGAAGCGCCTATATCCATACAAATAAATCCGTCAAGGGAAAGCTTAAAAACATCCATAGCTCTTTCAAGCTTGTAGCCGCCTCGGCTGACATACTTCATTTTTTCTCCCCTGAAATCTATTTCCACATCGGAATCGTACTGCATTCCCGCCTTGTCAGCCTTTTGCCCGTCAATATAAACCTGACCTGCCATGATTACTGCCTTTGCACGGTCACGCCCGGAAACGATTCCCCTTGAAACAAGTATGGAGTCAAGCCTTTCCTTCAAAATTCAACACATCCTCGACAATTGAGGCTTCATCAAGCCTGTATTTTTTAAATAACGATTCATCGTCCCCATGGGTTATAAATTCGTCCGGGAACGCCTTAACAATAATATTTTTGCATAAAACCCGTTCGATTTCCTCCGAAAGACCGCCGTATCCGCACCCGTCCTCGATTGAAACAACGATTTTCCTGTCCATACTCCGAACCAGGCAATCGTCAAAGGGTTTTAAAAATCTCATATCGCATACTGCAGTCGAAACACCTGCTTTATCCAATTCTTGTGCTGCCCTGTATGCATTTGCCACCATTTTCCCGATAGCAAATATTACGCAGTCCTCGCCGTTTTTAAGCACTCTGCCCTTTCCGAATGTAAGAGGGGTATCCTCAAACGCCATGATTTCTTTTCCTCTGGGGTATCTTATCGAAACGGGGCCTTCGATTTCTTCCGAAAGCAGAAGCATTTTTTTAAGCTCGGAAAAATCGGAGGGTGCCATAACCGTCATATTCGGAATTGATTTCATATAGCATAAGTCGTAAAGCCCCTGATGAGTTTCCCCGTCCGCTCCCACAAGACCGGCACGGTCAATACAAAAGCAAACATGGAGATTTTGAAGCGCCGCATCGTGCAAAATCTGGTCATAGCCTCTTTGAAGGAAGGTGGAATATACCGCAAAATAAGGGCTCATTCCGCCCTTTGCAAGTCCTGCGGAAAAAGTAACAGCGTGCTCCTCCGCAATGCCCACATCGAAAAACCGCTCGGGAAACTTCTTTGCAAACGGCAAAAGCCCCGTACCGTCTGGCATAGCCGCTGTAATGGCACAGATATTTTTATTTTTTTCAGCCATTTCAAGAAGCGTTTCACCGAAAACCGAGGAATATGTTTTTTTGCTTTCTCCGCAGCTTCCGGTGCTCACATCAAAGCCCGAAACCCCGTGGAACTTGCTCGGAAACTCCTCGGCATATTTATAGCCCTTGCCCTTTTTTGTGCATACATGAATAAGGCAGGGTGAATTTTTAGACTTTGCCTGCCTCAGAACCGTGGTAAGCTTATCAAAATCGTGCCCGTCAATCGGCCCGTAATACTTGAAGCCGAGCTGAGTAAAAAGGCTTCCCGAAAAGAAAAGATTTCTGATTTTATTCTTGACATATCTGAGTTTTCTGAACACAACCCTACCCAATTTTGAACGGTTAAGCTTGCTTTCAACCCGATTTTTGAATTTATAGTAGCCCTCACGGTTTGTGATTTTGCAAAGATACCTTGAAAGGTTGCCGACATTTTCCGAAATCGACATATTATTGTCGTTCAGTATTACAATAATCTTTGTTCCTTCGGCGTTGTTTAGTGCTTCGTACGCTTCGCCGCCGGTCATTGAGCCGTCGCCAATAACCGCAACAACCTCGAAGCTTTCGCCCTTAAAATCCCTCGCCCGACAAAGCCCGAGAGCCGCGGAAACGGAGGTTGAGCTGTGCCCGGTGTCAAATGCGTCACATTCGCTTTCGCCGGATTTGGGGAACCCCGAAAGACCGCCGAATTTACGAAGCGAATCGAACCTATCCCTTCGCCCCGTTAAAATCTTGTGAACGTATGCCTGGTGCCCCACATCCCAAATGAATTTATCCTTGGGGCAATCAAAAACCGTATGCATTGCGAGCGTAAGCTCCACCACTCCGAGATTGGACGCAAGATGTCCCCCGGTATCCGCAACGGAATTTATAAGAAAATTACGGATTTCCGAAGCAAGCACATCAATTTCGGTTCTGTTCAGTTTTTTCAAATCCGAAGGTGTGTTTACATTCTCTAAAATCATCCTATTACTTCTTTCGTGAAAATGAGTATATAATAACCGATGCAATATGAACAATTTTATTCGAGTTTTTCATCGCAACGGTTTTGCCGATAGCCTTTCCGCCCACCGTAACTGCGGATAAAACCGCTGTCATGACAACGCTAATTGCCGAGCCGCCGCCCGTAAACAAATGAGCAACTATTACCGCCAAGGTCGAACCGCTGACAATGCCCGCAATATCGCCTATTACATCATTGCAAAAGCTGGAAACCTTTTCTGCGTTTCTTATAAGCCTGATACTGCACGCCGCAGACCTGTACTTTTTTGAAGCAAGCGCATGAAAGGGCGTTTCGTCGGCTGTTGCAACCGCAATGCCGATCATATCGAAAACAATGCCGATAGCAACTATCAAAACCAAAATCACAAACGCAAAGCCGATGTTAAGCTTTTCAACAACTGCCGATGAGCCAATGCTCAGCGTTACGGAAAGCACAAAGGTCCAGACAAATATAGAAATAATCCATTTAACGCTTGTTTTTTTGTTTGAAGCCGAGCCGGACTTGATTTTAAGCCTTAACCCGGCAGAAGAATCCTTATTATCCATAAAAACCTCGTAAAATATATAAAAGGTGGTGATATGTGTGATAAAATCTACAGCATAGGTTCAGTAGGATTTCCCGCAAGGCAACCCTTCCGTCGCCGGTAAGGGGGGTTCCCCATTAACGCCTTGTCCGGTGCGTCACCGCATCCGGGACTGAATTGCCACTAAGACTGTACTGCAATCCCACACATATCTCTTCCGAACAGCCTAGGGGTTTTCCCCGACAGCCGATACAATTCTTTATCCTCTTTTGCAGGAATGTTTTCAAAAAGCAATAGCAAAAATATGCTGGCCGGCATAGTTTTGCCTGATCTGTTATCCCAGCATCCCCACTCAAGGCAGGCTACTCTGTCCCAAGCACAAATGTGTACCAAGGTACAGGTTTCATCCTGTTTCGTAACGCACTTTAGTCTGAACACAGTGCAAAGTATGCGCTACAATAACAGGTCTCCGCGGAAATTGGGTCGCATTCGGCATGCCGTTGCCGAGCGCCCAAAAACCTTAACTCCCAGCACAAACCCCCGCTTGGCGGCGAAAGCCTGCACCAGGAACTTCATCGATGTGCCCTACAACGGATTTTTAGGCCCGTCCTGGGAATTGCCCGAACCGACTAGGATACTGCACCACCTTATTAACAATTATTTTTTACGGTTTAACAAACCGTTTGCCAAATCTATGAAAAATTCGCTTCCCGAAACGCCGGAGAGCGCCTCGTTTGCCAAATTTGTATATTCCTTGGAAAGCTCCTCGGCGCGTTTTAGTCCGAACAGCGAAACATAGGTGCATTTTCCGTTTTCCAAATCACTGCCCACGGGCTTTCCGAGCACCTCCGAGTCGCCCTTGACATCCAAAATATCGTCCCGAACCTGAAACGCAAGACCGAGATACAGCCCAAAGGTTTTGAATTTTTCAAGCACCGCATCGTCAGCACCTGCCGCCGCCGCACCGCAAAGAAGGCTTTCGCAGATAAGTGCCGAGGTCTTGTTTTCGTGAAGAAAGCGGAGCGTTTCGGCGGAAATCTGTTTTCGGACTCTATATCAACCACCTGACCGCCAATCATGCCGCCGGCACCCGAAAACGAAGCCATAAACCCTATCGCCTTTACAAGCCTTTCGGGCAAAATTTCAGCCTTTACCGCAGTTTCAAACGCCAGAAGCGAAAGAGCGTCCCCTGCAAGCGTTGCCATTGCATCCCCGAAAACCTTGTGGTTTGTGGGCTTCCCTCTGCGGAAATCATCGTTATCCATTGACGGCAAATCGTCATGAATAAGCGAAAATGTGTGAATCATTTCAATTCCGCAGGCAATAGGCAAAACCTTTTCCGGAGCCTCTCCGAGTGAATCTGCCGCCGCAAGACAAAGTACGGGGCGTATACGCTTTCCCCCTGCCATTAAGGAATATCTCATGGCTTCGTAAACCGTTTTCTGGAGGCAATCGGGAACTTTCATGCAACAGTCAAGATAATCCTCCGTCAATGTTCTGTAATCATCAAACTTCCTCATCGCTTGCCTCCACCGAGAATGCTTTTGCCGTCATTTTTCCGTTTTCAAGCTTCAAAAGCCCGATTTTCTGCTGAGCCTCGTCCAGCATTTTTGTACAAAGCCGTGTCAGCTCGACGCCTCTTTCAAAAAGCTTCAAGGAGGAATCAAGCTCAGCCTCGCCGGATTCAAGCTGAAGCGTAATCTTTTCAAGCTCACTCATTGCCTGTTCAAAAGTTAATTTTTCCATATATCCTTAACCTCACAAATCGCACCGCCGTCCGAAAACCGAACGGATAATCTGTCACCCTCATTTAAATCGGCGGCTGATTTTACAACCTCATCATCTTTTTTCACAACCGAAAAGCCCCTGTTAAGAGTTGCAAGAGGGCTTAGTGCATCGAGCTTTCCGATAGCCGAAGAAAGCAGTTCCTTATCCTTTGCCAAAACCGAATTCATTGCCGCTTCAAGCTTAAGCGATGCGGAATCCAGTGCCATCATGCGCTTTTCCACAATGTCGTTTTCTCTTTTGTAAACAGCCCTTCCCGAAAAGCCCTCGAGAGCGAGCCTTTTTTTCCTCACCGTTGCGCCTACGGCGTTTATCAGCCTTAAGTCAAAGCCCGAAAGCTTTTCCAAAAGCTCCGCCGTGGAAGGAACCGCAAGCTCTGCCGCCGCAGAGGGAGTCGGAGCGCGAAGATCCGCAACAAAATCAATTATTGTGAAATCCGTTTCATGCCCCACGGCGGAAATAATGGGAATTTTGCAATTTGCCGCCGCTCTTGCGACAATTTCGGTATTAAACGCCCATAAATCCTCGATTGAACCTCCGCCTCTGCCGACGATTAAAACATCCGCCCACCCTGAGCGGTCAAAATAATCTATGGCTTTTGCAATGTCGCCCGGTGCCTCATCGCCCTGCACAAGCACGGGATAAATATAAATATCCGAAAGCCTGTACCGCCTTTTTAAGATGTTTAATATATCCCTTACGGCGGCGCCTGTCGGAGAAGTAACCACACCGATTTTGGACGGAAATTTCGGTATCGGCTTTTTCCTGTCCTCATCGAAAAGCCCTTCCTCGGAAAGCTTTCCCTTAAGCTGTTCGTAGGCTGCGTAAAGCGCTCCGATACCGTCGGGCTGCATTGAATCTATATAAAGCTGATACTGCCCGTCACGCTCGTAAACACCCACACGCCCCGATGCGATAACCTTCTGTCCGCTCTCGGGCAAAAACTTGAGGGTTGAGGCGGCAGAACGGAACATAACGCATTTTATAACCGCCGTTTCATCCTTGAGAGCAAAGTACATATGCCCCGAATAATGAGCCTTGAAATTTGAAATTTCCCCTTTGACCGTCACACGAAAAAGAAGATTATCCTGCTCAATTATGCCCTTTATATACCTGTTAAGCTGCGAAACGGTAAGTGTGATATTATCCATTTTACAAAACTATTCCTCAAAAATTTTAAGCTGACGGACAACCCCCGCCAAAATTCCGTTTACGAATGCACCCGTCTGCTCGCCGTCATAAGCCTTTGCAAGCTCAATCGCCTCGTTTATAGAAACCTTTGCGGGGACATCCTCCAAAAATTTCATTTCAAACACGGCAATACGCATGATTGCCATAAGAGTTTTTGAAATTCTGTTAATCTTCCATTCCTTTGAGTTAGCGGAAATAATGCCGTCAATCTCGTCGATATTTTCCGAAACCCCCGACAAAACCGAATTCATATATTCAATATCACCGTCCGAAAGCGGGATATATAAATCTTCATCATCGGGCTGAACGTTCCTGAAATAGCTTTCAACGGCGGCACAGGGAGCGTCCCCCGTCATATCGCACTGATACAAAAATCTGACTGCCGCTTCTCTTGCATTTTGTCTGCTCATGCCGTATTCCTCTGACTTTCAAAAAATAAATTAAGATAAGTATATCACATTTTATAAAAAAAATCAAGATTTATGTTGCTTTTTTTAGCGCCGAATGTTATAATATATATTGAAAACGTATACAAAGGAGAGGCACTTTCATGGCAGAAATCAGATTAACCTTAAAATCGGGGCAACTCGGCAAGCAGACAAATGTCAATATAATTCTTCCCAATGTTGTTGAAAAAGGAGAAAAGCTCCCCGTTCTTTACCTTTTGCACGGGCGGAGCGATAACGAAACCGCATGGACATCGCTTTCTTCAATCGGAAGATATGTGCTTAACAAGAAGGTT
>ERZ827440.1447-NODE-1447-length-25907-cov-5.705323_pt1 | contig 25907 bp, 25 predicted proteins | sample MGYA00519774_ERZ827440 | MGnify/ENA primary metagenome ERZ827440 (study PRJEB31778, sample SAMEA3449302) | human gut metagenome | biome: human gut; feature: human-associated habitat; material: faeces | place: United Kingdom | collected 2010/2012 ... | reverse complement strand
CCTATCTGCGTCTTGCAGACAAATACGGCCTCCATATCACGGGGGGCAGCGATTTTCATGGGGAGGCCGTCCGACCAGATTCCTTCCTTACCCCCATTCCCCTCAACCTCGACTGGCTGGGAACATTCCAAAATGCCCAGCTAGTCCTCAATTGATTTACGTACGGTGTCACAAATGGCGTTTGGCATGGTATGATGGATTTCTCGATTAGATAAGGGTAGATCAGAACAGGTATGTATCCGGGGCTTTCTTCATCTGAAATAGCATGACAGAGCAGTATGTCGGCTTCGGTTATCAGGCGACAGAACTGGAACTGCCCTTCCGAACCGCCAGCCCGGAAGGGCGGCGTACGGAAGTGCAGTTCTCTTTTTACACCAATCGCAGAAGCTGCGGCCTATGTGTTTTCTCCTGTCAGAGAAAAATATCTATCTTCCTATATAGTTCAGCCCGGCAGGTAAACAGATGCCCTAATTCACCCCGACCAATCACCCTGCTCTACTGCGCTTTCGCCGCACCGAAATAGTTCCCGCAGCCTAGTCTACCTTATCCGCCTGTTCTAACTCTCCCAACGTCTTTCGCAACAGAAACCCTACCGGAAGTAATAGCAGATTCAAAAAGATGGCATATCCGAGAGACAGGCATGCTACATTTAGGGCAATCCCTAATTCCTCCAGATTACCGCCACCCAGGCTGTGCATCATTTTAATCAGACTAAGCAGTGAGCCAGCACCTCCGGCCAGTAAAGATCCTATAGCCACCTGCCGATAGGCCAGATAACTCTCCAGCGCACGGGCGGCGGAAGGTTTTTTCTCTTGAAACATAGCCCGGATTGCCCAACCAAAAGCGCGGAAAGAGTTGTTCCCCAGAAGAACCAGTACGCACGCGATTAGCAGGAACGCCAGCGTTGTATAATCCAGAAGCGACAGCAAGTTTGCAACATCCAGTCTGATTCCGGACGGTGTAACTGAACAGACTGCCCCACCTCCGACCAACAGAGCGCATCCAAAGAGATAAACCAGATATCGCACCTATACCACGCCCTTTCTCTGTCTACAGTAGTATTTCGGTTTCCCTCTGCTCTTAATGGTTTCATGTATCATATCGACATATTTTTGCAAAAATTAAGGCTCTAACCTGGCTACATCTCCTCACTGCTGACAGTGTACTGACTAAGGTAAGGTACAGGAACGCGCCGTACTCAAAAATGCGGCTAAAATAAACGAATATGAAAAATGTCCGATGGGTCTCCCATCGGACATTTTGGGCCGTGTCTACTGCGGATACCCGTACCCCGGTCAGGATATCTCCATCATCTTCCCATTTTCCAGCACAATAGGCGGCAGCTCCGTCTCGTCTCCATATAGGTCCGGACGGGCCAGAAGATAGTGCTCCAATGCGTTCCGGCTCTCAAATTTGGTCGCCTGGAAGGGACCAGCCGGGCCATACTTCTCCACAAACAGCAGTCCGTCCTCCGTCTCCATCAATACGCCGGTATGCCCCACAAAGCGGACCCCGTCAAGTGGGGAATGCAGATATACCTCGATCAGGGACATTCCCTTGGCGCTGTTCACCTGTATGCCACGCTCCGACCACGCTTCCTCAATGCGGGCAAGGTGTTCCTCCTGGGTCGCCGCCCCCTCCAGAGGTACGGCATTGAACAGAGTAATGAAATCGGCCCGTGCTTCTGAACTGAGCTGGTATTCCTTCTGCGTGTCAATGGCCTCAATGTCAAACATTAGATAGGTATCACTCTCATCCGCAGTCCCACAGGTCTGGAGCTGATCCCGCATCAACAGGAACGCGGTCAGGCGGCAATTGGCCTCCATAAAAAATGTGCCGTCTGGCAGTTCCTTCATGTCAAACAAAAGTGAGCTGTAGTCAACAAAGTCACCCTCCATGGCGGTAAAGCCCTCCGTGAGGGTGGGCGTGGTCACCCGGGCGTTAAAGTCGTCTGCCCAGGCCAGCAGGGTATCGGTCTGCTCCTGAGATACGCCGTGGGCCTGAAGCGCATCCACGACCTCCCTCCTGGAGCTGTCATCCGTCAAATTGGAATAGAGGGCCTGTGTTTTTTCCGGCACATGGGAACCGTCAGGCGCGGAGGGTAAGCTCCCAGCAGGTGTACTACAGCTAGCCAGAGAAATTACCAAGAGTGCTGCCACAATTGTAGCGAATCGTTTTTTCTTCATATCAATCTGAGTTCCTTTCATAATTGCCTGTGAATTTGAGATGTATCTAACAGAGCATATATGTTCCGGAGCAAATCTGTCAGCTATCGTCCAGCACAGATTTGCGGCGTCTCCACATTATAGACGCAAATCCAGCTAAAAAGTTTTCAGCAGCTGCTTTGTTTCTAATATTCGCGCTCTATCGCGCCCACAAGGAACGTGGTATAATATTTAATAACTTTCTCAAAAAATGTGGAGGGAAATGTGACCTGGCGGCCAGGCCATGCGTGTATAGAACAGGAGGTAAGAACATTGCGTCATGGAGAAACGGTTGATTTAACGGCGCTATACGAAACATATTCCGATCTGCTGTTCCGGACAGCACTGACCTATGTGAGCCATTCAGAAGACGCTCAGGATGTCGTCCACGATGTGTTTGCGGTCTATCTGGCGAAGCGGCCTACGTTCCAGGATACGTCCCACCAACGGGCATGGATGCTGCGCGTTACAATCAATAAATGCCGGGATCTCCAGCGCCGCAACGCGGTACGCAGGTATACCCCTTTAGAAGATGCGGAACACATCGCCTCGCCGGAGGATTCAGAAACATCCGAACTTCTGGCCGCCGTTCGGAGCCTGCCGGACAAGCTGCATGAGGTGGTGGTGCTCCACTATCTGGAAGGGTTTTCAGTGGAAGAAACCGCACGTTGCCTGCGCATCTCGGTTTCCGCAGTCAAAATGCGTCTGACCCGCGGCCGGCAGGCAATCAAAGCACTCCTTGGAACGGAGGAATGAATATGTTTGATCAAAAAGATGTAGAGGCATACCGCAGGATCAAAGCGCCGGAGGAGCTCCGGGAGCAGGTCATGCGCCTGGAACAAAAGCCGGAGCCGACACGCACCAGAACGAAATGGATTTCGTTTGGATCTCTGGCCGCTGCCGCCTGCGCAGCCGTCCTGTTTATTGCCGCTCTCCCTCCCTTTGCTGTGCGTGGGGAAACCGCCCTCTTGTATCAGGGCGTACCCATTGGGGCGGAACCGGTCTCCATTCCGGCGGACCATCCTCAAATGACATCCGGACTTCGGGAAGTCTCCGGCGGAATTCCTCTGGCGCTGGAAACCGGCGAAACGACCCGGGTATCTGTTTCCGGCGGTGAATTCAGCCTGTTTGATCCGGAGGGCGAACTCCTCGGAGACGGCACCGAAGCAGAGATCTCCGAAGACGTTCTGCTCTACTGGGACCTCTCCGGCACAGAGGACACCATGTTTTCCCTGACCTTGAAAACCAATGGCAAACAGCTTACCTATGTACTCTCCATGCGTGACGATGGAGGGTATGACCTTCAGCAAAATCAGTCACCCAAATAAATGCAGAACAGGAGACCATGTATTATGAAAAAGATGATCACTTTTATTCTCGGTGCGGCAATGGCGATCTCCCTGGTGGGATGCAGCGGCAACAATGGCAGCAGCAATCATGGCGGAAGCGGAGACGGCTCCACCTCTTCCTACACCAGTGCGGTGGAGGTTCTGGAGACGGTCTATGGGGTGTATTCAGAGGATCAAAAGTTCCCCATCGGCGGCGGCGATTCGGAGCACATGACCACAGATGCCCCAGGCGCCTTTGACGTATCCAAGACCGAGGAGCTGACCTCCACCCTGAGCCTTCCGGAGAGCGAGACCACCCACATTGATGACGCGGCATCTATGATCCACATGATGAATGCCAACACCTTTACCGGCGCGGCCTATCACCTGACCGGCGATGTGAGTGCCGACGAGTTCGCCGACGCCCTCAAGGAGGGAATCCTGGCGAAGCAGTGGATCTGCGGTATGCCGGATACCTTAGTCGTAATCAACGTGGACGGCCAGTATGTCATTGCCGCGTATGGCGCGGATGATTTGGTGGAAACCTTCAAGGATAACGCGCTCTCTGCCCTGGACGGAGCCGAGGCAATCATTGACACCCCGGTGGTAGAGGGCTGAGAACCGCCAGTTCAATATAACATTATATAGCGTTGCGGGGCGGCCTCTTCGCCAGGGAGCCGCCCCGTACGTTGCTGTTAAGGAAGGTTTTCTATGCTTTTTTCCAGCATCCCATTTCTATACTACTTTCTCCCGCTGGTTCTGGCCGTATACTTTCTCACTCCGGCCCGCTTCCGAAATGCAGTGCTCCTGCTGGCCAGCCTGATCTTCTATGCCTGGGGCGAGCCTAAATACGTCCTTCTTATGCTGGCCTCCATCCTGTCCGGCTATGGCTTCGGCCTCTTGCAGGAGCAGTACCGGGGCCAAAAAGGGGCCAAACTGGTCTGCGGGCTCTCCGTGGCGGTCAGCCTGTCCTTTCTCCTGTACTTCAAATACGCAGACTTCTTCCTGGAAAACTTCAACGCGGCCACCGGACTGGGGGTTCCCCTGCTGCGCATCGCCCTGCCCATTGGCATCAGCTTCTACACCTTCCAGATCATCAGCTATACGGTGGATGTATACCGGGGTGAGCCAGCTCAGAAAAATCTGATCCACCTGGCAGCCTATGTGGCTATGTTTCCCCAACTCATTGCAGGGCCTATCGTCCGCTATTCCGACATTGCACAGCAGTTGGAACACCGTTCCCACTCCACCGCTCTGGCTGCCGAGGGGGTACGGCGCTTTCTCATTGGATTGGGGAAAAAGATCCTGATCGCCAACCAACTGGGAGAGCTGTGCAGCGTGTTCCGGGCGTCCGATGAGAAGTCCGTGCTCTTTTACTGGCTCTACGCCGTCGCATTCGCCCTGCACATTTATTTCGACTTCTCCGGATACAGCGATATGGCCATCGGCCTAGGCAAAGTATTTGGCTTCCACTTCCTTGAAAACTTTAACTATCCCTATATTTCCGCCAGCATCACAGAGTTCTGGCGCCGCTGGCACATGTCGCTGGGTACCTGGTTCCGGGATTATGTGTATATCCCGCTGGGCGGCAACCGCGTCGGAAGGGCCCGCCAACTGCTGAATATTCTGGTGGTGTGGATGCTGACCGGCTTCTGGCACGGGGCAGCCTGGAACTTCGTTGTCTGGGGACTGATGTTCGCCGTTCTTCTGATCATGGAGAAGCTGTGGCTGCTGAAACCTCTCTCGAAATGCCGCCCGCTCGCCCATCTCTATGTAGTATTCTTCGTCGTGATCAGCTTTGTGATCTTCAACGCGGAGAATATGGGGCAGGCCCTCTCCGACATTGGCGGTCTGTTCGGTGCCGGCGGTATCCCGCTGGTTTCTGCAGAGGCGGTCTACTGTCTGCGCAGCTTCGCACTGGTGCTGATTCTGGCCGTTTTGGGAGCCACCCCCCTCCTCCGGAATGGGCTTGTCCGCCTCTCCCAGTACCCCACCGCCGGTAAGGTCCTCAACGCACTGGAACCCTTTACACTGTTTATACTGCTGCTGGTCATGACCGGCTATCTGGTGGACGGCTCCTTTAACCCATTCCTATACTTCCGGTTTTGATAGGAGGATACCATGGATAGCAAAAAGAAAAACCTGACGGTCTGTATCCTGTTTGGGCTGCTTCTGGCCGTGGCCTTTCTGGCCTGTTTGTTTCTCCCCAAGGAAGCCACTTCGGACAGTGAGCGGAGGAAACTGGCCGCCATGCCGGCGTTCACCTTGGATACCGTACTGAGCGGGCGGTTCATGTCCGGCTTTGAAACCTACACCCAGGATCATTTTCCCTTCCGGGACCAGTTCCGTACACTGAAAGCCCTGTCCGCCACCGGCCTGTTCCACCGGCAGGACAACAATGGGATCTATGTTTCCGACGGCTTCGCCGCCGCGGTGGAATACCCCCTGAACGAGTCCTCCCTGGACCGGGCGGCAGGCCGCTTCCAGTACCTCTATGACAAATACCTGAACGGCAGCAATCGGGTGTTCCTCTCCGTAATCCCGGACAAGAACTGCTTTCTGGCCCGGGAGAGCGGGCACCTCTCCATGGATTATGCGCAATTGGAGTCCCTGATGGCACAGAAGGTTGGCTTTGCCGACTATATCTCCATCTCAGACCTGTTGGAGCGGGACGACTATTACAGGACCGACACCCATTGGCGGCAGGAGCGGATCACCGATGTGGCGGAGCGGCTGGCCCAGGCCATGGGGGTCACCTTGACTCAAAATTACGAAGAGTCCGTGTTGGAGCGGGACTTCTACGGCGTTTACTGCGGACAATCGGCCCTCCCCTTGGCCCCCGAGTCCATCCACTATCTCATCAACGATACCATCCGGGACTGCACGGTGTATGATTACCAGAACAACCGAACCGGAACGGTGTACGACATGGAGCGTGCCATGGGAAAGGACCCCTATGAAATGTTCCTCTCCGGTTCTCTGTCTCTGATTACCATGGAAAATCCTTACGCCCAAAGCGGCCGGGAGTTGGTGTTGTTCCGCGACTCTTTTGGCTCCAGCATTGCGCCTTTGCTGCTCAGCGGATACTCCAGGATCACTCTGGTGGATATTCGCTACATCCAGCCGGACTACCTCGGGCAGTTCATTGATTTTGAAAACTGCGATGTACTGTTTCTCTACAGCTCCCTGGTTCTGAACAACAGCGACACGCTGAAATAACCGATCCGGCTGTGGATGCTTTGGGTTATCCACAGCCGGATCTTTTTGTTCAAAGGCCAATCTGCCAATCCATGCTGTCATTGGAACAGCATCCCCATTCCCACCCTCGCAGACGCAGTCAATACCCGGTCATTACAATCATCCGTTACAATACATCTGTACGCAGTCGGGGCATAACAATTCTTGAGGACTCGAACCTCGCACGTGCCCTTCCGTGTATCCATGATGCGACTTACGCTGTCGCCGCGCGGCATTCGCCCTGCTTCTGCTACCAGGCACTTTGGCCTATTCCACTAAGTCGGTCTTCCAGTTGCTCTCTTGTAGCCGGTTATCCAGCCGGCGCAGTTCTTTGGACATCCGGTCGATCTCCTTTTGCCAGTCCGCCACAGAGAACGCAGACCGGATCTTGATCTCCGTATTTCTGGCGCGGTAGGATATCTGACTTCCCGCGTACACAACATCCCGGTATACATGGAGTTTGAGGGACAGGGCATCCTTTTGGGCAATCAGTTCTGTCAGAGTCTGCCCCTCAACCACAGTCTGGCAGTTGGTCCGATTGATTCTCGCAATCAAATAGGACAGGCGAGAAATGGAAGCATCCAGCTCCTGTTTTAGATTCTCCGGGCATTCCACCGGTTGCTCGCCCTCCTGCACCAGAGCATTGCTGCTCAAACGGTTTTTGAGCTGTTCAATATTCCGGTTCAGATCTGCGCGTTCCTGTAAAGCCTCTGCAAGTTTCATAACTTCACCCTTCCCGATCCATCGGCTGCTCTATAGCCCTGGCTTTCTTAGGAGATGTAGATACCGCCTGTTTCAAAGGCATCTTACAGCGTCTGCATCTCTCCTTATCCGATTGAATACTGAAACATACATACAGAGCGTGAATCCCATAAACGCTATGTATAAAAGCAATTATAAATTATAGTATAGCATACTTTATCAGAAATGGAACCATCGTCTGCCCGAAAAGATTCTTTTTGCAGCAGCGGTTTTAGCGATAAAAATATTGTGTGGGTACCAAACCGGCCAGCAAGGAACTGTGGACCGCTGTTCTTCGCCTCCGCTCCGTTGGGGACAGATAGTAACCCCACACACCTTGAATTTCATCAAATTGTATGATATTATTTGCAACAATGTTATCGCGGAACGGCCAGTGCTCAACTTTCTTTTCCCTTTCCTGCCCGCATTTTTTCTATTTTCAGCAGCCGCAATTTTTCACATCATCCACGGCGATATGATACTCCCTATCTTGTCCCCGGCATGCGCCGGACTAGAGCAATGGGTGCCCCGAGCAGGCGGGAATCCCTGGGGCGTCAATATGAAAGCAGGTCAGATAAATGAAACGGTTTGTGAAGAATGTTGCTCTGGTGCTCCTTGTGTGGCTTTTATTCATCATTCTCTGTCTAGTCATTCCACCGGCGTTTCACAAAAGGGCCACTCCCGAAGATTGGCTGAACGATATCCGCTATGAACATACCGCACCAGAGCGGGTGCGGAGCATCGACGACAACTCTGATGCCCTGCTGTGGCGGCTCCGGCTTATTGAGGAAGCAAAGGAGCGGATTATACTCACCACGTTTGATTTTTGGGATGAGGAAAGCGGCCAGGATGTAATTGGCGCACTTTGGGCGGCAGCCGAGCGCGGTGTCAGGGTTCAGGTGCTTCTGGACGGCATCAATGGCGGACATTTCCTTCCCATGAGTAGGAACCTTTGCCAGTTGTCAAGCCATGAGAACGTGGAGATCCGGCTCTACAACCCGATCAACCTTCTAACCCCGTGGAAAATCAACTATCGGATGCACGATAAGTATCTGATCGCTGATGACTTTGCCTATATCCTGGGTGGTAGAAATACAGATAACCGCTTCCTGGGCAATTACCAAGAACACTACAATGTGGACCGGGATATTTTAGTATATGAAACCGAGCCTGGGGCAGGCCAGTCCTATCAACAGCTGATGAATTATTTTGAGGCGGTGTGGGCGCTTCCATGCTGTAAGGTTTTTAAAGATTCAAGGTGTGAAAGCGATCTGGCTGGCTGTTATGAGCAGACCGCCCAACGTTACCCGGAAGTCTTTACAGACAGTTTGACTACAGCAGAATGGGAGTCCGCCACACTGGCGGCATATAGCGTGGAGCTATGGTCCAATCCAATCGAGCCGGAAAATAAGACACCAATCCTGTGGGCCCGCATGGTAGACGCTATGGCGCAGGACAGTAACGTTCTGGTTCAGACGCCCTACATTATATGCAGTAAGGATATGTACGAGGACCTTCGGACTGTCTGTGCTGCGGGTACCAGAACAGATATTCTGATCAATGCCGTAGAAAGTGGGACAAATCCTTTTGGCTGCACCGACTACTTAAATCAGAAAACGCATCTCCGCAGCACCGGCACCCATATCTATGAATATCTGGGCGAGCAGGCACAGCATACTAAGGCCGTGCTCATAGGCGAAGATCTGACGCTCGCAGGTTCCTGCAACTTTGATATGAGGAGTGTTTATCTGGACACCGAGCTAATGCTTGCGATCAAAAGCCCGGGGCTAAATGCTCAGATCCGTGCTCAACTCGATGTACTGAAGGAAAGCAGCCGACACATGAGTCCTGATGGCTCTATAGAAGATGGCCCAAGTTATGTTCCTAGAGAGCTAAGTTGGGGAAAAGAGGCCATGTATGCTGTCCTGCGGGTAATTACTTTGCCATTCCGGCATTTGCTATAATTTATTTCCAAATAGGCTGGACTTTTTGCGCTTCTGTGTGTGGTATTCCGTCTATCTATTTTCCGAGTGAATGCCTGAGTCACACCGTTGGGCCCAGATCCAGAGGTAACGTGAGCGGCTCCGCCGCCATTGACACGGTCTGGATTCGAACCAATAGGCCGTGTCTATCATACTTTCGTCCACATCGAGGCGTGGCAGAACTGCTCTTTGCAGGGCGGCTGTTCCCACCTGTCTCAAAACTGGGGTATCGGCTACGAAAATATGGCTATTTTGGTTACTATAACGTCAACGAGAATGGTTCCCGTAAAGTTCTGTGCACTGCTGATGGTATGAATGAGGATAAAGCGAGTAGCGCCAGCTTCTTTCAGCGGCCCGGTGACCATGGCCTGGGAAGGGTGCAGCTTATGGTTGAAGAAAAGTGTTTGGGAATTCTGGAGCCTGTACGAGAAGTGTCTCCGGAGGCAATACCAGCACTGCACTGTTTGTATTCACTGTTACCCTGGATTCCAAAGTAAAGCTGGCAGCAAAATTCTTAGAGGTCCGGCACTGTTTTATGTTTCTATCCCGTAGCATAAATTGTAAAGCTAAAAAAGAAATCCCTTGAAACCATTTCGTTTCAAGGGATTTCTGCAAAGGACGGTCAAAACCGATATTTCTATAAAATCAAAAAACGCCGCGAAGCGGCGATACCAAATCACAACCCAGCGCAGCGGTTGTGATTTGGAAAGGATGAGTAGCGGCGTGAGCGCGCTCTGACTTTTGTAAAAAAGTCGGAGCAAGCGATACAAAGCTTGCTCCGACGTGGTCGGAGTGTAATTATAGGACTTGGAAAAATCCAGTCATATCAATGGTTTTAGCGCAGCAAGCAAGAGGCTTTTATCCCATTAGATACGATAATTAGAAAGATCATCCAGCTTTTCGGCAAATGATTTTGTCTGATCGGCTTCTTTTTCAAATTGCGCCTTGATTTGCTCATTTACATCTGGAGACATAACAGGAATCAATTTCAGATCCTCTTCTTTCATGTAGAGGTCTGCAATATCTTCCTTATCTCCACATTGAGGAAAGAGGACGACCCAACAGCCGTCTTTTGGCTCCTTCTCCCAGACAACCCCTTGCATTCCCTTGTGAACGCCTTCTTTTGCATAGCAATCTTTTTCTACCATCACTTCTACGCAATCCATCATCTTCATTTTATTTTACCCCATACGGCGTATTCAATTTGAGTTTTCCGTTCGGCATAAGCATCCATCCAGTAATAAATGACACGCTGCCTGATTTGCCTTTTCTGGGAATCGTAACTCTGATATCAATTCGCTGGCCTCGTCTATCCAACTTTCCTAACGTATAGTCACCGGATAGATATTTTTCAAGTGCCTGTTTCTCACTTTGATTCTTAAGCCACGTAGAATCTGAAGCAGAATAGCCCCAACTTTCAAATGCTCGATTTTTTCCATGTCTATATGTATTTTCTGGGTCAAATAGATAGGGATCAAATTTGCTGTAATCGCTATATGATGTTGTATTCATCAAAACCACAGCACAGGGAATCGGGTCTAATGTGCAGTGGCAGTATGGATGATGTGGACAAGACGGAGCATTTTCTTCCTGAAACCAACAACCATCCAACATTAAGCATTCCTCACAGTGAGTTTTGCCCTCTGAATGGTGCGTCCATTGGACCCAGTTTGGCTGCTCTGCCGTTTTCTGCGGAAGCAGCTTTCCCGTATATCGTTTGTAATATATCATATTTCCTCCTATCATGTAAAATCAGGCTTCTACATATAGGCCGAAAAAAGGAAAAAGTTGTAAATCTGTGTACAACTTTCAAAATGAATTTACAAATTATGAAAAAATCAGTGAGTCCTATAAGGACTCACCCATGTCTTGTGTAGACAAAAAAGATGCGCACCAAATCTTTGCGATAAAGTCTCTCTAAAACTCTCTACTATAAGATACCACTAATCTTTTGCCTCGTAACAATTGTTCAGATCAAGAAAGGGTGTTCACCCCCCGTCCTGAAAATATTGTATTACATAAACCAAAATCCTTTCACTAGTCTAGATTAATATAATGTCCGCTACAATACACACTACATTATCAGATTTTCATTTTTTTAATTGCTCCAGCATTTTTATTACAGTATCTTCTGCTATACAATTTTCCAAGGCAGAGCCATCTCCAATTTTTTCCATAATCAGTATAAATGCGATTGCATTCACTTGATCGTCTTTAGGAAGCAAATGAAACTGGTCAGTAGCTACAAATGTTTTAACACGATGATAAGCCTCATCAACATTGATAAATTCTTCGATTGCCTGCAGATTCACATCTCGTGTTTTTGCAACTACTTTTGTGGTCACCGTTCCCAGGGAAGTGCAATAGCTTATAACTTTTATAAGCGAAATATCATCAGTGATTATTGACTTCTTTTTACTTGTAGCAAATTCTGTATCTACTTGTCCTAAGAGCCACAAGAAATTCAAACCGTGACGTTGTCTAAATGCAGATCCGGAATCTATTGCATCTATAGCGCGCCGCTTAAAAATCGCCTCTAATTCTAAAACCTCTTTTAAGGAGAATATGGCATCGTCTTTTCTGGACGCATTTTCTGTAAATCGGCCAAGTTGGGTTTCAAAATCTTGCATCAACAATGCTAATGTCGATGGCTGGACACTTTTATCTTCAAAAACTAAGCGGATACATAAAAAACGAGAAGGCGAATCTATTGCTTTTAACAATGGATCAACACAGAAGAGAAGCCTCCATGCAAATGGAACTGAGAAAAAGCCTCTATCGTCAACTTCAAAGAAACTCCAATTACGTGCGAGTGCTGTGATTATCAAAGATGCTCTTTCTGCGGGGATTGCACGCGAATTTCCCCTGTTAGCGTATGCCTCTATCTCTTCAAGGAGGCGTATGATTTTACCTTCTTGATACAGGCGTACTATACCTTCGGTTAGTTCACTCTCGTTTGATTCGTAAATCAAATACTTCATTGTAGCCGTAGGAATAGCGCCATTTTCAAGTGCTAAAGCAAAATATCTATCAAAACAGTCTGGAACCGCAATATTATTATTTATTAAGAAATCTCTATACGAATAATCCCTGCCGATGCTATATGATATACCAGTGGCCGTTCTTGTCCTTGGAAACAGGATGCCCAGTATATTATTGACCGCCTCCATATTTGTAATAGTTCTATCATTTGGGATTAATAAAGAAAGAGTTTTCTTTACCTTTTCCTCATCTGTTTTTTGGCTCTCATGTGAGTGACTACGGTTTGAACCACATAATGAGTCTTTATAACTTGGTAATTTAGAATACAGTACTGGCTCAAATACCTGTAAGGCAGTAAGCCCAAGCAAATCAACCGGATCTGTCTCGTCTTTTAAAAGCTCATATTTTAGTAAAAAGACATTTGTATAACGAATTACATCTCTGATAGATCTAATGTATTTTTGAAGCCCGAATTGAAAAAGTTCTGCCCAGGTTACCTTGGCCCATCGATCCTCAGGAATATCTCCGAGAATAGTATTCAGTTTAGAAAAAAGAGCGTCATGAATATTTTTCATACTTGGTGCCGGGATTTCAAACGGAACTTGAATGACTTTTTCCAGATATTCTTTACCATCCCCATGCTGTACTTTGCTAAGTGCACGGACTACAACATCGTAATCAAAAGCTAAGATATAGATTGTATTAGGGAAATCAGCCATTGCTTTAACTAATTGAAAAACGGCAATTATCTCTTCTTCAGAAAGTCGATCAATGTCATCATGGAGACAATAATTTTTATTTTTTCTTCCATCATCCTCTTAATGATTTGATCTTTGCTTTTCTGTAAATCCCTTGCTTGTTCTTCGACCCGCTCTTTTGCCTCCTTTATTAGTACTTTACTTAGTGAATTAAAAATTGACCCAACGCCAGGGACAAGACTTGCTATATCAAATATGTCGGCATATTGATCAATTAACTTCCACGCTTTTTATGCTGTTGGTTTCTTCAGTTTTATTGCAGCCGCCATTTGTTTAAAGAACTGGGTGATGAGTTGCCTGGGATCAGCACATAACCATGGATTAAATCTAAGAATTACAGCATTCTCGTCAACATCTGCTATTGTCTCGAACACCATGTTTAGCAAAGATGTTTTTCCACTGCCCCATTCTCCATATAAACCAATGGCAAATGAAGAAGGAAAAGAATAATTCAATATTGTTTTTGCAAGGCTTTTAGCGAACGCACCTCTGTTTAATGTGTCTTCGGTAGATTTAGTAATTGGTAAGTCTGAATTAATCAATTTGTACCCTCCAATCATGCTATCACATATTCCCAATAATTGGTTGATGATTATTATCTACCTGATATAGGTTCAATTGTCCTTCATTTCGTACCTGTTTATGTTCTAGAAAATTCTTCACATAGGTCTTTTGTAGTATCACACTACCCGTATACTTTTCATTTTTCAAAATCTTTCGCAAGGTTTCCCGGCTCCATGTCTCCTTACCTCTCGGAGAAGGGATCCCCATTTCTTTTAGGCGAGAGGATATCCTTGAGAGACTTTCACCTTCACCGTCCATCTCATAAATGAGCCGGACGATTTGCGCTTCCTCCTCATTGATTTCGAGTCGGCCATCTTTGTCATGAGTGTATCCATAACAGATTCTCTGATAATACCTAGACTCTGGGTTCTCAAATGCTTTTCTCAGCCCCCATTTGATATCTTCGCTTTTGGAATGGCTTTCTTCCTGTGCTCTAGCGCAGACTACTGTCAGAAGAAACTCCGAGCTTTCATAGAGGGAATGGATTCCCTCCAGTTCAAAATAAATGTCGACCTTCCACCGCCGCAGCATCCGTATGGTTTCCAACGCATCTACAGTATTGCGGGCAAAACGGTGTGCCGATTTTGTAAGGATCATATCGATCTTTCCCCGCCGGCAAGCCGATATCATCGCATTAAACCTACGGCGTCCCTTCGCCTGTGTCCCGCTTCCAATGTCGGAATAAATACCGGCGAATGTCCAATGAGGAATTCGCTTAATCCATTCCTCATAGTATTGTTCCTGTGAGGACAAACTGGTCTGTTGCTCTAAGCTGTTCGTACTGACACGGCAGTATGCCGCCACCTTTAGCTGCGTGGGGACGAGATTATTTGGTGGTATTGTTCTGACGGACCACATGATTTTCCCCTTAAAGTTTACGCTACATGAGAATGACTTTTTAGCCTGCTCCTATGGGCTTTTTCTTGTTGGACAATATCAAATAGTTCTCTGGAGATAATTGCCTCATGATGACCATTTATGACTGTCTGAGAAGTGTGATCGACCATCTTGACCTGCACGCCATTTTGCACCTGCGTTTTTCCTAAAATCACATCGCCCACATATTTCTCATTACTCAAAATCTTGCTAATTGTCTCTCGCGTCCACAACTCTTTGCCGGTGGGAGATTTCACCTTCATACGGGCCAGAGAAGCAGCGATTTTCCCTAGGCTGTCTCCATCGGCAAACCGTTCAAAAATATGGAATACAATAATCGCCTCTGTGGGATAAGCTACCAACTTCCCTTCGGATGTTACTTTATATCCGTAACACACAGTGGAGGCTTTTGCAGATTCCCCAGTCTGGAAACTTTTTCGAAGCCCAGCTTTGATCTGCTCACTTTTTGTCGTATTCATCCTATCATGTTCCTTTCATAATTGCAATTTGAATAACAAAAGACACAGCCCGAAACTGTGTCCTAAACATTTATACTTCATATTTAAATGCAAGAAGGTTCGACTCACTTAAAATCCATTTTCCACTACTTTAAGCGAAAAGAAAAGTTGACAAACCCTTGATATAAGCCGTTTTCTGGCTTTTGGGTTTGTCAACTTATCATGGCGGAAGCGGTGGGATTCGAACCCACGTGCCCTTGCGGACAACTTGATTTCGAGGGGAATAGTGAATAAAATATTGCTCTATAAGTCTGCATTTTGTAATTTTTCTTTGCTGAAATATGCTCCCTTGGTGGCAGAATCTCATTTCTTCTCACCAAGGGAGTTTTTTGTTTCATAAAGTTTCAGATGCGAGCAGGCACCATTTGGGCACCATAAGTCGTTGCGACAAAGTTACCTTTTTACGTTTTCCTAATTAAAATATAATTAATCCTCATATTCCAAATAACCCCAATATTTTACGAATTACAAAAACCCAGAATAAGATTCCAGCTATAGTGACCCCAATGCCTATTATTGGAGCTGATATATCAGCAGCTTTTTTTGATAGTTCTTCTCTATTTGCTTCTTTTTGTGCGATATCTGTTTTAGCGGCAACTTCTGCTTCAGAAGGAGGAGCGGTAATTTTTCCAGTTATATTGATATCTCCATATTTAAAAAATAACACAGTAAGTGTGAGTAAGTTTGATACGGCATCATCAAGTCCTACAAAAGCTGTCGCAGTTATTGCTCTTTTCTCATATATAATATCGCTCTGCCCAAAGCTACTTTTCACAATACCATCGATCTTATCGTACCTTATAATAGGTACCTCGCATTTACAGGACGGCGAAAAATATATAGCTTTAGTGGTAATTAAAAGCCCTTTCTTGCTATTTGAACCTACACTTCGATTAATATACAACAAGACTTTCTCGTTAGGTGTGAGTTCTCCAGAGGCATCACAAATTTCTGCATATGTAGAAATTTTGTCATTCCTCTCACTTTCTTGCAAGGTTTCAAACAAAACTAAATCCTCTTTGAACGGACTTACAATACGTTTTTCATCTATCAATGTTTGTATAACAGCAGTGTACCCGCTTGATAGGCTTTTATCGACTGTAGCAGAAATGTAAAAATCATTGTAATCTGAAAATGAACCATCAAATTCTGTGGCTTTTTGCACAATTTCGTAGTTACTTCCCAGAAATTCCCTTTCAGCCTTTTCTGCGGCTTCTTCCTCTCTTTTGTATATAATCCTTTTCTCTATTTTCTCCGCAATATCCTTTTTTCCAAAGAAGTTCGCAAATCTAAGAAGGTTGCCGTCATCATCCCCAAACTTTTCATATGCAAACAAATATAACTCGTCATAATAGGGTGCGTCATTCATCATAGTTTCAACAAGAGCCTTTTTTTGCTGACAGTCAGGAATGACATTATCTTTTATATTTTGCATGATTGCTTTTGCTTTCAAAAGCCGTTCATTATTAAATGGATTTGCTATTGCTTGTCCATTGCAAGAAATCAAAATTTCTTCAAGCACATCTGTTCCTATGAGAAAGTCATTTTTCAATGCATTCCTTAGAAAAGTTATAGTTTCTTTTGACGAAAACAATCTATCACATAGGATATCTGCACCCAATTTCGAAACCGCATTCCCCAGTAAATTGCCAACCGAATATAATGCTCCGGTTGCCAAATTCGCAGCTCCAGCCATTGCAATACCTTTGGCAGCTCCACCTATACCAAAGCCGCCTCCAACGAAACGTCCTCGATTTGCCTTAGCAAATTCTCGAGACCGTTTTGCATTTTCCTGATCACCACGGATTTCACAATATTGAGCATATACCTCTGCACATGCATTAATGTAATTTGTCGCATATTTTTTATAGATAGCAATTACCCTTGTCCGGTCATACTCATAGATTTCAAACGACTGCAAACATTCCAAAATATAGTCAACCGCACCTTTTAAATATATTGAGAACAAATCACTTGCTGCCTTGCGCTGAGCCACAGGAACAGAGCCATATGTTTTATAGATTGAATAGAATGGGCTCTCATTTGCCTGTATTCCCAAATGTTCCATTGCGATACAATAAACTCTTTTAGGGACTAACGAAGGACTATCAGGTGAAATGATTTGACCGTATAGTTCTAATTTATCCATAATACTACTCCTTTCGCTTATGCATAGTAAGAATTATATATCGAATACCTTAAATTTCAGCGTTTAAATTATACCCCAAAAGTTCTTTTGTTTCAACCCTGTAAGTTTATTTATAGATACAACTCTCCGGGGTATGCTAAATCAAAACACCGGAGGAAAAGTTATGGACTGGACAGCGGTTGGAAGCAGAATACGAAAGCAACGGGAATATTTGGGCTATACTCGAGAGCAGCTTGCCGAGCAACTGGACGTGAGCACAAAGTTCTGCTCTGACATTGAATTGGGTGTCAAGGGAATGTCCATTCCAACCCTGTGTAAAATAGCCCGGATTTTACGATTATCGACAGATTACATTCTGTTTGGAACTTTGGAACAAAGCGGTGCTGAACCCTTGGAATTACTGCTGAAAAGCTGTTCCAAGACAGAGCGGCACTATGCCGAACAGCTCCTAAAAACCTTTTTAATTGCTATGGATGCCAAAAAAGATTCGCCTTGAATGGGCGAATCTTTTTTGGCGCTCGTAAGCCTGTCACAGCTCACCACAGTATAGAAATTCCTCCAGCTCTTCCGCCGAGAATCCCATAGCCGCCAGTCTGTCGATAGCCTCAGGGGTATATCCAAAGGCGGAGGCTACGGACTTGACTTCCTCCAAATAGGAATCCGGCATAGAAAGTGTGGGTATGGCAGTCCTTTTCGTGCCTCTGTATGGATATGACCATATCGGGCCAAACCAGCCGGAGAACAAATGGGAATCATCAAACTGGCTCCGGGTGAGGTTCCCTGCTCTGTCAATCCGCAGAATCTCTCCGCTGTCCGCTCTGATTTTTACTGCCTTTTTGGGTGATAACCGCAACTTGGGCAAGGCCATCCGCATGATCTCCTCCGTGGAGGTATAGAGATACAGACCCAACACCGGAAAATGATACAGGCACATGGGGTTGTCCCCTTTGACAAGATACAGATTATTTCGCTGATCCAGCACCGTAAATGTAAAAGAACCATCAACCTGTTCAGCCATATACCGGAGGCTGTCAGGGTTGAGGGCTTTTTTCTGCTCAATGAGCTGAACGGCAATGTAGCTGTCCGTTTCGATCTTTGTCTTGGGCAGGCTGAGGGAACGGCGCAGGTATCCATCATTATGTAGAACTCCGTTATGCGCCAACGCAAATACTCCCTCTTTCGTGCTCCCGAGAAACGGATGGTTGTTGTAGTTTTTTCCGGCGCTCCCTTGGGTTGTCATGCGTGTATGCCCCATAATGACTTGAGCATCCTCCGGGATACGGAAGCGTATCCTATGGCCGGGAAGAGGCCGCTTATAGATGGTGAGCTTTCCATGACTGTTATATGCGATTCCGGTTGCGTCGGTTCCTCTGGCCTCACATACTGTTGCCAGAACAGAAGTCATACGGGTTTTCTGCTCTGCGGTCAAGCTGTGGCCGTAGTCAATGATTCCAAATAAACAGCACATCAGATTTCCTCCTCTGCCGCCACAACATCGTTCACATAGATGCGCCGCTCCTTCAAGTATTGTACCAGCTCCGGGGCCTGACAGCCGGAGACGAAGGTAGACCAAGACATATTTTTGACTTCTTCATCGGACAAACAAATCGCCACCTCACAGATCCGGTCAACGAGCTGTAAGGTGGCGATTAGTGTATTCAGTTTTAATGTCCCACGGAACATCCGAAATTCGATCGTGCTGTCATTCTGGAGGTTGACACAGGTATAGCGGCCTCCGTGATAGCCTTTCTTGGCGTGCTCCAGTATTTCTCTGGGCTGTTCCTTATAGCCATACCGGGCCGCCCATCGGTCAAGCTGTCGCTGGGTGCGGCGGCTGAATTTCAGTAGCTCTTCCCAGTGCTTTTCAAAGAAGTACAGGATACGGGCAATACACGCCTCCTGCTCGTCCTCTGTGCTGCCAAATGCGTTCCGGTTCACATGGACGTGGAGACCGCATGTGTCCGCCTGATGGCTTTTATAGCCCATTGCAACGGCCTTATGCAGAATGTCCGCCCAAGTCATTCCTTCCCGGTGGTAGTCCAATGTCATAGGATGGGTGACGATTTCAAACCCCTCCTCCAGAGAACCGTCATGCTTGCAATAGATGTGCTCATAGCTGCGGTTGGCAATGCTCAACAATTCTTTGGCATTGCTGGAGGATTCTCCGCCGTCGTCGATCTCCAGTTCTACTCCCATGTACCTGCTTCCCTTTCTGTAAAAGATAGGGTCAGGCTTGTAGTAGTAATCCTGAATCCCCCTCTGCACCACAGAACGGGAATTGCAGTCATGGCAAAGCGGTTCTTCCTCGCCCGGGTCATCCTCTGAATAGTGGGCATCATCCATGTGCAGCAGAGCACCACACCGGACACAGTTGGTATAACTCCGGTCATAGCAGGGCTGGCAGAGAGGGATATCTTCATCCCCGGCATTACTGTCATTCCACAGTCGTTCTCCGCACGTGTTGCAAACAACGGTTTCCGAATCCAGACAAAAACGGCATAGTGACTGGCCGTTGAACTCGGTGAGCTGCTCCGCTGGGAACCGCTCTCCACAGCAATCACAAGTAAACTCTTCTGTCCTCATAGCTCAATCCTCCTGATTTAGAAAGTAGTCAATGGCGGTACATAACAGCGCCGCCATTGTGGTGAGGATGATGCCCACGATTTTCTCACGGGCATCCCTCCTCTGATCCTCAGTTACCCCATGGTGCAAACCCGCCGCAACAGCAGATCCACCAGCTCAGAAATAATTGTGCGGATCACAGCAAGAAGCATATTCAGCATGGTTTTTCCTCCTTTCATCCAAAACGTATAAAAGCGCCGGGATTTAACGATGGTTTTACCCATCGTTAAATCCCGGCGTTCTATAAAAATAATATATGGATGATGGGGACAGGAAAAGCAAGCAAGGGGCTAAATAACCAACCACATCAGGAGGTAAATTTATGAGAAATACAGACTTATATGACAGGCTTGAAGTACAAAAACAGGAGGAACTTCCAACCATACTCACCCCTGCAGAGGTAATGGATATCCTTGGAGTTGGGAAAAACACGGTCTATCGGTTGCTCAATTCTGGTCAGTTACCTGCCATTCGTATAGGGCGTAGTTGGAAAATCAATCTTCTCTCTCTATCTGCTCTGTTTCCCATACTGCAAGCGCCCCGCTAATCTCTGACCACAACTGATTATCGGCTAAAAGACTTTTATTGTCAGTATGTAAAAGTAAGCGTATGCCATCAAGCTCGCTGCCTAATTCTCGAGGATCATGGCTCTGTGTTGACCGATTTTCGTCGCCATCAAGTTCTTCCTGCAATAGAGCCAAAAAACATGCAAACGAGAAAGGATACCTGCCTACTTTCTTATCACCACGCTTACCGGGATGGATTGTTATATCAAAGAAATCCTTTAATATGCCATCAACATTTTTCATGATTTCCTCATCCCGTTTAATGTTAGAATTTTGAATATCCTCAACATCCAAGCTTTCTAATTTCTTGAAGTATCCTTGACTATCCACTAAATGCAAATATCCCGTCATGTATTCGAAAGCGAGCAGAGATAATGGCACATTGCATATGCGAGATGTAATTATTAAAAAAATCAAAAACTGGATTGCTCGCAAATATATAGGTAGCACCCTTGATATATTAGCTTCTCTACAGTGGTCAGCATTTATTTTTGGATAACTCTCAAGCATAGGAGCCATTATCCAAACATTTAGATATTTCATAATCTTCAATTCGCTGCACGTTCCATTTTGGATAGTAGAACAAAGGCCGTGCCTATCTTTTTTCTCGCTGACCTGTTGGATATGGCGATAATTCGTAAAGTAACTATTCAATAGCACCGGTAAAAACATTTGGGTCATAAGGGTTTTAGGGAGGAGAAAGCTCAATTCTGTACATATTTCCTTTCTCCGTTCACAATCTCGAACATTGATAGGGAAATATTGAAATACTTTTTTCTTTATCCTTTTCTTTATATCCTCCCATCCCCAACTCAAATCGCCAAACCACGCATGCTTGGAATCTTGGCAAGAGATACTTACATCTCCTTGAGACAAGGCAATCCAATGCCGTTTTATATCTTCCAGCGTATCTATACAATACTTTTTCCTTATAAACTCATCCATCATTTTCAGTCCTTTTTGATGCGGATTCAGTGCATTTTCCTTTGTTTTTATCCACAGTAAGAATTATTTTCCCAAAAACTAAGGATTTAAATTTCCTAAAATTTCGAAATACACCTTTTGGATTTCCTTCGTGTGGGCAGTTATAATCGCTATGCTGGTTCAGTGAGTAGGTGCGCACCAAATCAATTGAACTTTGCATTTCATTTATAATTAGGAGGTTCCAATTATGAGTTTTAATTTCTTTGATGACATCTTCGGCAACTGCCCTGACGAAGATCCCGACAGCCTCTGGAGCACGATGAAAGAGGACGAAGAGGAGGATGCCAAGCGCCGCTTCTATGGCATCTCTGAGCAATCCAACCACCAGCATCCACCGGAGGAACCCTCTCCGGTGGCAAAAAGCCCCCGCAAACGGGCTAACTACTTCTCTGACCTCGTAGAGCGACTTGTCGAAAGCAAGCAACTCCTCGTTGCGAGGGAGAACGGTCAGGTGTTTTTCTATGAAGATGATGGCGGCCTGTATCGGCCCATTCCCCGCCTGAACTCTTTTCTTGTAAACTTCTTTGACGAGCGCACCAAACGGAGTTTGCTGGCTCATGACGTTCGTGAGATTGCGGAACGTCTAACATGGGTTGAGGAAATCCAGTGTGGGCGGGACAGCTTCAACCAAGATCCGTTTCTAATCAACCTCAAAAACGGGGTGTTCTGTGTGGACACAGGCATACTCTTGGAGCACTCCCCCAGGTTCCGCTTTACTTACCAAGTGGAAGCCGAGTACCTTGAAAATCAAGATGACATTCATTGTCCTGCGTTTGAACTGTTCTGCCAGTCCTCGCTGGACGGAGACGCAGATAAACGCCAACTGCTCCTAGAGTTTATTGGTTACATCTGCTCAGACAGCAATGCCGGAAAGTGCGCTTTATTCCTAAAGGGGCAACCCAACACGGGAAAGAGCGTGATTTCCGAGTTCATCACACGGCTGTTTGACCCTGCGCTGGTGTCCAATATCCCGCTTCATCAGCTTGTAGATCGTTTCTTCCGGGCAGAATTAGCCGGGAAGAAACTGAACGTGGCTGGAGAGATCGCTGGCCGTGCCTTGCGTGACATTTCCATTTTCAAGAGTATCACTGGGAATGATCGAATCACTGGTGAGTTTAAGGGTCGAGATCCCTTCTATTTTACCACCAGATGCAAGCTGTTGTTCTCTGGCAATACACTGCCCCAGACCACTGAGGCCGATACCACAGCCGCCTATGCCAACCGGATCAAGGTACTGCTCTTTAAACAAAGTGTGCCGCCGGAAAAGCAGGACAAATGGCTGCCCGACAAACTGTGGGATGAACGCAATTCTATCGTGACACTTGCGCTTCACGCCTACCAAGAATTGATCGAGCGCAATTTCCGCTTTACTTTACCTCCCGACTCCAAACTTTTTATGGAGTCCTTCGCTCTTCGTGGCAATGTCTTGGGAGGATTTCTGGAAGAGTGCTGTGTATGTGAGCCGGGGGCTCGGGTATTTAACACAGAGCTCTATGCCGCTTTTGCTGCTTTTTGTAAGCGCAATGGCGTGGACTGTATTCCACGAAAGCAATTCTACGAATTGCTCTCCGGCATCCCCTATATCGCTGCCAAACGACTGCGGATCGGGACGGAGAACCGCCAAAGGACACGAGGGTATTCGCCTAAAAGAATTTAGTGCCCTCGGAACTGCGGAACCTATACCCCAATCGCTTGCTACACAAGGATTCCAGCGTTCCAGCAAACTGGAACCACATATCATTGACAGGAGGGAACCGTAATGCGTACAAAATCACAGATAGAGCGGCTATCCCTCTTCCTGACCCCGGAACAGGCCAGCAAAATCAGCGGCCTTGGGGTAAACCGGATTCGCCAGCTCATGGAGGATGGGCAGCTTGAATATCTGCCTGTCGGCAACCGTAAGCTGACAACGATTGAGGCATTGCAGGATTATTACCAGCGTGCCAAAATCGCCGCAACCTGATTATAGCCGAGCAACAAGCTGTAATCAACAGCAAAGGCCGCCAGAATCCAGATCACTGGATTCTGGCGGCCTTACCAAAGAAATTAGAGCAGGAGGAATTTAGCTATGGCAATCACAGAGAGAAGTGTTAAAAACAAGCGCAACAGCTCCGGTGAATTGACCGGGAGGGCCGGAACTGTGTATGACGTAAACATCAATTACAAATCCGAGGGGAAAAGCAAGACCTATTCCCGCAAGGGGTTCCCTACCAGAAAAGAGGCCGTACAGCACGAGGCAGATATGAAAGCGAAACTTACCAATCCGTCCTATGTCCCGCCCTCTGCCGAGCAGCGCAAGCTGACGGTGCGGAAGTATATGACGGAATGGCTGGAGCGGCATGGCGTTGCCAATCTTCGTCCAAGCACTCATGCCAGCTACCAAAGCCATATGAAAAACCATATCTTCCCTTATGTTGGGGACACCTTTCTCAACCAGCTATCCCCGGCCATGCTGGATGATATGTACCGCCAGCTCTCTGAAAAAGGTCTGTCACCCTCTTCGGTCAAATACGCCCATCGAATTATGGGGGTATCTCTGGAGCACGCTCGGCGGTATCACTACATCAGCGGCAATCCCGCAAGGGACATACTCACCAAGTTCGGTAAGCAGGGCAATACCCCAGATCCGTACACCGTGTAGCAGATGCGCCAGCTATTGGCCCACGTGACCGGGACAGATTGGGAACTGATTGTGATATTAGGTGGGCTGTATGGACTGCGGCTGAGTGAGATTATCGGCCTTCGCTGGCGAAATGTCCATCTGGATGAAGACTGCTTCGGTGTGGTGGAGCAACTTCCGTTTGATGTTCCCGCCGACACCACCACAATCTCGGAAATGGCTCCAGTCAAGTCCAGCGAACGCACTCTTCCGATCACGCCACTCACGAAGCCCTATTTTGAGCGGCATTTGGCCCTTCAAAATGAGCAGAAGCGGTTTGCCGGATTATCAGGAGAAATTTACTATGACAACGATTTGGTATTTGCCAAGCCAAACGGTGCCCCCAAGCGGCGGGAGCGCATTTCTGCAAACTTCGGCCAGCTACTTCGGCACTCCGGTATGCCTCATATGCGTTTCCACGATTTAAGGCACACAGCGGCTACCAACATGCATCAATTAACCGGGGACTTCTACACAATAGGGCAAATTTTAGGGCACAGCTTAAAGGGAATCGGCATCCAGCTCCAGCTATCCAACAACTTAGAGGCTGTCACCGCTCAGTATGTTGATGTGCGGATGGAGCGCAAATCATTAGTGCTGAATACCTATCATCAGGCAGTGCTTGGAGAGAGCGCAGAATAAGACCCTCAAAAAATGGGAGGCTGTTTTACAGCCTCCCATTTTTTGAGGGTGCAGCAGCGTCGCAACGCTGCGAACTTTTTTAACGGTACATCCCAATAATCTGTTCAACAGTGGGTATTTTATTACTTTATCAAAATGTCTAAGTGAGTAGACATTTGGGGGAAATATGCTATACTATAATCATCGTAATATCAATTTGGAGGTGTTACCTTGGAAGGACTTTTTGCTTTTTTTAGTTTTCAAAATATTGTAAACATTTTTGTTATTTTAGGTGGTGTTTCAGCTTTTATAATATATGCCACTCAAAGACGGGCATCTGTTAAATCAGCCTTTACTATGGTCATCAATCAGATAGATGGTATTGAAGAAGTAATATCTAAACTTCGTTCCACGCAAGCCGATGGTAAATTATGTAATGAGGAGGTGTTTAAATCGGATCAGATTTTATCCAGAAATTTTTGGTCTGAATATAAGCATCTTATCATGCGACAATTAGATCAGACTGATATAAAAATTTTAGATGAATTTTTTTATAATGCTGAACAAATTGAATTGGCTCGTAAGTCAATCATTAAGGCGATGGAAAACGGTTGGCACTCCAAAGCATTGGCGGAGCAATATATTTTGGCAACATATTTATCATCTGGAATTGATCAAAAATTAAGTCACTTACCTGGAGAACAACCTGATTTTACTGCAATCGATAGTTTTGTCGAACAAAAATGCCGTTTATTCTCCCAGACATTTGAACCCCGGTTTGAACTGTTTACCCCTAATATTCCAGTATCTATTTTAGTAAAGCAACTAAATCTCTATAAGCCGATTTCTACCAGTGTTACATATAAGAAGGTTAAGAAGTGCTCCTATAATAAATAGAAGATGGGACTCCTCTCATGTGGGGGTCCCATCTTTTTACTTTTGCCTCATCGTAGAAATGATATAATATGAAAAATTAATTTTAAACCTCAATCGTGGTCTCTCTGTGCTCGGTCGTGTCAAGATTTTTTCGCACTTTAGTTTGCAAGCTCTGGCATGAATGAAGTCAGCCGGCAATGGAGGCATCCTCAATGGCGGCCTCCAGGTGCTTCATATTCA
>ERZ827440.1443-NODE-1443-length-26005-cov-3.100462_pt1 | contig 26005 bp, 25 predicted proteins | sample MGYA00519774_ERZ827440 | MGnify/ENA primary metagenome ERZ827440 (study PRJEB31778, sample SAMEA3449302) | human gut metagenome | biome: human gut; feature: human-associated habitat; material: faeces | place: United Kingdom | collected 2010/2012 ... | reverse complement strand
TGCCGCAGGTGCGGAGGGCTGCACCGGCGAGCTTCCGCGCGTATTTGAAATGTATCAGAAAAACACCTTTACGGCATCGGAATGCACTCTGACGCGCAAGGGATACAGATTCGTATGCTGGGTCGATGAAAGCGGACGCGAATACAACGCGGGACGCGAGTATTCGGTTGACGGCGATACACTGACGCTGACCGCAAAATGGGAAAAGGTCACTCAGTATTACACTGTGAGCATATATGCGACATCGGGCGGCAGTGTTTCGCCTTCATCGGCGGTTTCGGTTGCCGAGGGAGACGGCATCGAGCTTGTTGCCACACCGTTTGACGGATACATCGTTTCGTCAGTCACAATGAACGGCACACAGCTTCCGGTTGAAAACAGAAGCGGCTGCAAGGTTTCCGCCCCGTCAATAACCGCGGATTCACAGATCGTAGTCACATTCACGGAAGCCGGACATCCTGTCCTCACTCTCAGAAAAACCGAAGGCGGCACTCTGACAGAGGTGACGCGCACCGACGGCAGAAAAGCCTTTTCTGCAAAACCGGACAGCGGGTACGTCCTCAAAAACGTCACGGTCAGCGGCGCCGGTTATACGACGGAAAACGACGTTTATGTACTGGAGGAATTCAGCGGCGAAGCAATTGTTACTGCGGAATTTGCACGTATTTCGGAGCAGAGCGGAGTAAGTACGGTGCAAAGTGAAGCTCCCGGTGCCGAAAAAGACGGCGACATTTTCTATTTCATACTTATGGGCATCGTGATCATCGGACTTATCGGTTTTGCCGTTATCTATACAAAAAGGAGATAATCATGGATCTGCATACAAAACGAATCATTTTTGCGGTTCTTGCCGTCATTGTTTTCGGCTGTTTCACTGCCGCCTGCTTCGGCTGCGGAGACGGGAACAGCGGCAAGAACGCTTCGGAAACAATTGAAACGTCAAATCCCGCCGAACAGTCGCAGACAGAGACGGTCGGACTCAGAATGCTGCATCCTTATATTTCGGGCGACACGGGCGACAGCGTACGTCTCGTCATGACAGACGACGGCTCGTTCACACTCCGTATCTCATCCGACGGCAATCACACCGCTTACGGCACCTATACGCTTGACGGCAGCATTCTTACGCTCACTCATACCGATAAAACGGGCAGCAACACATATGTTTTTACCGTACTGCGAAACGGAACGCTCATGTTTGACGCCTCTGCATCAAAAATAAGCAGCGGCGGAAATATAAAGGACAAGACAATACTGAACTGAGAGAAGCTTTTATGAAAGAAAACAAAAAACTTGTCAGCGAAATCATCAAGGATATTCAGCATGACATGAGCGATGAAGAAATCCTCACTCTTCTTGCGGGAAGCAAAATTTCGGAAAACACCGAAAAGGAAACAAAGAAGCTTTATTCCTTCGGGCAGCGCGCCGCCGATAAAATCGCAAAATTTGCGGGAAGCTGGACATTTATATTCTCATTTGTCGGAGTGCTCGCGGCATGGATGGTTATAAACATCATCATGGTCAATGCGTTCGATCCGTACCCGTTTATATTGCTCAACCTTGTTTTATCATGCGTCGCGGCGATTCAGGCTCCGCTTATCATGATGAGTCAGAACAGGCAGGAAGAAAAAGACCGACGCAGAGCCGAAAACGATTATAAGGTGAATCTCAAGACCGAGATCATGATCGAAGACCTTCACAACAAGGTCAACTCCATACTGGCAAAGCAGGAGTATATTCTGAAACAGCTTGAAAAAAGCAGCGCAGAAAAAGAGGAAGGAGAGAAAAAATGATCTCATTTCTTACAAGTCATATGCTCGACAGGGAAAACGGAAACAAACTGTTTGAAAAAAACAGCTTTGCCGACAGCCTCAGAAAAGCCATCGGCGGCAGTACGGACGTACTGCTTGTCTGCTCCGACCCGGACCGCCACAATTATACGGATGCACACGCGGCTGAACTCTTCACCGAACTTGAAAAAGCCGGAATTTCTCTGAAAAGCAAAGCCGTGCTTGACGGCAGGAACGCCGAAGACGCGGAAAAGCTCATGAAAAATGCGGGGCTTGTTATATTTGCGGGCGGTCATATTCCGACACAGAACGCATTTTTCCGCCGCGTTGACATGAAGCGGCTGATACATGGATATGACGGCGTACTTATAGGTATAAGCGCCGGAACAATGAACAGCGCACGGATTGTGTATTCGCATCCGGAACGCGAGGGCGAGGCGGCTTCAAAGGATTTTGTACGTTTCTTCGACGGACTCGGGCTGACGGAGATTGAAGTCATACCGCACTATCAGCTTATAAAAGGCACAACACTCGATGGTATGCGGCTTTTTGAGGATGTCGCGTATCCCGACAGTTTCACACACGAGCTTCACGTATTCCCGGACGGCACGTATATATACATCGACGGCGATCATCAGGAAATACGCGGCGAGGCATATCTGATACGCGACGGCGTTTTTGAAAAAATTTCCGACGACGGCGAAACTGTCAGAATAAAATAGCTCTAATGGGGAGTTAAAAGAGATGCAGAGTCGTCGAAAGCCGACCGACGGCGTACAAAGGTACGTCGAGGGAGACTTTCGACGAGAGAAACAGAAATATAATTTCTTTTGAGGGAGTTCGGAGAATTCCGACCTTCTTGACCGTTTTGCAGCACATAAACAATTTCTGTTCGTGAAATTCTCTGTTTCGGTCTGCGCTTTTTTAACGCCCCATTTTTATGTCAAAGATTTTTTATCGCATCATAGGTGCGTTCGCAGTTTTTCGCATCGTGAAGCGGAAAAAAGCCGTCAATGCGTTTTGCATATTCCGAAGGGACGGTCATACCGCTTTCAAAAAGCGTTTCAAGCTCAGATAAAAGAGCGTCTTCGGTGGTACAGACCGGTCCGAAGCCGTTGTCACGGTAGCTGAAATAGCCCTCCTTGTAGTGATATCTGCGGAAATCGTCTTCATCAAACTGATAATACAGCGTGGGCTTTCCGAGGTACGCCACATCAAAAAACACGCTTGAGTAATCCGTTATGAGTGCCGCACAGTCGGTCAGCAGCTTCTGCACGTCGTGAGTCTCCTTTGTCGCAATTACTACCCGCTCCGAACCGGCAGTAAAACAGCCGACATATTTCTGCATTTCAACATGCGGATAAAATATGAGGGTATAGCCGTATTTTTCAAGCATATCCGAAAGCCTGCCGCTTCTGATAAGTGAGCGGAAGCTGCTGCAATAGAGCGTTTTTTCAAACTCATTGCCGGAAGGGTATCTTGCTCCGCGCCATGTCGGCATGAGGAGAATCATTTTTTCCCGACGGGCTGTTCTCATGAGGTTATCAAAGCGGCAAAAGCCGAGATAGCGCACAACGCCGTCGGGATGACCGAAATGCGTACTGATAAAATCGTATTCGGGCTTGCCGCCGCATACGAACATGTCAATGCGCAGACTGCGGCGACACAGCCATTCCATTCCGTTTATCGTTATGCCGTGCTGGAGGAATATCTGTCTGCCGTGCGCCTTTATTCCCTTTGAGGCAAAATGATAGTACATTATAAGATCGGGTGCGCAGGGTTGCACGTGCGTTCCGATGAGATATTCGGCGGAGTAATACATGAGATAATGCGAAAAGCCGCGATATCGCACACCGCCGCCGAGAGCGGCGATTTTCATTTCGTCGGCGCTGTCGGTCGTTATCACATAGTGCGCATTGACCTCGGGATGCACCGTGCGAAGATATTCATAAAAGCGGTAGCCGTTGTCACGCGCGTCGTTTCCGCGCTCGGCAACAAGCCAGAGATTTCTGTATTTTTTTGAAAAATGTCTGCAAAAAGCTCCGGCAGGCACAAAAAAGAGCATCAGAAACCCTTCGCGTACATAGGAAAACATGCGTTTCAGCTTTGGCATCATTTGCTTCTCCTGTTATTGCGCCGCGAAACGGCAAGCGCAAGCGAATACATATGCATTTTCAGCAATGCGAGCTTTATGCGGTCGTTGCGGCTGTACATCATCGAAAGCGGCGTTTCCGAAACAGCCTTGCGCAGTTTTTCCGCTCTCATCACTTTTGCAAAGGTCGTTCGCTGTGCCGCAGGCGTTTCGCCGCTCAGCGCAGTGTTTTTGACAAGCATCATTATGTCGCGCACGGTGCAGTAATTCACGGTGCGCATATGCGTCGGCGACGCTTCAAGCCCCCACGCGGCAACGGCTGCGCGGGTCATGTCGCTGAGGACAAACGCATATTTCAGGCGTTCGGGATGATACGACGTCGAAAGCGAGCCGGATTCGGGGACGGTGTAATGATAGAAAGCGCGATCGGTCGCGACAAGGCAGGATGGGTCTGCGGAGTAAAATGAGATGTAAAACGCGCCGTCCTCGCCGAGATCCATATCCGGAAAGCGGCAATGGTGCTCTTCGATGAAACTGCGCTTCATGAGCTTATCGGTTATGAAATAGGATGTTGCGAGCGCGGAAAAATGTGTTCTGAACGGCTCGTCTGTGAAAACTCCGGTTATCGGCGGCTTTGAAAGTGATGTGCCGACAAAAGTGCCGTCGGATGAATAGCGGTCGTTATGTCTGCCGTAAAGCACGATATCGGCATTATAATTCTTTGCCATACCCACAAGAACTTCCGCGGCGTCCGGTTCTATCCAGTCATCAGGATCGACAAACATCACGTATTCGCCCGTCGCGGCATCAAGCGCAGTGTTACGCGCCTTCGAAACACCGCCGTTTTCCCTCGTTATAACCCTAAAACGGCTGTCATCCGCGGCGGAGGCAAGACATATCGCGCCGCTGTTGTCGGGCGAACCGTCATCCACGAATATTGCCTCGAAATCGCGCATTGTCTGCGCCTTTATCGACGCGATGACGCGCGGAAGGAATTTTTCCATTTTGTATACCGGAAGAATTATTGACAGCTCAGGCATTGTTACCACCGTTATTCTGCATTTCAAGGCGAATATGCTCTCTGACCTCTTCCCTGTTCATGGGCTTCCAGAGGCGTACCTCGGGACCCGTTTTTTTCGTGACCGAGTAGCTCAGTACTATAAGCCGCAGACTGAGAGTGCTCCAGAAATAGAACGCGGTATTGTCTGTCAGATATGTAAAGGTCATGTAGAGCAGCAGAGACATATAGAGCAGCGATGTCAGCTTATCCGCAAATTTATACCAGAATATCGGGAAAGCGATATACTGGAGACCCGACCAGATGCAGAAACCGGGGAAACCCAGCTCCACAAACGCTTTCAGAATATCATTATGGAGCGGATAGGCATGATTGATGAGTCCGGCATCATACCACTCGCCTACTATGACGTCAACGTATTCAAGCCCGTGACCTATATAAGTCACCGACAGATCGTAATATTCGTTGACCTTTGACCAGAGAAAATCGCGCCCCATCATGTTTATTCCGAACTTTGAAAGAAACGCGGTGACATATCCGTTACGCACAAGATACAGAAAAACAAAGAAGAAAACGACGGTCACGCAACCGAGCGTTACAATGGTGCGAAACAGTTTTTCGCGGCGCTTCAGCATTGCGGAAACTATCAGGACAAGTATAACGGCGGGGATCGCAATACGCTTCATGCCGATAATGAAAAAGAATATGCAGGCAGCAAGAAGTCTGCGGCGGGTCGTCTTTTCTTTTTCGGTTATGCGGGGCGCAAAGCCGGCGTAATATATCACGAGCTGACCGAAAACATAGGTGACATCGTGGATTTCAAGTGCACGTGCATACCCGCTTGCTTCGCCGAATGTGAAAAGACAGGTCAGGAGCGACTGAACGCTTGCGACGATGCCGAAATTGAACAGCTCCAGCAGCATTATCGTCATGTTCGTCAGACAAAGCCCGGTTGCAAACAGGTTCACCGCCTCACTGCCGAAAAGATATACCGTCGATATTGCCGCGAGAACGGCTATGCTCTGAAAAGCCAGCTTTGAACAGCCCGCGATAATCTCCGATTTTTCCGAAAGATTTACTTCCCATATGACGATCGACCAGAGCAGAATCGCAATTATCAGGCAGAAATACAATACGGACGGAAATGTGACCGCACGAAGCCTGTCCGTTTCCGGTTTCACAAGCGCATACAGCACTGCGATTCCGATTATGCCGAGAGTTATTGCCTTGGGGAGTCCGCCGTATACGCCGTTTATATAACGCCACTCGCCCATTCCGGCAAGGAAATACAGCATTATGCAGAGAAATTTTATGACTGTCGGGCGTGTATTGTCGCCGTACAGTGTTTTGCGGTTACTGTTTTCTCTCACGATTTGCTCCGTTTTGTTTACTGCCGTCAGGCGTGTTTCTTTAGCTTTGCGGTCAGTCTTCCGAACAGTCCGGCATATACACGGAAATCGATCGCAACGTTGACCGCGAGGAACAGAATCCCTATCCAAAGGGCGTTAAGGCACGCTCTGCCGGCGACGTAAAGATAGCTCACCGCTTCGCAGCTTTCGGTTCCGAGCAGAATAAGCACGGCGACGGCAACAGCGGCATTTGTAATCAGACGTTTGTACGTTGTGGAGCATTCGCGGCTGAATATGCTCCGAGAGGAATAGATAATCATGGCGTTGATACGGTAGAACAGCGCGGCGATTGTGCCGATAAGACAGCCTGCAATACCGAGCTTCCATGTCGCAATCAGGGAAATCACTATGTTTATGAGCATTTCGGCAACAGCCTGATTTTTTGTGTCGTCAAATTTTCCGGCGATTGTCTGAAGCTGTATCAAAGGTATTTCAACGCCGCTCATCACACTCCACGCCGCAAAAAGCAGGAGTATCAACGTGCTGTCGTATATAGCCGCATCGGAAACGCCGCTCGTATAAAGGCGTATAACCGGCATAAGAAATGCCGCCATGACCGTATATGCCATAAACAACAGCATATAAAACACCGATTCATATGCGCCGAAAACGCTTTCAAAACGTTTTTTGTCAGAGTGATATATATGCCCGAAGCGAAAGGTCATCCCGCCGGTGAAAGAAGATATTATCTTGCTGAAATTCGAAAAGAAAAGCGAATACACGGCATATACGCTGGCGTAGTTCATGCCGCACATGAATGAAATTATTATGGTGTCGGTGTTTGCAAATATGACGCCGGATATCTGGTGAATGAGCACCGAGCGCTTTTGAGACATCGCCGACATATCCGGCTTTGCCTTCCAGTCGATCCATCGGTATTTTCTTTTCGCATATATCGAGATGAACACGACCTGTATGACAGACGGCAGGCAGTATGTCGCCTGTATCAGTATCAGGTTGTCGGACACGAGGAGAAGCAGCAGGCGAAGTACGTTTGAGATTATGAGCGTCGCTGTCGAAAGCGTTGTGACGACATAACGCTTTCCTTCGACTTCAAGAAAAGCGTTATATTTACCGCGAAGCGAATACATGATTATTCCGGGGATGCCGTACAGCATTATAAGCACGAATACCGTGAAATAATCGACCTCGGTTTTGGCGATAAACGGATAAACAAGCGCGAAAACCAGAGTTGCCGCAGTGTAAATAACGCTTGATTTCAGATATATTTTCCGCGTTGCGGAAAGTATGGCGTTGATCCCTTCCGTATCACCGTTCGCGACGGGTTTATACAGCGCATACTGGGCGGAAATTCCTACCCCGGCTTCCAGAAGCGCGAGATATGCGAAAATATTTTTAATTGTGCTGGTAAGACCGTTTACGTCTGAGCCGAAATTGACGAGATACAGCCTCGGAATGATAAGTCCGAAAGCTATCGTTATCGCCTGATTGAGCAATCCCGATGCCACATTCAGCACGACACGCTTGTTTTTTTCGTTTGACGTTGCGGTTTTTGCTTTGTCCATTACGGAATTTACACCTTTCAGACGGGAAGTCCGAGCTTTGTCATGATTTTATCGGCACGAAGTGACTTTGCAAGCCTTATAATCAGCCACGGAATCGCCATGCCCGCGAACATACAGCATATAACCGTCAGCCATGCGGGGAGTGCAAGGCGGTCATACAGGACTATGCCGAGAAATGCGCAGCAAAACGACTGATGATAAAGATAATCAGGTAAACCACGGAAGAAGCACACCTTTTACGCGTTTTGCGAAGAAATCACCGAAGGGTCGTTGTCCGAAAGGCTCATTCCGGACAGCAGAAAAAGCAATGAAATATGAAACCGGTAAACAAATGAGTATGAAAAGCCGCACCAGAAATATGTACTGCGCATGGAATCGTGAAAGGTGTGACCGAATATCACAAGGAAAAGAGCAAAGCCCTTTGCGATGTCGATATACTCAATTCGCTTTTTTTCGTTCATATTACTTTCTGTCACTCATTGAGATATACAGCTCCTGTATTCTTGACGCCTCGGATGCTATGTCATAGCCCGCTTCTCTTATATATCCGGTGCCCGAGGTGCGGTCGCACGGACGATTCAGTGCAGAGCTTATCGCATCAGCCCATTCTTTGTCCGAAGCCGACAACGGAACGCGGCAGGAAAAAGGCGAAAGCAATATCTCGTCCGTCACGGCTGACGAGAAAATACACGGCAAGCCCGACGCCTGCGCCTCCACCCCTACAACCGGAAGTCCTTCAAAAAGTGACGGCATTACAAACACATCCATCGCCTGATACCATTCGTTTACGTTGCTTTGAAGTCCCGCGAAAATCACTTTTCCGTAAATTCCGAGGGATGCCGCCATGTTTTTCATTTTCTCTTCCTGCTCGCCCTCTCCGATAAGCAGAAGCACTGCGTTTTCGTTTACTTTGGCATATTCCGAAAAGACGGCAAGCAGACGGGCGTGATTTTTCTGCACATTGAAGCGCCCGACATGACCCACAACGGTTTTGTTTTCAAGCCCGTATTGTTTCCTCATGGCAGAGCGTGCATCGGGTGACCAGGCAAACCGGTCTGTTTCTATGGCGTTATGCATTATCATGCCGCGGTTTTCCCAGTTCTTTCTGCCGAAGAAATATATACCCGCATCGCGTCCGCAGCTCCACAGGTCGGTGGCGCTTGACGCAAGAAACTGTTTGCAGAATATTTTCAGCAGCCATTTGTAATCGCGTACAATGCGGGTGTTATGTGCGTGAGCGATACGCACGCCGAGCCCCGCTTTTTTTGCGCCGTTCAGTGCATACAGTCCCATCGCCTCGTTATGCGCATGAAGAATCCGTATATCCGGACTGTTTTTCAGAATATCGCCTACAAAGCGGAGATACTCCGGATAATGAAGCGGATTCAGTCCGGGACTTCTGAAAATCCTGCCGCCCATTGAAAGTATTTCGTCATCGTAGTCGCCGGGCTTGGCTTTGTTGACGATAAAATCAAACTGCACCCTGTCGCGGTCCATACGGCGATAGTAATTCATGAGCATCGTTTCGATGCCCGCTCTGTCCATATTGCTGACGGAATGAATGACACGTATCATTGCTTCACCGGTTTGCGGCGCAGTACGCCGCATACAGCTCATAATTGTTTGTTTCGAATGCCAGCGCAAGGTCGGGGTGGGACGGCACCTTCATGCCCGCAAAGCTTTTCCTCACGAAGTCGGAAAGGCAGATAAACACGGCGCGCCTTACATCCGCAGGCTGGCGACGGGTCCTGAAGCATATGAGAATCGCGTTTTGCAGGATATAGTCATAGTAGGCGCTGTCATCCGTGAGTCCGAGTGTATGACGGTCATCGTGCAGCCTCAGTGTTATCCACAGCGAATCAATCGTTTTGGGGGCTCCCACACCGCCGCGTATTATTCCGGAGCTGTTTTGGCGGTATACATACACGCTGTCGGACACGCCGACGGCTGTTTTGACCTGCGGCAGAAGCACCTGCGAAATCACGGAATCTTCATACCAGTATCCGACCGGGAAGCATATGTCTTCGAAAAGCTCTCTGCGGTATATTTTACCCCACGTAGTTCCATAGAGCGAATGCGGATTCATTTTGCCGGACGGATGTCTGTGGCGGCGGCATATCACACCGTTTTGCAGACAATCGGTCCTTGCCCCCTCGACGATATCCGCGCCGTTTGCATATGCGGCTTCAAGCAGACGCGAAACGGCGTTTTCGGGGAGATAATCATCGGAATCGACAAACATGATATATTTACCGCGGCTTGCCGAAAGTCCTGCATTGCGTGCGGCGGAAAGTCCGCTGTTTTTCTGATGTATTACCGTGAAATCATCGTGCGACGCGTATTTTTTCAATATATCGGCTGTGCCGTCCGTACTGCCGTCGTCAATGCAGGTGACGTGGAAACGGTAGTCGGATTTCTGTCCCAGCACCGAGTCAAGACATTTTTGCAGATACTTTTCGACATTGTAGCACGGAATGATTATCTCAAGGTCATAATCGGCTTTCAGACTGCGATGCGGTATGATACAGCCGGAATTCGGATCAGGCGAAAAGCTTCTGAGCATATGCGCTGCCGCTGCCTCACCGGTATCGGTCGTGTCTGACGACAGCAGCAGTTTTTTACGCTTCAGTCGGTATGACAATGCGGGCAATCCGGTCTTTTTCAATAAATATCCGAAAAAGCTCAAAACGCTTTTCTCCCTTCAGAATTATTTTTCGGTTTCAGGCTGTTCGGTACGGCTTCCGGCGAAGCTCACGCGCGATTCCGCCATGCGGATAAGCTCGCGGATATGATATATGCCGTCGGTCGTAGTTGTTGCGGCTGCGGCGGAATACGCTATCGGGTATTCGGTGTTGAGTGCGTTATAATCATTCACCTGCTTTTCAAGCACCGTCAGGATAGCAGCAGCTTTTTTGCCGCTGCATTTGTCGAAAAACGCGACGAACCTGCCGACACCGTTATAGCCGATTACAGTATCATCCTCGCAGAGCTGTCTGAGTATCAGCGAAAAGTCTTTCAGTACGCCGTCACCGACGGAATAACCGAATTTCGCCGTAAGCTCACGCAGGTTGTCAAGATGGAAGGCGAAACAGGTGTAATCTTCGGTAAGCACCTTAGCGGACATATGCTCGATATATATACTGAGCTTATCACGGTTCGGGAGTCCCGACTTTTTGTCGATATAAAGTAAATACTCAAGGAAATCTCCGAAGCGTCCGAGAATCACGGCACCGATGCAGCCGACGATGAAAAACAGGACAAGCGCAAGCGCGATATACAGATTTACATTGATTGCCTGCGAGACTCTGACGGTGCTGACCATACGGAGATAGTCGGCGCTTATTGCAAGGTTGAATTCCTTGCTCGTTTCGTTTACGATATCGTAATAGGTACGGAGCTGTGTTTCGAATTCGGTCAGATCGTTTTCAAGCTCTCTGTGGCTTTCCTCGCTGCCGCTGCTTCCGAAACCGACTTTTCCGAAAATATCGGATACCTCGACGAGGAACTGACGGTCTATCCTTTCGGCGGCGATCACCTTATCTATGGCGACCATTTCGTGAATAAGGGTGTCATAGGTCGTTTCGACCTTTGAGCCGTATTCGATGCGGTCAAGAAGTCCGAGCAATCCGTTCAGTTCTTTTTTGCCGGAGGAATCGGTGTTGCTCGATTTCAATACGAAGTTGTTTATGATCTTCTTCAGCTTTTCAAGCTGCTCGGTCTTGAGCTGTTCGGTCTGCTCCGAACTGCTGATCTCGTTTGCAAGGTAATTCATGAGCAGCTCGCCGTCTCTGACCTGCGGTCCGTCAAGAACCTTGGCATACAGCGCAGGTACGGTATAACCGGAGAAGCGATTATAGATATTATACAGGTCGACAAAGCTGTATCCCGTTTTCGAAGAGCGGAAGTCGGAATAGACATCCTTTTTCGTCACAAGATATTTGAGCATCGCTTCGGTGTCGTCTTCAAGTATGCGAACGCATTCGAAATAGTCATACCCGCTTGAAGCGAGATTTGCCGACGGATTCAGAGAAAGCTTCTGCTCGACATATTTCTCGGTGTAGTAAGTGCAATAGCTTTGCAGTATCGCATCAAGAACATTACGTGCATACGACGCGCCGTAGTTACCGCTCACAACAAGACTGACACGGTATGTGTCCGGTACATAGGTGACAGGCTCACCTTTTTTGGTCAGAGCATCGTTTATCGCCTGCTGTTCATCGGAAATTATGCCGTCAACGCTGCAACGCGAACGTATTATATTGAGCGGTCCCGATACGCCGAGGTTTTCCATTGCCTGCGAAATGACGGGTGAAGAATATATTTCACCGGCATCAAACTTCGTCCCGTCGGGGTTCAGTCCTTGGGTGATGTTTTCATCCGTGAACCTGATTATTGCATATGCGGTGTATTTCTGGTTGTTGTCCGCATACCAATATATCCCCACCGAACCGAGAAGAGCGACGAGAAAAATCAGTATGCTGAATTTTTTCAGGTATCTGAGCAGTTCAAATTTTTTCATTTTCGTTTTTCCCGTCCCTGTACAGCTTGATATATACCATCACAAAAGCACAGGCAAGAATGAACAGACCCCCGATCAAAGCTCTTTTGAAGCCCGTGCTTTCGATGAAAGAAGGAGTGCTGTAATTGAAGGTGAGATAGCTCTGCGCTTTGTAGTTTATGAATTCCTTGTCAAGGACAAACAGATCCTTTGAAAGGGCATTTATCGATTCTTCAAGGCTGTTTATCATGCTGCGCGATTTTGCAAGACGAGCGGCGGCAGCTTCGACCTCCTCCGGTTTGTCCTCGTCGGGAATTGCGGCTGCGACCTTGTTCAGATAATAAGATGTGCTGACGATTTCCTTTTTCACGGACGTTGCATCTCTCAGAAAACGATCGGCGCTCAGTGCAAGCTCGTCCATTGCGGTTTTGGTACGCGACATATAGTAATCGCCGTTTTCGTCGGTCGTCGGTATGACGATTATTGCGGTCATCGCCTTTTCATATGCCAGCACGCCGCGGTTATCGGCGGCATAGTATTCCATATCTTTTTCCGATTCCATTGTACCGAGACGATTTTTATATGACAACAGGAGCGAAAGAGTTCTCGCGTCCTCGGCGACGCCGTTTTCTATTACGTAGACAGTCGTGTTCGGTATATCGTAATCGACAATATTTTTGATACGTTTGTTCAGCTCGGAAAAGGTGTTGTTATTGCTGTCGGTGAAGGTCTTGTTTTCGTTCACACGTGCGGTGAGGTATTTCTCGATTTCGTTTATGCGCTGATTTATCTGCACAAGTCGAAGATACGGCTCACCCGAATCGGTTTTTTCAAGCTTCTGTGTCAGAAGCTCCTGATTGTCGCAGTAGTTTTCGACGAAATAGGTTCTGTATGACATACATATGCTTTTCAGAAGCTCTGCGGCATCGATATTACCGAGATCAAGGTTTGCGGCATTCAGCGTTATTCTGTATGTCGTCGCAATATAGTTATCGCCGCTTGCACTGCCGGTATCAACCGGAACGAAGCCGATACAGCCCGAAAGCCTGTCTGCGGTGATACGGTCGCCGAGACCTGCACCGCGTATCGCATTTTCAAGAATTTCGTCGGAAAACACTTCGTATACGTTGTATTTTGTGTTGTTTGGATTCAATCCCGATGACGCTTCAAGATAGTTGAGCGAAACATCGGCACTCGCGGTTTTGCGGTTGAGAACATAGTTATAGCAGCAAAATGCCAGTACAAACGCGATGAAGCCGCAAAAAATGCGATATTTATAGTGCCACCACAGTCTCAGCTCCGTAAGCAGTCTGTGCTTTATATTACCAAACATAACGTTTTCCCTTTCCGTGGTATATTTCAATTTACGTCCACAATCACAAGCACGGGGACGTTGTTTATCCTCGGTGCGCCGCCAGAATCTCCCAGCCCTCTGCCGACAATGAGCTTTGCGCCGTTTTTCAGCGTATACTCGCCGTCTGCGTATTTCGGAAGCCAACCCTCTTCGTCTGAATAAAGCGGTCCGAACCCCGGAAGGATGACAATTCCGCCATGATTGTGTCCCGCAAGCCCGAGGTCAAAGCTGTATGACGCGAGTCGTGTTGTGAAATACGTGGGGACGTGAGCAAGGCAAACGGTGAAATCGCTGTCGTTGCTTGATTCTTCCCACGCGTCCATGAATGTCTTTGCCCCGTATTTTTCAAAGCTGTCGGGCGAGCCGTCAACGCCGATGATCGTGATTTTATTGTCGTACAGTTCGATCTCGGCTTTTTCGTTCACAAGTATGTTGACGCCGGCATCGCGGAAGCGCTTCAGAAGCTCCCCGTCCTTTTCGTTATATATCTTCACATCCTCATGATTGCCGAGAACGCCGTATACGGGCGCAATCCCGGAGAACTTTTCGCAAAGCGTTATCATGCTGTCGTAGTCATCGACTCCGCTTGTCACGAGATCGCCGCCGAGCAGGATTATATCCGGCGAAAGATTCTTCACATTGGAAACAAGTTCGCTGTTGCCGTCGCCGTATTCACGCAGATGAACATCACTCAGAAAAGCCGCACGGAAGCCGTGTGTCAGCTTTCTGCCGGACACCTGATAGAATTCGACAGTGTAATGGGTTTTGTTGTATGCAATATTCACGGCAAAGCCCGCAATGATTATCAGCACGAGCACAAGCGCTATCAGAATATCGATTTTTATCCTCCTACGCCTTGCTTTTTTCAGCGCCGCCTCTGCCGCATCGGTCTGCTTCCGGTCATCGGTAGGCAGCGGCATCTGTACGACGGGTTCGCTTTGTGTTTCGCGTTCTTTTCTGTTCATTGAATCTCTCCTGCAATTTGTTCACATATGCGCTGCGGCTTTTCCGTACAGCCATGGACTTACGGCAAAGAGCAACGCCTTCAGGCGGCGCTTCGGTTTATACGCACAGCGAAGTGCGTCAAAGCGATCTATCGGCACGAGACCGCTGTTATAGCAATCAAGGTATTTCCACGAAAGGTCGTCTTCAAGAAGGCGGCGCAGACGGCGCGGCTTCACGGTTTTGTATATTTCACTGAGCGACGCGTATATTTTCAGCTTGTCGGACAGTTTTTTCGCGCCTGCCGCAGGGTTGTTCATTATCGAATACGCTCTGGTGTTGTCATAATGATAAAACACTTTATCTGAAGGCACAACACTGCCTGCGGCAAGAAGCGCACGCGGAGTAAATTCTTCGTCCTCATGAAAAAGTCCCTTTACAAAGTAAAGTCCGTTTTCATTCAGGAATTCACGTCTGAACATCATACGCCACACCTCGGTCCTGAGTGCGCCGCCTTCGAGACATGCGGAGAGATATTCCCTTCCGGTGTACACACGGTGCGTCTCAAGCAACCTTGCGGCAATGCTTTCATAGCGTTCCATTGCAGGCGACGGCTTCACCCCTGCCGCACAGCCGATCACAATGTCAACACTGCCACCGTTTGTGTCGGAGCAAAGCATTTCAATGGAATCCGGTTCGATCCAGTCGTCGCTGTCAACAAAAAGCACATATTTTCCCGCTGCCCTCTCCAGACCGAAATTGCGTGCATCGGAAAGTCCGCCGTTTGGCTTGTGAAACGTTGTTACATTGCCGTATTCAGCTGCATATGCGTCGCACAGTTTTCCGCTGTTGTCGGTGCTTCCGTCGTCAACAAGCAGTATTTCGGTGTTTTCATACGTCTGTATGACAAGCGAACGGACACATCTGTCTATATATTTTTCAACATTGTATACCGGTACTATCACCGTTATTCTGCCGCAATCACGCATTGCGCTCCTCTTTTCGGACAAGTGCATTGTATATTTTCATATGCTCGTCTATCACGCGGTCATAGCCGTAATTTGCAGAAACATATTTCTTCTGCTCCTCGGATTCAGATGGAGCTTTAATCCGGTCTGCACATTTCACGAGCTTATCTGCGAGGTCATCGACATTGCCGGATTCGAATGTTTCTGCATATTTCCCGGCGACAGAGGTGTTTTCTTCAATGTTGCTTACAAGGCAGTCTGCGCCGCAAGACAGAGCCTCAAGCAATGTCAGCGCCAGTCCCTCGGTATGGCTCGGCAGGACATAAAGTGCGGTGTTACAGTAAAGAGAGTTCATCAGCTCGCCCGAGACAAGCCCGGCGAACATGACATCGCCGCCGTCGCCCGCAAGCGCCCTCAGGTCGTCAAGGAAAGCGCTGTCTGCCGCTTCACCGGCGACAACCAGTTTTTTTGCAATCCCCGACTTCCGGTATGCCGAAATGAGATCCTGTATTCCCTTTTCGGGCGACAGACGACCGATATACAGGACATACGAGCCTTTTTCAAGTCCGTATTTTTCACGTATAATATCGTCCGGCGTTTCCGGTATCGGAGATACGGCATTTTTTACGAGAACGGTATCGCGGTCATAGGTATTGAGAAAGTACTGCCTCATTCCCTCGGAAAGCGTTATCACCGTATCGGCGTATTTTGCGGCAATCTTTTCGCCGAGTCTGAGGTATTTTGAAGCAAAGCTACCCCATTTGTCGACCTTCCAGTTGAGTCCGTGTATCGTCGCGACGGTTTTCCTGCCGAAAATATGCGCGATGACAAGCGGAACGCAGGGACCTGTTGCATGGTAATGAATTATATCGTATTTCCCGAACAGGGCATGAAATGTTGCGACGAAGGAATATACCATTGCGTTCAGACTCTTGTTTTTCGGTGTGAACGAACGAACCACATTGACGCCCAACTCTTTATATCTGTTATGATGCTTTTCCTTGCCGCGGTTATATACCGTAACATCGACACCACGCGCCGTAAGCCGTGTCGCAAGCTCATATACAACGACCTCGACGCCTCCGGCACGGGACGGAAATTCCTTGTGCCCGATCATCGCAATCCTCATAAAATCGACCTTCTATTCCCCGTCCTTGCGTATCATTGCAAGAATCGTTTTGAATACGATTGAAATATCCATCGCCAGGTTGCGATGAAGGATATAGTCGATATCCATCTCGACCCATCTGCCAAACGGGATATCGTTTCTGTGCGGCTGCACCTGCCAGATGCAGGTCAGTCCCGGTGTCACAAGCAGCCTGATCTTCTGATGCTCGGTGTACGTCGCAACCTCGGACGGAAGCGGCGGACGCGGTCCGATTATCGTCATATCGCCCTTTATGACGTTTATAAGCTGAGGCAGCTCGTCCAGACTCGTCATCCGGAGGAATTTCCCCACTTTTGTGATCCGAGGATCGTTATCGACCTTGAAAACAGGTCCGTCCATTTTGTTGAGCTTCATAAGCTCGCCTTTCCGCGCCTCGGCATCGGATACCATTGTGCGGAATTTATACATTTCAAATTCTTTTCCGAATCTTCCTGCTCGTGTCTGTTTGAAAATCGGGTTATGTCCGTCAAAGCAGAAGATCACCAGTCCTATCAGCAACATGATCGGCGCAAACACTATCAGTGCGACAAGCGAGAGAATTATATCCACGGTCCGCTTCACCTTCCAGAAATACTTACGATTATGCATATTGCACTTTTTCAGTATTTCCTCAACGAGCGCCTTCTCGGCAGGATCTTTTATTTTTTCTTCCGCTATGTACGCCATTTTATGTCTTGATTCTCCCGATAATATCCCAAAAACACATTTGCGAAAAGCAAACGGTTCAACATGAATCATTATATCAATATTCATGCATATTATAAGGTATTTTTTGTTTAATGTCAATACACACTTTTTACCATACATATACTTTCAGATTCAAAAATGCTGTCGAAATTTACTTTTCGCAATCTTCCGTTCAGTGGATATCATTTACACAAACAATGTTGCGAAACCATTAACTCCGAAGTAATCTTCGAAAGCCGCGCAGCATATAATCAAGCGGTGATATGATATGTTTTCTGCCGTACTCGGTATACTTGCAGGTGCGTTCCTGCTCATGCTCAGAGCACAGGGCAGCGGCGCATTCCCGCCGCCGCTTGACAAAAAAACGGAACACGAGCTGTTTGTCAGGGCGCGCGCGGGAGACAGGGCTGCGCGCTCCCTGCTCATTGAACACAATCTGCGGCTTGTCGCACACATCGTGAAAAAATACTACACTGCAAACCGCGACCAGGACGACCTGATCTCGGTCGGCACGATCGGGCTTATCAAGGCAATCGATTCCTTCAACATCGACAACGGTGCGCGGTTTGCGACGTATGCCGGAAAATGTCTGCAAAACGAGATACTCATGTATTTCAGAGCGCAGAAAAAGCAAAGTATGGAGAATTCACTTTCGGATGCTGTCGACGTTGACAAGGACGGGAATCCGCTCACATATATGGACATTCTGTCTGTTGACGACGACATTATTGACGAAATCGACCTGCGTATACGCTCCGCAAAGCTTTACAAAGCCATTTCGGAAAAGCTGAATGACAGAGAACGTACGGTGATAACGCTTCGTTACGGTCTGAACGGCGGCAGATGCTACACGCAACGCGAAGTTGCGGAGCGGCTCGGTATTTCGAGAAGCTATGTCAGCCGGATCGAAAAGGTCGCACTTGAAAAAATACGGGAGGCGCTCTGAGCGCCTCTTTTTTGACGGAAAAGCTTGACGCGGGTCGTTTTTTGCAGTATACTGGTTTCCATGCATATCTGATTTACTCAAGGTAATACCGGGTAATTAGGGCGGCATTACCTTAAAAAGCGAGGAAAGCATATTCCCGGAAGCGTTTCTGATATATTTTCTGTTTGTCATCGGCATCGTGCTCATCGTAAAGGGCGGAGACTGGTTTGTTGACGGCGCGGTCTGGATCGCAGAGGTCACAAAAATACCGAAGTTCATAATCGGGGCGACGATAATCAGCGTTGCAACAACACTGCCCGAAATAATCGTGTCCACCATTGCGGCGATCGAAGGGCATGGAGTTCTTGCTTCCGGCGCTTTCGACTGTGTTGCCGCATCGCAGGACAAGGTCGGTATGGCGATCCGGTACGACGACCACTTACTACTTCCAGCGTAATCTTCTCGGAGACGTCATTGGTATTTATAACACCAGCGGCACAAAGGTTAGCGGCTATGCCTACGACGCTTGGGGTAACTGTACCATTACTCTTAACACTAACGGTATTGCTACTAAAAATCCGATCAGATACCGTGGATACTATTACGACGAAGTATCTGGACTCTACTATCTCAACGCGCGCTACTACTCCCCTACTTGGCGTAGATTTATCTCGCCCGATGATACGGCATATCTTGAGCTTGGAACACCCAATGGAATTAATCTTTACATTTACTGTAATAATGATCCTGTAAACTATGCGGATCCGAGCGGATGCATTGCCATTTCAACAATTATAATTGGATGTTTGGCAGCTTTTGCTGTAGGTTCAGCAGTAAGTGCGGTTTCACAAGGACTTCAATATGGATGGAATGAAATAAGTGTAGGCCAGGCTTTGATTGATGGTCCATTTGCTGCGGCATCTGTTGCTTTAGCTGCAACAGGCATACCTTTTATTGCTTCTGTTGGCGTAGGCGCAGCAATGGGATTTGGGCAATATGCTATAGGCGCTGCGTTTCATAATGAAGCAATGACACTTCAAGGGGCCATTATTTCGACAGTTTTAGGCGGAATCGGTGGTGCTGTCAGTGGAGCAGGAGCCAAAAACCTTAGTACTCTTGCGTCTATTTATGATGATATGACAGGAAGAGCAGCACAGGGCGTTAAAGCATTGATTACCGCAGCGCAAAGATATGGTTTTGGCAGTAAGCAATTTGCTCTTGTAAACAACTTGTATGGCAAAGCTATACAGTCAGCTGTGAACCAAGGAATAAAAAAAGCTTTTGTAGGTGCTACAATTAAGATTATCGGTACTACAGTTGCCAATCCGTTTGTCAGCATGGGAACTAATAGCGTAGTTGATTTCCTTACAAATTAATCTTAGGAGCGTTGATATGACTAAATATCTTTTATTGCTGATTGTTTCGGTAACTCTTGTTGTCACGTGGGTTTTTTCAACTCAAAGTCAAGGGGGCTTGAGATTCGCTGATAATGAAAAATTGGTTGTACAATCCAATTCAATTTTGAGGAAAATCTTGTTAAAAAAAGATAATCAAGATTATCCACTGAGAATATATAAAGTCATTCCATGGGTAATTAATGTGGTTCTGTTCCTCATTGTATTATTGGTTTATGTGGCATATGCAATTTTTTATCATAATCCAGCTGGACTGATGATAAAAGGATTTTTAGAAAGTGCTAGTGTGCAGATTTTCAGTTTGATATGGTTTTTATTGAATTTCCTTTATATAGGAATCATCAATGCCTTGTAGCCCAGTTTTTTAAACCCTTCTCTAATTGCACAAAGTCATTTCTTGGTTAGACGATTATTATTGGAGCATATAGGCTGTATTTTATCTCCACAAAATAGTGATTGTTTATTTCAGAAAAAATAGCGAGTCTTATACGGTAGAAAAATCGGAACAGTCTCGCAGTGAAAACCATGTTTGGCCTTTTATGAGGGGTGTCGCTTCGGCGGCACCCTTTTTCTTAAGGCCGTAGAGTAGCCTCTGAAACAACCAAACTCTTGACGAAACCTTTGTTTACGAGTATAATAATATTGGTAATGTTATTGGCGTAAAGACTTATAGCTACACCACCGGTTCGCTCGGTTCTATGATTTCCCGGCAGAGCTTCTCATCATCGCGCTTGCCGCACTGTTCGCATTCTCGCTCGGCGGCTCCTTCTCAATCGGCGGCGCCGCTGTTTTGCTGCTCATCTTCGCTCTTTACATTTTTGAAAACATACGCTCTGCTAAAAGCGACCCCGCGAAAAACACAGAGGAACGCCCCTCAACCGACAGGAAAACAGTCGTGCTGAATATACTTCGCGTTGTTGTCGGTGCGGCGTGCATTGTCATCGGCTCACAGCTCCTCGTCAACAACGGCAGCGACATTGCCGCGTCGCGGGGTGTTTCGGAGGCTATCATCGGCGTTACAATAGTGGCTATCGGCACGTCGCTCCCCGAACTTGCCACTGCGATAACCGCCGTGGTTAAAAAACAGACCTCGATGTCCGTCGGCAATGTTATCGGTGCAAACGTCATCGACACGGCACTGATTCTTGCGGTCTGTTCTTTCATATACGGCGGCAAACTCCCGGTTTCGGCACAGAACATATATCTCGACTTCCCCGTTGCCATTCTTGTTTCGCTCATTGCCGCAGTTCCCGCAATCATAACAAAGCGATTCCACCGCTGGCAAGGCGTTCTTATGCTTGTCATCTATGTCGCATACCTGCTCATCGTGACGGTGGGTCTTGACGGATATCTTGCGATTTTTGCCCGATAAAACACGGCTTTCTGCCAATAATCGAACAGGACGCTGCGCCATTGATGCGCAACTGCTCTCTCACCGCCACCTGACCGTATGCGCACCTGGACAAGAGCGGAAAAGACATCAGTGCGGAAACCATCAGCGCGCTGTTCGATGATCGGCATCACGACTAATCGTGGTGCCGATTTCTGACAGGTGGTGAGCGCATGGAACAGATTACCAGTGCTGACGCGGCAAGGGCGTACCTGCATATATCCAAGCGAAAATTCCTGTATATGCTGCAAAACGGCTATATCCGCTACGAGGATAACGGCAACAAAACGCATCGGTATTCCTTGCGGATGTGCGATGTGGAAGCCCTGCGGGAGGAAATGAACGAGCATCCCGAGCGATTTGCCGACCTGAACGGGCAGTTTACGGCGCAAAGGAACAAACCGCCGATACCGACCGTCGTACTGTCACAGGACGAGGCAAAGATACTGCGTGAGTACATAACAAAATGCTTGAGCAAATATCCCGATGCCTTGCCGAGCAAGCTGGCGGCAGAGCTGACCGGCTTGACGGTGGGAACGCTCAACCGCCATGTGTCAAGAGGCAACATCTTCGGCGCGGTAGTCGGTGGAAAGGTGCTCATCAGCAAACAAAGTCTGATCGGATACCTTGCCACGCCGGATGTCGTGCGAAAAGTTACGACAGCACAGATGAAAAACTGCTTGCTGGTTACAGGCGGGCATCAAAGCAATAAAGAGCAAAGGAATGGTCTCAAGATATGCTTGAGGCTCTTCCTTTGCTCTTTGTATCGGTATTGGGCTGACGGCAAACTATAATAAAAAAGCAATAATACAGGCAACAACAATCAAAAACGCTGCTACAATACCAAAGCATCCGACAGGTTTTTTGGCCGGAGTGGTATATATCGGTTGAGATTGCCGTTTGGGTTGCGGCGTTGTTGAGAAACGAGGCTGAGCTGATTGCTTTCTCAGCATAGCAAGCGGGTCTGTCTGATTTAATATTTTTGCTCTGAAAGAACGAACAAAATCAATATCCTCTTGCGAGCAGATATCAACGGTCATTGAATTGCGGGAATGTGCCAATTCATTTCGAATGTTTCTCGCCGATTTTAAACGATTGTAATCAGATACCCAGCCGGAAACATTGATCGACCCTCGATGGGCTTTTTTGTCCATATCCTCAAGATACAAGGTGACACCGAGCTTGTTGTCCACAGATCCGCCGTAGATATCTCTGCATAAATTGTCAAGTGCTTTAAACTCGTCAAAAAACTCATAATTTAAATAGCTCATAGGTGCCTCCTTCCATGTTTTCAAAAACAAAAGCCGCAAGGAAATCCTTGCGGCTTTTGCTGCGGCTTAACCGCGCTTTGGCGGAGAGGAAGGGATTCGAACCCTTGTGCGATTGCTCGCAAACTGATTTCGAGTCAGCCCCGTTATGACCACTTCGATACCTCTCCGTATATGTTCACCCTCAAAAATGAGGGAAACAATCATTATTCAATTTTTTAGAAAACCCGTCAGATAAGCCAATCAGAAAAATCATCAACCACACGAATACGCGAAAAAGCAACTAAGTCAATGCATTCAGGTTGATATTGGTACTTCCGTGAAATGCCGCGCCAAGCGATAGATTCACGATAGCTTCATTATTATATCAGCTCGGCGAGCGTTTTGCAATAGTTTTTTTGAAAATCGTGCAAAAAGTTTTCGCAAGTGAATTCCGGAAGTAAGCTACGCTGTGAGATCCGAAAACGCATCTGTACGTAGCGGGCTTTCACCGCCAAGTTTTATAGCGCATACCGGGGCTGCATATCAAAAGGTCATCGCAGCTTAACGCGCGGTGACCTTTTTTACGGTTATTTTTTGTTGCAACCGGAGCAATGGCAGCTCCACAGCTTTTCGGCGCAGGGCGCCCAGTTTTTCGCGTACTCCTCGCACTTGTCACAGAGATTGTCGGCGCTTTCGGGCGACTGCATATCGGTGGAACGCGCACCCGTTTCGCGGATGATGCCTCTCAGCTTTTCGGGATTTTCAAGCATGGGACACGGGCGCAGATGGTTCTCGTTGAACGGCTGACCGTCGTGGTACGCCATAAACAGCGGCGAACGCAATATTTCAAGCAACGATTTTTCCCTGATGTTGGAATCGGAATAGTGTATGAAAACGCACGGATCGGCATCGCCGTTGGCGTTTATGTGGAAATATCTTCTGCCACCCGCGATACAGCCGCCGACATGTTCGCCGTCGTTCTGGAAATCCATCGCAAACATCGGCTTTGTCGAACGTATCTCGCGGATACGGTGATACATATACTCACGCTGTGCGGCTGTCGGAAGCAGCCCCGTCACGGCATCGTTGCCGACGGGCATATAGTGGAAATACCACACGAATTTAGCGCCCCACTTCACCATCTGATCGACGTATTCATCGGAGCTTATGCTGTCAAGGTTATTGCTCGTATAGCAACAGCTTATGCCGAACGGCAGCTTCTTTTCACGCAGAATATCCATTGCCAGAACGACCTTGGCAAACGTGCCGCTGCCGCGTCTTGCATCGGTAGATTCTTCAAATCCCTCTACGCTGAGTACGGGGATTATGTTTTTCACCCTGAGCAGCTCATCGGCAAACCCGTTGTCGATAAGTGTGCCGTTCGTAAACGTCATAAATTCGCAATCGGAATGTCTGCGGGCTATTTCAAGCAGGTCCTGCTTGCGTACAAGCGGCTCGCCGCCGGTATAGATATAGAAATAAACGCCCAGCTCCTTGCCCTGGGTCACAATCAAATCGATTTCATCGACGGTCAGGTTGAGCTTATTGCCGTATTTTCGCGCAATGAGTACAAAATACTCCGAAATTATGCAAACCGAGGTAAATGTATAATAACGCCGACGGCGCGTGGAATCATAAGAAAGCAAAAACAGCGTTTTCACCTGCTTTTTCAAACAAAAACGCTGTTTTGTTCTGTGTTTTCAATACTTTTGTGCTTCAATAGAGCCAGCCGAGTCGATACAGCAGCTCGGCGGACAGCAATGCGCCGCCTGCGGCGCCGCGAAGCGTATTATGAGAAAGACAGACGAACTTGAGGTCAAAAATATTATCCTCTCTCAGCCTACCGACGGTCACACCCATACCGCCGTAAATGTCGCGGTCAAGCCTTGTCTGCGGGCGGTTCGGCTCGTCGATATATGTGATGAACTGTTCGGGTGCATGCGGAAGCTTCAGCTCCTGAGGGAGCCCTTTGAAGTCAGACCAACGCTTAAGCACAGTATCGATATCCGGCTTTCTCCTGAATTTGACCGCAACTGTTGCAAGGTGTCCGTCGGAGACGGGAACACGTATGCACTGTGCGGAAATCACGGGAGCTTCGGCGTTGACGATCACATCGCCGTCAATATGTCCCCATACCTTGAGAGGCTCTCTTTCGCTCTTTTCCTCTTCGCCGCCGATATACGGAATGACGTTGTCGACGATTTCGGGAAAATCGGAAAACGTTTTGCCGGCGCCCGAAATTGCCTGGAAGGTTGTGACGAAGACCTGTTCTGGTTCAAAATCGAGAAGCGGTGTGAGGGCGGGAACATAGCTCTGTATAGAGCAGTTGGGCTTCACGGCGATAAAACCTTTTTTTGTGCCGAGACGCTTGCGCTGTGCCGCGATAATTTCCGCATGGTCGCTGTTGACTTCGGGAATCATCATAGGCACGTCGAGCGTATGGCGGTTTGCGGAGTTGTTTGAAATAACGGGAATTTCGGCTTTCGCGTACGCTTCTTCAAGCGCGCGGATCTCATCTTTCGGCATATCGACCGCGCAGAGGATAAAATCGACATTTTTTGCGACCTCGTTCACCTCTGATGCGTCAAGCACGACCATTCTCTTTACTTTTTCCGGGCAGGGTATACCGAGCTTCCAGCGTCCTTCGATTGCCTGTTCATAGGTCTTTCCGGCTGAACGCTTGCTGGCTGCAAGGCAGGTGAGGTCAAAATACGGATGATTCTGAAGCAGAGTTATGAAGCGCTGACCGACCATTCCGGTTGCGCCCACGACTCCGACACGAAGTTTGTTCATTGGGGATGCTCCTTGAAATTCAGATAAGACTTGCATATATGCCGGGGATGCTGCCCTCGATGACAGTTGCACCGCAGCACTTGTTATAGAAATTTGCAGGACCGGCTGAACCAATGACGGCATAGCCATATCCCTCGTCGCGCATGGCTTCGAGGCAGCGCATAAGGAGCGCTCTTCCGATTTCGCGTCCGCGATATTCGGGGTCAACGCCCGTGGGACCGAAAAAGTCCTTATACGTGCAGTCGTAGCCTGCAAAGCCGACGATTTTCTTTGCGACGGTGTCATAAGCGACAAAACAGGACACGGGGAATTTTGTGAACGCGGCATCGATCTCATTTGCCCAACCGATGTGAAAATGTTTGAGTATGAAATCGTGCACCTTGTATTTGTTGGGAGTCATGGGACGGATGATCTGTATGTTCTGCTCCGCGAGCTTTGCGTAAAGAGCGCTGCTGTCGGGAAGCTCATACAATTTTACGAGCATATCGGGCATGGTAGAACCACCTTTCAGAAATTGAAATTCATATGTCTGAGAACTTCCCTTGCAATCGCCATACAGGCTACGGGACCGGGGTGCACTCTGTCACCCGAGAACGTCGTGGTGTAGATCGCAGAAGAAAGTCTGTCTATTTCGGGCTGAAGGTCGCAATATGCGACACCGTATTCGTCGGCAAGGCGTTTGCAAATGCCGGAATACTCAATTATACGCTTCATGAACGTATCTTCGCGGTTAAGTTCGAAGAAAATAGGCGAAATGAGCATGAAGCCCTTTAATGTTTT
>ERZ827440.1438-NODE-1438-length-26066-cov-9.787782_pt1 | contig 26066 bp, 17 predicted proteins | sample MGYA00519774_ERZ827440 | MGnify/ENA primary metagenome ERZ827440 (study PRJEB31778, sample SAMEA3449302) | human gut metagenome | biome: human gut; feature: human-associated habitat; material: faeces | place: United Kingdom | collected 2010/2012 ... | reverse complement strand
TGGCCACCATGGCCACCACGCCAAAGGCATCGGTGACCACGTTGCCGCCCAGGGCGTCGCAGGCGCCCATGGCGAAGGGCAGCAGGAAGGTGGCGGTCATGGGACCGGAGGCCACGCCGCCGGAGTCGAAGGCGATGGAGGTGAATATTTTCGGCACCACGAAGGACAGAGCCAGACTCAGGGCATAGCCCGGCAGCAGGAACCACATGATGGAGATGCCCGTCAGTACCCGGATCATAGCCAGGGCCAGGGACACGGACACGCCCAGCGACAGGGCCAGGTTCATGGCGCTGGCGGGGATGGAGCCAGCGGTGATCTCCTCCACCTGACGGTTGAGAATGTGGACGGCAGGCTCCGCCGCCACGATGAAGTAGCCGATGACCATGGCGATGGGGATCAGCACCCAGCTGCACTCCAGGGAGGCGATGCTCTGGCCCAGGAAGTTGCCCACGGGCATGAAGCCCACGTTGACGCCGGTCAGGAACAGCACCAGGCCCAGATAAGTATACAGGAAGCCCACGATCATGCTCATGACCTGGCGGCGGTTCAGGCGGCGGGTCAGCAGCTGGAAGATCAGGAAGAACCCGGCAATGGGGGCCAGGGACACCAGAATTTCCTTGAAATACTCCGGCAGAGCGTGGGTATAGGAGCGGAACATCTCCACGGTGTCCTGGGCGTCGGGCACGGTCACCGGGGTATAGCTGCTGCCGTCGGGCTTGTATAAAAGACCCAGCAGCAGCACCGTCAGGATGGGGCCGATGGAGCACAGGGCCACCAGACCGAAGCTGTCGCCTCCGGCGTGCTTGTCGTTGCGGACGGCACTGACGCCCACGCCCAGAGCCATGATAAAGGGCACGGTCATGGGGCCGGTGGTCACGCCGCCGGAATCAAAGGCCACGGAAAGAAATTCCTTTGGCACAAAGGCGGCCAGCACAAAGATGAGCCCGTAGAACACCACCAGCAGCTTGGGCAGGGCAATGCCCAGCAGCATACGCAGGAAGGCGACCACGAGAAACAGCCCCACGCCTGCCGCCACCGAGAGGATGAGGGTTATGTTGGGGATGGAGGGCACCTGATTGGCCAATACCTGTAAGTCGGGCTCCGAGATGGTGATGAGGAAGCCCAGCAGAAAGCCGACACCGATGATGAGCGGCATGCTCCGGCTTTTGGTGAGCATTGCGCCCACCCGCTCGCCCATGGGGCTCATGCTCATCTCCGCGCCCAGCGTAAAGAACATGATGCCCACAATGATCATAGCCGCGCCCAGCAGGAAGCAGAGCAGGATGCTGGGGGAGACGGGAGCAATGGAGAAGCAGAGCACCAGCACGATGGCCACGATGGGCAGCACCGCCTGAAGCGCTTCCAATAATTTTTCCCGCAGTTTGGGGATGGATGCCTTGAGAATAATGTCCACCGACCTTTCGAGAAAATATTTCCGCAGTGTACAAAACACATGCGGATATATGAATAGTATACCGAAAAGCGGAAAAAGGGGTCAACTAAGAAACGGTAAAGATGGATAAATGAGCGCAAAATTTACAAATTGGATATCAAATGGAAACCGATGAGAAATAAAACGCCCGGCGGGACAGACCAGCCGGGCGGGAAAAGCATTATTTGACTTCCTGTTTGCCCAGAACGTCTGAGGTGGGGGTCTGGAAGGTGGGGATGTCGGCGTAGGGATCGGGGGTCGTATCTGCAGGCAGGCTCTTCATGTACTTGTCCATGGATTCGGCCACCTGCTTGGCAATGGCCACGGCCTCGACCACGGTACGGGCACCCATAACGGCATCGCCGCCGGCAAACACGCCCTCGCGGGTGGTGCTGCCGTCCTCGCTGACGGTGAGCAGGCCCTTCTGGTTGGTCTCGATGCCGGTGGTGGTCTTGACGAGAGAGTTCTCAGAACCCTGGCTCACCGAGACGATGACGCCGGTGTGGGGGTAGAAGGTCTCGCTGCCCTCCACCTGCACGAACTTGCCCTCTTCGTTCTTGACCGTGTCGCGGCAGATCAGGCCGTTTTCCCGGATCTCCACCGGGGCCTTGCAGAAGCGGAAGCCCACGCCCTCGAGCTTGGCATAGCTGACCTCGTACGCAGAGGCGCTGATGCAGCTCTCGTCCCGGCGGGCATAGCAGGTGACATGGCGGGCACCGTTGCGGATGGCGGTGCGGGCGCAGTCCATGGCCGAGTTGCCCACGCCGATCACGGCGATGTCGTCCCCCAGCCGGAAAGCCTTGGAGTTGGCCAGATAGTCGATGCCGAAGGCCACGTTGCCCAGGGTCTCACCCTTGATGTGCATGGCGTTGGCCTTCCACAGACCGGCACCGATGAACACGCTCTTGTAGCCGTCGCGGAACAGGTCGTCGATGGTGATGGTCTTGCCGATGGTGGTGTTGGGCCGCACCTTGATGCCCTTGAGCTCCAGATGGCGGTACTGGAAATCATCCAGCACACTGTCCGGCAGGCGGTAGTTGGGGATGCCGTAGCGCATCACGCCACCGATCTTGTCGCGGGTGTCAAAGATGGTCACATCGTAGCCCCAGCGTGCCAGCAGCACCGCAATGGTCAGGCCCGCCGGGCCGGAACCCACCACAGCCGCCTTCATGCCGTTCTTGGGGGCCGGGCCAGCGGTCATCTTGTTGGCGTAGGTGGTGGAGATGTAGTCCTCGATGATGGAAAAGTGCACCGGGTCGTGGCTGGGCATCCGGTTGCGCACGCAGTGGCCCTCGCACTGGTTCTCGTGGTTGCACACCAGACTGCACACGGTGGTGAGCGGGTTGTTTTCAAACAGCATCTGGCCTGCGGCGTCCATCTGGTTTGCCTTGAGCAGACGGATCACCTCGGGGATGTTGGTGTGGATGGGGCAGCCCTCCTGACACAGCGGCTTTTTGCAGCCCAGGCAGCGGTTGGCTTCGTCCAGAACATGAAGTGCCATGCGTTCCTCCTTGGATCGGCGGGGCCGATCTTCCTTCTTCTTCTCACATGTTGTATCCAACATTGCATTGTTTTAATGATACACCCAATACGGCACGGTTACAAGAGCGGAATTGCTGATTTTTTGCCAGAATTTTTTGTCAATTCGTCAAAAAGATATTTTTTTGACGATATATTCCGCCCATCGGGGCCGGGTTTGCCCGGCACAGGGCCCCAAAGTCGCTGGCCGCTGCCTGCGCCGCCGCCATCCGGGCACCGTCGGGGCCGGTCTGGGCCAGCTTTGTCAACGAGTGAGACACCGGAAGGGACACCTGCCCCAGCAGCGGCAGGGCGTCCTTCCGTGCTCCCAGCAGGTGCAGCGCCGGCGGCAGGGCCGGCACCGTGTCGGCCGTATAGCCCAATGCAGCATCCATGGCAAGGCGGCGCATCCGGGCCCGGGGGTAGCGCACCGTGGTCAGGGCATCCAGCAGCTGCGGCAGACTGGTGCTCTGTCGCACCGCGTGTTCCAACCGGTGTTCCAGCCCTTCGGACACTCCGCGCACCGCTGCAAAAGGCTCCGGCTTTGCGCAGGCTGCCCGCAGCAGTGTCAGCTCACACCGGCCTGCCGCGTCAAAATCCGTATACGCACCGTCATTTTCCGCCGTTTTATACAATTCAAACGCCTTTTCCGGCACAAACGGGGCCACGGCCTCGGCTCCGCCCTCGGCCCAGAGAGCCCGCAGAGCGCTGGCACTGGCAAATTGCGCGTGGCCGCTCTCTTCCAGCGTCTGCCCGTGGTTGGCCCCCCTGCGGGGCAGCGGCACCGGGGTCATGCCTGCCCGCTGCTCCAGGATGGCGCGGCAGTATTCCACGGCCAGGTTGTTGTTCGGCTGGCTCAGCAGCGCCGCCATGGCAGGGTCGGCCCCCACGGCCTGCACTGCCGCCTGCCGGGCTGCCGCAAAGCTGCGCGCCCCGGCGGCCAGCTGCTGCTTCAGTGCCGCGCGGTAGGCCGCACTGTTCAGCACCCGGGCGGTTTCCAGCAGCAGGGCAGCGTCCGGGGTCTCGGCCCCGAACACCAGGGCGTCGCACCCGGTGGCCGCCAGCAGATGCACCCCGGCCCGTGCAAAGGCCTCCGCCCCCGCACAGGCCCAGGGGGCCGGCAAGGCAAACACGAGGTCGGCCCCGCACTCCAGCGCGGCGCGCACAGAGCACCGGTATTGGTCTTGAGATACGCGCGCAGATCTGCGCAGGCGCTCAGCTCCTGCTCCAGCGCGGCTGTCGGTTTTTCTTGCATTTTGGACTCCATATCGATATGATAATAATATCCTATCACATTTTCGGAGAGAATCAATGGATTTTTTTGAGAAGTTTGCCCGGGAACACGGCCTGCGGCTGCTGCAGCCGCTGGGCGGAAAGCCGGAGACGATCTGGCTCGCGCAGACGGCGGAGGGAGAAAAACGCGTCCTGCGCCGTTACGCGGGGCAGGACGCGGTCTGCCGGAAGCTCGTCGGCGTGCAGACGCCGCAGCTGGCGCAGGTCTACGCCTGCCAGGACGCGGACGAAGACACCGTCAGCGAGGAGGAATATATCGACGGGACGCTGCTCTCGGATCTTCTGCGCCGGACGCTGCTGGACGAGCGGCAGGCGGCCGCCGCGGCGCGCGAGCTCTGTGCCGCGCTGCAGACGCTGCACGGCCTCGGCTACGTCCACCGGGACGTGAAGCCGGAAAACGTCATGCTGACGAAGCAGGGCCGCGTGGTGCTGCTGGATCTGGACGCGGCTGCGCCGCTGCTCGGCAGCCCCGACCGCAACACGCGCCTGCTCGGTACGGCCGGCTATGCCGCGCCGGAGCAGTTCGGCTTTGCCCGCTGCGACGTGCGGGCGGATATTTTCGCGCTGGGCGTGCTGCTGAACGTCATGCTGACGGGCGAGCACCCGTCGGTGTGCCTGGCGAAGGGGCGGCTCGGCCGCATCATCCGCCGCTGCACGCATACGAACGCCGCCCAGCGCTACGAAAGCGTCGACGCCCTGCTGCGGCAGCTGCCGAAGGCCGGGCCCGCGCACCTGTGCGCCCTGTGCGGCGGCGTGACGCCGGGCGGCGGCTGCGTCTGGTGCGGCGGAGCGGCGAAGCGAAAGGCGGGGCAGAAGCTCGGCTGGGTCCTCGCGGCCGCGATCGCGGGGCTGGCCCTCGCCGTGGGCGGCTACGCGATCGGTCTGCAGAACCCGACCGCTGCGATGGCGCGCCCCGCGCAGGCGCAGCAGCAGGGGCAGCAGGAAGCCGAACCGGCCCTCGCCGCGGAGGTGACGTTCCGGCAGTCGACGCCGGTGGAGGTCGCGGCCTGGCCGGGCGGGGACATCCCGTTTACGGCCCCCTTCTTCTGCGATCTGGACGGCGACGGGGAGGAGGAGCAGTACTGCTTCGCCGTGGCCGACATCTGGCCGGGCGTGAGCAAGATCCGGGTCGTGCAGCGCGGCGGGCGCGGCTATGCTCCGGGCATTCAGATCACGGAAAATTATCTGCCCGTGATTTGCCGCGAGACGGCGGACGGGGGCTTTGAGGCCGTGCCGGAGCTGGTCGATCTGCTGGAGGACCCGGTGATCACGCTCTATTATCTCGGCGAGCGGCCGAAGGAGCTGATCTCGGCCGTGCAGCTGCCGGGCAAGCGCTTCGGCGTCTGGACGGGCGAGGTGGAGGCGCGGGCGACGCTCGCGTGCGCGGGCGAGTGGGTCATACTGGCCCGCGCGACGGTCGCCGGGCAGCCGGTCGAGGCCGCCATCCGAAAGGATATTCATCCATTGGAAGAATAAAAAACCATATTAAGCAGCCAGCATAACAAAAGCGGCTCGCTTTGTGATACCCTATTCTCAGTCGTATGCAAAAGAATGCGAAGGAGAATGGATCATGAAGCGAGTCGTTTGTTTATTGCTGAGCCTCATCCTGCTGCTGGGCCTCCTGCCCACCGCACTGGCGGAGGGCGGGGACAGCCCCAACTGGGTCATTGAAGTTAACAGCAGCGGAGCGGAGAGCGGACAGAGCCGCGCACAGGAGCTGCGCGTGATGTACGGCAATCAGATCCGCTTTCATCTTTATGAAGATGCTGCTGCGCAAAGCCCGCTGACGGGGCTGCAGGAGACCTTCTATGTGGTCGATGGAAAAACGACGTATCCTGTCAATGGCAACGGCGCGGTCTCGCAGGGAGAACGCGCAGGGGAGTATATCCTGGATACGTCGAAATTTGGCGGCAGTTGGGTCGAGCTCCATTTGCATGACAGCGACAACAAGGACTATTTTTTCTTTATCATTGTCATGATCGAGGATATCGGCTGGTTCTGGTCGCGCAGTCCGTCTGTCGCCTCGGCGCTCCCGGGCGGCCGGGCGGTCACGGCAAAGTATGACGGCAGCGAGGACGTCAGCGTGTATCTCATGGCGACGCATACGACTGCCGGTGCGGTCCTTCCGGATGATTTTGAAGCGCCGGAGGGCTTCACGGTCAGGCAGCTGACGCAGTTCTGCTGGCGCGTGACCTGCAAGGCGGACAAGAGCTGGAAAGGCGAAAAGAAGAAGCTCACGCTGTACATGGACAAAGCCTGGACGTCGATCTTTGACCTTGGCACGGACTATACTGTCACCTTCTGTGCAGATGGGAATGAGCCGCGCGGGAAGGATGCGCCCGCGCCGTCCGTCATCGGTCAGCTCGCGGCCATCCCGGTGACGATCAACGGCCGGAAAAGGACCTGCTACATGGGCGTCGGCGAATACAACAACGGAAAATACGGCGTGCTGACGTCGAGCTCCATGGGTGGCCTGGAAAGCGCAGACATGCGGGCGCAGCTCGCGGTCGGCCTCTGGTGGCAGACCAGCTCGGGCGACGGTACGTACGATCTGACCGCGCTGAGCGCGGATGAGGTACAGGCGGTCATTGCGCAGGTCGACAAATTTGACCTCACCGCGACTGCGGAAGGCGAACAGACCGGAACACTGAACTATACAGAAGATACGACCGTCACCGCCGGGATGCCCTGCCAGCGGATCTACACGCTGACGGGCGCGGACAAGGGCAAATGGCGCTTCGAGGCCAGCTGCACGGTGGACGGCGAGCCCATGACGGCCTCCGGCACCATCACCCGCACGGTTGCGACAGCGCATGCACTGAAGCCGGAGCAGTGCAAAACAGTCAAAGCGATCAACGAGGGACTGGAAGAAGTCATTCAGGGAATCGAGTCCGGCGAGCACGTGATCACCGTCGACCTGCGGAGGACAGGAGAAGAATATTCTGCATCGGACTCGGACCGCAGCGCCTATCGCGGCCAGATCCTGATCCCGGACATCAAGCAGAACAATGTCGATGTGACGGTGGAGTTCCGGGGCGCGAGGGGCGGTACCACGCTGATCGGCGGTATCCAGTCGGAGACGGCGGCCTTCAGCGTCAGCAATGTCAACTTTATCGGGAACGGCAAAGACAAGGAGACCTGGAAGGTATCGGAAGACAACCCGAATGGCCGCGCACCCAACATGGCGTTCTATGGCAACAGCCGGGCCAACGCGAGCGACTGTACGTTCACCGGCTACTACGTCGCCATCTCGTGTGGAAGGGAACTGCGTATGTGCGGGCGAAACAATACTTTTAGGAATAACCACATCGCGTGGAGAATCAGCACAGAGAACAAGAACGGCGGCAATCCCGATGCGCTGAACTGCGTATTTGAAGACAATGAATACGCGATCTGGGTGGAAAGCTTCCATTTTATGCCCAGCTTTTACGCGCCGACCGGCTGCACGTTTACAGACAACGGATGTGACGTGCGCAACAGCGACCGCTGGTGGTTCATCCCCGGCAACTACTTTACGCATAACGGAAACCCGGGCCCGGTGAATGAGATCGGCGGCGGCAGCGGCAATACCTATTGCTACCCCATGGCTTCGGGCGGGACCGTGGATTACAGGCAGTTGGATGCAGCTGGCGACACCGTCTCCAATGCGAATACCAGAACGTACCAGACGCCCGAAAGCGCGCTGGACGGCAAGACCCTCAAGGTCGCGAGCGCCGAAGCCGATACCATTCTTGCGACCTTCTCCTTTGCGGATACAGCCGCGGCGCAGACGGAGCAGGCGCAGACCAGACCCGTGATGCGCGCACGGATGCTGCGCAGTGCGGTCGAGCCTTCGTTTGACGCGACGGTCAGCGTCGACCGCTCCGACGCGTCGAAGATCGTCTTCCACATGGAAAATCCCTGCAAGCAGGTCACTGTCTCGCTGCCCTGCGAGTTCAAGGACGGCACGGTCAAGCTCGGCGAGACCGAGATCCTGGATGCGGAGTTTGACGGCCAGACCGTCTCCTTCCAGACGAAAAAAGCGGGCGCCTACGTCATCGAGAGCAAAACGCCCGTCCAGCCGAAGCCCGACGACGCCGTTACCGGCATCATTTCCGGCATCGTGGCCTCCGGCGCGCTGCAGCCCGGCGCGTCCGCCTCGCAGTTTGCCGACCTGACGAGTGACAGCTGGTACTATGACGGCGTGCGCTGCGCGCTGGAAAACGGCCTCATGACCGGCACGTCCGCGCGGACCTTCGCGCCCGACCGGCCCGTGACCCGCGCCATGCTCGTGACCATCCTCTGGCGGCTCGCGGGCGAGCCCTATGGCCGCGTCAGCCCGTTTGAAGACGTGCTGCCGGGCATCTGGTACGCGCAGGCGGTCAGCTGGGCCTATGACAAGGGCATCGTCACCGGCGTGACCGCGACGAGCTTCCAGCCCGGCGCGCCCGTCACGCGCGAGCAGCTGTGCGCCATCCTGTGCCGCTACGCGGCCCTGACCGGCAAAAATACCGCCGCCTCCGCGTCTTTGGACGCCTTTACCGACCGCGCGCAGGTCTCCGCCTACGCGGAAGCGTCCGTCCGCTGGGCGCTGCAGGCCGGGCTCCTGACCGGCGTGGGCGACGGCCGCCTCGCCCCGCGCAGCGGCGCGACCCGCGCGCAGCTGGCCGTCCTGCTGCAGCGGTTTGCAGGTCTCAAGTAACATTTTTGCCCCCCTCATCGGCTCCGGGACTGCCTGTTGGCCCGGAGCCGATTTTTCCTGTTGCAAAGTCCGGCAGGGTTGGGTATAATACAGGCATAAAATACACAGGAGGTCATTTTTTATGGCTGCAAAGATCGAAAAAACCACCATCATCGGTGACGTTCTGGATATCGCCCCGGAGACTGCTCCGCTGTTCATGGCCATCGGCATGCACTGCCTGGGCTGCCCGTCCTCCCGCGGCGAGACCGTGGAGGAAGCCTGCATGGTCCACGGCGTCGACGCCGACGCCTTCCTCGCGCAGGTCAACCGCTTCATCGAGGCGAACGAAGAGGCTGAAAAGGCCAAGTAACATTCTGCTCCGAAAGGAAGGGCGGCCGCTGGCCGCCCTTTTGCGTGATGGCTATGAAAGTACCGATCTCCAACCGGCTGCTCCTGTGCGCGGCCATGGTGCCGCCCGGCTCGCGCGCGGCCGACATCGGCACGGACCACGGATATCTGGCTGTGCACCTGCTGCGCGAGGGCGTCTGCCCCTTCGTCACCGCGGCGGACCTGCGCGAGCAGCCGCTGCAGAAGGCGCGGGAGAACGCCGCCCGCTTCGGCGTGGCGGACCGGATGCAGTTCCTGCTCTCCGACGGCCTGCAGAGCATCCCGCCGGACGCGGCCGGGACCATCGTCATGGCCGGGATGGGCGGCGATCTGATGGTGCGCATTTTAGAGGCTGCTCCGTGGGTCTGCGACGCGCGCTATACGCTCATTCTGCAGCCGCAGAGCGCCGGGCAGGCGCTGCGGCAGTATCTGGCCGGGCACGGCTTTTTGATCGAGCGCGAGGCGCTGGCGCAGGACGGGCATTTTCTCTATACGGTCCTGCGCGCGAAAAAGGGAACCATGCCCCCGCTCACGCCGGGGCAGCAATACGCCACGCCGCAGCTGCTTGCCGAGGGCGGGCCGCTGCTGGGCGCGTACCTTGCCCGCATCGAGGCTGCCCTTGCAGGCACTGTCCGCGGCCTGCAGAAGGCCAGCGAGCCCGAAAAGCTCCGCTATTACCAGACCGCGCTTGCGGAAATCCAGGAAATGAGGAAACACCATGACGACTGTCCGTGACCTTTACAACGCCCTGTTCGCCTTCGCCCCCGCGTCCATGAAATACGACTGGGACAACGTCGGTCTGCTCTGCGGGCATTTTGACGCGCCGGTCGATACCGTCCTCGTCGCGCTCGACCCCATGCCCGACGTCATCGACGAGGCAAAAAAAGTCGGCGCGCAGTGCATCGTGACGCACCACCCGCTCATTTTTGACGCGCCGCGCGCCATCAACGACGAAAGCTATACCGGCCGCTGCATCCTCGCGCTGGCGGAAGCGCACATCGCCGCGATCAATTTACATACGAATCTCGACGTCTGCCCCGGCGGCGTCAACGACGTGCTGGCCGAAACGCTCGGCCTCGCGGACGTCTCCGTCCTGGACCCCATCGGGCAGGACGCGCAGGGCCGCCCCTACGGCCTCATCCGCACCGGGATGGTACAGGCGCAGAGCCTCGCGGCGTTCGCCGCGTTCGTAAGATCGGCGCTCGGCTGCCCCGGCCTCCGGTTCGCCGACGCAGGCAGGCCCGTGCGCCGTGTCGCCGTCGGCGGCGGCAGCTGCGGCGGCGCGATCGACGAAGTCCTCGCCGCGGGCTGCGACACGCTCGTGACCGCGGATCTCAAATACAATCACTTTGAGGAAGCGAAGTACCGCGGCCTGAACCTCCTCGACGCGGGACACTTTGAGACGGAAAACCCCGTCTGCGCGGTTCTCGCGCGCATCCTGCGCGAAGCGCTGCCGGAGCTGACCGTCCTGCGCGCGCAGGACCACAAAGATGAGACGCAATTTCTCTGAAGTGGTTGACCTGTGCCGTATGGCTGTGATAAAATAGCAAAAGATATATTTGTAACGAAGGGAAGAACACCACATGTCCGGACATTCCAAGTGGCATAACATTCAGAAAACCAAGGGCGCGCAGGACGCCAAGCGCGCGGCTGCCTTCACGAAGATCTCCAAGGAAATGATCGTGGCCGTCAAAGAGGGCGGCGGCATCGCCGACCCGGCGTACAACTCCCGCCTTGCCACCGTCATCACCAAGGCCAAGGCCGCCAACATGCCGAACGACAACATCAAGCGCGTGCTCGAAAAAGCAGCCGCGTCCGGCAGCGGCGACAACTACGAGACCATCACCTACGAGGGCCATGGCCCCTGCGGCGTCGCCGTCATCGTCGAGACCATGACCGACAACCGCAACCGTACCGCGGGCAGCGTCCGCCATCATTTCGATAAGTACGGCGGCAGTCTCGGCACCAACGGCTGCGTCAGCTGGTCGTTCGACCGCAAGGGCGTCATCGTCATCGACAATGAAGACGAAGAGCTTGACGAGGATACCGTCATGATGGACGCGCTCGACGCCGGTGCCGCCGATTTCCAGCCGGAAGAGGGCTGCTTCACCGTCTATACCGACCCCGATTCCATCAACGACGTCGCCAAGGCGCTCGAGGACAAGGGCTATAAATTCGACTCCGCCCAGATCGAGATGGTCCCCCAGACCTACCAGAAGCTCGAAAAGCAGGAAGACCGCGACAACATGGAAAAAATGCTCGACCTCTTCGAAGACGACGACGACGTCCAGAACGTCTGGCACAACTGGGATCAGGAGTAAGCAGAAAACGCGTATAATCAATAAAGAGAAGAAAAGGCAGCGGAGAGATCCGCTGCCTTTTTGCTGCGGCGGGTTCCGCCACTCAGGACCTTCGGGCCAGCTCCCCTTTCAGGGAAGCCTTGGTTCCTGCAAACACAGAAAACCTTCCCGCAAAAAGGTGCAGCCTGACAAACTCAGACTGCACCTTCTATTTATGGCAGTTGTTCTAAGGCAACTAGCTGCAAACTAGATACCCCCGTATCAAGCGGCGCGTACTAAGACGCCCGTAAGGTAAGTCTCGTGTGGAATGATATCTAAAAACTAGGACCTCACCTAAATTCAGGAGCAGAACGCACCCCGCATCCCCCACGCACTCTTTTCTTCCATATCTTTTCTCTTGCGAGAGAAAAGATATGGCCGCCGGAGGCATTCGGCAGTCGCAAATCTGCGACAACAATCCCTCAGTCGCCTGCGGCGCCAGCTCCCTTTACACAAGGGAGCCTTGGGTCCGCTGCGGCGGGGTTATTTTTTGAGGCCGTATTGGTCGGCGAGCTGGTGGAAGCGGGGGAGGCTGCGATCGAGCATGGTTTTGGGGACGCAGTAGGCCAGGCGGACGTAGCCCGGGCAGCCGAATTCGTCGCCCGGCACGACCAGCAGGTCGAGCGCCATCGCCTTTTTGCAGAACGCGGTCGCGTCCGGCTCCGGCGTTTTGAGGAAAAGATAGAACGCGCCCGAGGGCTTCACGCAGGTATAGCCCATGTCCAGAAGCGCCGTATGGATCAGATCCCGGTTCTGCTTGTAGACGGAGATATCCGCCGTCTGCCCGACGCATTCCGCCGCTACGAGCTGGAACATCGTGCTGGCGTTGATATAGCCGAGCGCCCGTCCCGCGCCGTAGATGGCCGCGCGGACGCGCGCATAGTCGGTCAGCTCCGGATGGATGGCCAGGAAGCCGATGCGCTCGCCGGGCAGCGAGAGGGTCTTGCTGAAGGAATAGCAGTAGATGGTGTCCTTGTAGATGGCGGGGATGAACGGCACCTCCTCGCCGTCATAGGCCAGCTCGCGGTAGGGCTCGTCGGCGACGATGTAGATGCGGTGGCCGTATTCGACCGATTTTTTCTCCAGCAGCTCCGCCAGCTTCGTGATGCTCCGGCGGGAGAGGATGACACCGGAAGGGTTGTTTGGGGAGTTCAGGAGGACGACGGCGGTCTTCTCGCTGATGGCAGCGGAGAAGGCGTCCAGATCGATCTGGAAATCCTCCGGGCTCGAGGGCACGGCCGTGAGCGTGCCGCCCGCGGCCTCGGCGTAGAGCTTGTACTCCGAGAAATACGGGCTGAGCGTCAGCACCTCGTCGCCCGGCGAGAGCAGCGCATAGGCCAGCATCGCCAGCGCCGAGGATGCGCCGGAGGTCATATACACGTCCTCCGCGCGGTAGCCGACGCCGAACGTCTTCTCGAGATACGCCGCCATCTTCGCGCGGACGGACGCAAGGCCCGGCGCGGCCGTATAGGCGTGCAGCTGCTCGGCCGGGACGGTCTGCAGCAGGTGCTCGATCGTCTGCCGGACGCAGGACGGCGCCGGGACGGAGGGATTGCCGATGGTAAAGTTGAACACGTTTTCCGCGCCGACGACGGCGGCGCGCTGCTCGCCGTAGGCGGCGAGATCCCGGATGACGCAGCCCTGGCTGCCCCAGGCGACCATTTTTTCACTGACCATATTGCATACTCCTTTATAGTTGATAGTTACAAAAACGCCCATATGACGGCTATGAGCAGCGACGGCAGCAGATTTGCCACGCGGATCTTTTTGCCCCAGACCAGATTCAGCCCCACGCAGAACACCAGCACGGAGCCGACCAGCGACAGGTTGCTGAGCGCCGCATCGGTGAAGACCGGCTGCAGGAGCCTTGCCAGCAGCGTCACGCTGCCCTGCAGGATGCCGACCGGGATGGCGGAGAAGATGCAGCCCTTGCCCATCGAGGCCGTCATGACCATGATGATCACAAGATCGAGCACGGCCTTGGCGAACAGCGTCGCGTGGTCGCCGAGGATGCCGTCCTGGATGGAGCCGACGATGGCCATCGCACCGATGCAGACCGTGAGGGACGCGGTGACGAAGGCGCCGATGAAGCCGCCGTCCGACTCGCTTTTCGTCTTGACCTTGAGCCAGGCGCCGAAGCGCTCCATCCGGTCCTCAAGATCGAGCAGCTCGCCCAGAACCGCGCCGACGGCCAGCGAGAGGATCATCATCATGGTCCCCTGCACCGTCAGCGCCCCGCCTTCCGCGCGCAGCATCTGCGAAAGCGCGCCCGAGACACCCACGAACAGCACGCTCACGCCCATGGCGCTCATCAGCGTTTTCTGCAGCCGCTCCGGGATGCGCCGCCCGCCGAGCAGGCCCGCAAGTCCTCCAACCACGATCGCCGCGACATTGACGATCGTCCCCAATCCGTGCATCCGCGCTTCTCCCCTTCTATCTCTTGTTAGCAGCCAGTATAGCACCGGTTTTCGCCCGCTGCAAGCAAAAAAACGGCCCGTTTCGGGCCGTTCATTTGTCATACCTGAACAAAAAGAAAAGCGCACGCGGACGCGTGCGCTTGTTGTATCCGATCACTGCGCGGTCTCTGCCAGCTCGAGGCCGGGGTTGCGCTTGAGGATGAAGTTGATCGACCACTGCGAGGCGAAGACCAGCAGGCTCCGGCCGCGGTAATCCTCCAGCAGCTCCGCGTCGGTCGAGAGGTACAGGTCCTTGAGATCGGCAACTGGGGCTTTTGTGATGAACCGCAGCTGCTCATACGGCAGCTGCTGCATGCGCAGGTCGACGCCGTATTCGGCCTTCATGCGGTACTGGAACACGTCGAACTGCAGCGTGCCGACGACGCCGACAATGACCTCCTCCATGCCGGAGTTCGGCACCTTGAAGATCTGGATGGCGCCCTCCTGCGCGATCTGCTCCGTGCCCTTGAGGAACTGCTTGCGCTTCATGGAGTCCTTGGCGCTGACGCGGGCGAAGTGCTCGGGCGCGAAGGTCGGGATGCCGCCGAATTTGAACTTCTTGCCCGGGACGGTGATGGTGTCGCCGATGGAGAAAATGCCGGGGTCGAACACGCCGATGATATCGCCCGCATAGGCCTCATCGACGATCTCACGCTCGGAGGCCATGAGCTGCTGCGGCTGCGACAGGCGCATTTTCTTGCCGGTCTGCACGTGATAATATTCCGCATCGCGCTGGAACTGGCCCGAGCAGATGCGCATGAAGGCCAGCCGGTCACGGTGGGCCTTGTTCATGTTCGCCTGGATCTTGAAGACGAAGGCGGAAAAATCGGGGCTGAACGTATCGATCACGCCGCAGTCGGCCTCGCGCGGCAGCGGGCTCGGGGTCATGCGCAGGAACTCCTCCAGGAAGGGCTCGACGCCGAAGTTCGTCAGCGCGGAGCCGAAGAACACGGGAGACAGGCGGCCCGCGCGGACCTCCTCGAGGTCAAATTCGCGGCCCGCGCCGAGCAGCTCCACGTCGTCGATGAGCTGCCGGTGGCGGCGCTCGCCGATGAGGTCCGCGACCTGCGGGTCATAGAGGTCGATCTCCATCTTGTCCGCCCGGTTCTTGCCCGAGACGCCGGAGAAGAAGATCAGCTGGCTCGAGCGGCGGTCGTACACGCCCTGGAACTCCCGGCCGGAGCCCATGGGCCAGTTGCAGGCGTAGGTCTCGATGCCGAGCTCGTTTTCCAGCTCATCGAGCAGCTCGAAGGGATCGCGCGCCTCGCGGTCCATCTTGTTGATAAACGTAAAGATCGGGATATGGCGCATGGCGCAGACCTTGAAAAGCTTCCGGGTCTGCGGCTCGACGCCCTTGGCCCCGTCGATGACCATGACGGCGGAATCCGCCGCCATGAGCGTGCGGTAGGTGTCCTCGGAAAAGTCCTGATGGCCGGGGGTATCCAGAATGTTGATGCAGAAGCCCTCGTACTGGAACTGCATGACGGACGAGGTGACCGAGATGCCTCTTTGCTTTTCGATCTCCATCCAGTCCGATACGGCGGCGCGGGAATTTTTCTTGCCCTTGACCGCGCCCGCCTGCGCGATGGCCCCGCCGTAGAGCAGGAATTTTTCTGTCAGGGTGGTTTTACCGGCGTCGGGGTGCGAGATGATCGCAAAGGTTCTGCGCCGGGAGATTTCTTCTTTCAGGGATGCCATGTATGTTCCTCCAGATCCTGTTTTTTTAAGTCCAAGCAGCGCCGCTGTTACATGGGACACCCTCCAAATCTATCCGTTTTCTTCATTTTCGTCATAACTGGATTAGTTTATCACATGCGTTCCCCTTTTACAAGTGCGCGCACGGCTTTTTCCGCAAAAATGGGACGCATACCCAAAGGCTCCCCTTTCAGGGGAGCTGGCTCGGCGCAGCCGAGACTGAGAGGTTGTCGCAGATTTGTATCTGCTGTATGTCTCCGACGGCCCTATCTTTTCTCTCGCAAGAGAAAAGATAGGAGAGAAAAGAGTGCGTGGGGACGCGGGGCACTTTCTGCCTCTAAATTTAGGTAAGGCCCAATGTTTTAGTTGTCGTTCCACTCGGTGGTCACCTCACGTATATTTTGGTACGCGCCGCCTGATACGGGCGTATCGGATTTGTAACTGGTTGCCGTAGAACGACTGCCATCAATAGAAGGTGCGGTGGAAATTTTGATGCGTGTTACCTTCTTGCGGGGCACCAGGGCTCCCCTTGTCAAGGGGAACTGGCCCGAAGGGCCTGAGGGGTTAGCCCGCCGCAGCGAAAAAGCTCCCCTTTCAGGGGAGCTGTCTGCGAAGCAGACTGAGAGGTTGTCTCTTTCCGGCACAACCTCTCCGTCTCGGCGTTCCGCCGAGCCACCTCCCCTGGAAGGGGAGGCTTTGGATCTGCGCACCCCAAGGCTTCCCCTATGAGGGGAAGCCTTGGGGCTCCTGCCTCGGCCTGAAAAAAGCCCGCTGCCTGGGCAGCGGGCTTTGAGTGCATGTATGGGATCAGGCGTTCTTCTGGGTTGCTGCGAAGCGGTTCAGGATGGCGGCGAACTGGCAGCGGGTGGCGGTGCCGGCGGGCTGGAGCTTGCTGTCGGAGCCCTTGATGAGCTCTGCACCGACGGCCCACTGCAGGGCGGGAACGGCGTAGGCGCTGATCTCGGCCTGGTCAGAGAAGCTGGAGAGGTTCTCGGAGAGGGTCACGGCGTCCATGCCCTGATAGACCGCGTAGTTGAACAGGAACTTGGCCAGCTGTTCACGGGTGACGGCCTTGTTGGGCTCGAACGTGGTCTCGGATGTGCCGCTGGCAATGGCGTTCCTGGCGGCCCAGGCGACGGCTGCTTCATAGTAGCTGCCGGAGACGACGTCGGTGAAGGTGGCCTTCTCGGTCACTTCGGGGCTGCCGGCCAGACGGTAGAGGGTCGCGACGACCATCGCGCGGGTGGTAACGCCCTTGGGGTCGAAGGTGGTGGCGGAGGTGCCGGTCATGAGGCCCAGCTCCACAGCCGCTTCGACGTCGGCCTTGAACCAGTCGGTATCCTTGACATCGGTGAAGCCGGTCTTTTCCTCAGCGGGCTTCTCCTCGGCGGGCTTTTCTTCCGCCTTGGCGGCGGTGACGACGATCAGCTCGATGACGCCGGACGGCAGGCGCTTGCCGGCGGCCTTCTCAGCCGTGAAGTCGGCCTCGGTCGTGCCGCAGACGAAGCGCAGGGAGCCGGTATCCTTGGCGGTCTTGGCGATGTCGGCGACGGTGCCGTCAGCGGCAGCGCCCATGCCCCAGACCAGAGCGATGGCAGCGGGGACTTCCTCGCCCTTGCCGTCCTTGAAGGAATACTTGCCCTCAGTGATATCCTTGTAGGTGGGATTGAACTTGGTGTACGGGCCTTCGCCGCAGACGAAGGCGAGGCTGTCGCCGTCGGCGAAGGAGACGCCGGCGTCGGTCAGGAGGGTGTCGAGGGTCACGTATTCGGTGACAACGACGTCCTGCTCGCCCTTCTTAAAGTATTGATAGCCGTAGCCGTCAGCCTTGGTCTCGGCGAGCTTCTTGAGCTCTTCGGCGGTGTAGCTCTTGGCGAGGGTCTTCTCGCCGTCCGCACCGGCCTGCGTGTAGACGGTCAGGGCGGCGTCCGCGGCGCTGGCCGTGATGGCGAGACCTGCAAATACGGTCACGAGCATCGCAAGCACGAGCAGCATGGATACAAGTTTCTTCATGATGATCTTCCTTTCGGTTCTTTATATTTCAAAAAGCCGTCGATCTTCGTCAGACTCTTTGAAGCAGATCAGAGAGCATGTGCGCGAGCTCGGCGCGGGTAGCGCTGGCCTGCGGCGCGGCGAGGCACGCGGCATAGCTGTCCGCGATGCCGAGGGCGTAGGCCGATTGCACATCGCTTCCGGCCCAGGCGCTGCACTCGGCGACGTAGACCGGCGCGGCATCCGCCGCGGCCTGCACGCCGCGCGTGCGCGCGAAGCGGGCAAGCAGAGCGCAGGCCTGCTCCTTCGTCACGGCCTTATCGGGCGCGAAGGTCGTCCGGCTCGTGCCGGATACGATGCCGTTCTGCGCGCCCCAGACGGCCGCCTGGCGGTACCAGTCGGCCCGGAGGTCGGTAAAGCCGCCGTTTCCCTGCGCGGCGGGGCTGCCCGCCATGCGCCACAGGACCGTCACCAGCATGGCGCGGGTCATGGGCTTTTCAGGCGAGAAGCGGTCCTGCCCGGTGCCGGTCATGATCCCCGCAGCGGTGCAGGTCAGCACGTCCTGCAGGCAGGCGTCCTCCGCCCGCACGTCCGCAAAGCCGGAGGCCGCGAGCGTCCGCACGCCGGACTGCTGCGCGAGCGTCTGCAGGGCCTCAACACCAGTGGTCTGCGAGACGGTCTTTACGCTGTTGCCGCTGTGGCCGGAGGCATAGAGGCCGCAGTTCGTCAGCGACACGCGGCCGAGCACAGCGTGGACGGACTTTTCCGCCTCCACGCGCAGCGTGCCGCCCGTCACCGTGACGGTCTCGGCGGAGAGGATCGCGACGTTGTCGCTGTCCGTCCGGCCGGAGAACGAGGCGTTCGTCAGCGTCACATCGGCGCCGTTGGCGCAGAACGCGCCGCCGTCAAAGCCGAGCTTGTCGGACTTCAGCAGCGTGAGGGTACAGTCCTCGATGGAGATTTTGCTCTTTTCCGCGCCCAGGAAGGCCGCGTTGTTGACCAGCGCCTGCAGCTGGAGGCTGCCGGTGCCGTTGATGGTCAGATCGCCGCCGGAGACGACGGTCGGGCAGGCGTTGCCGGACGCGTCGGCGCAGCCGATGAGCTCGTTGCGGCCCAGCAGCGTCAGGGTATTCTTGCCCGCGAGGGACAACAGCGTCCTGTCGCCCGTGATGCGCACGTCCTGCAGCGTCAGCTTCGTGCCGCTGCCGACGGTGAGAGTGAGGTTGTCAAACCGGTCCGTGCCGGAATCCAGCCCGATCAGCGTCACGTCCAGCCCGCCCGCGATGGTGATCTCGCCGCTGGCGAGCCAGGGGATGAAGTAGGTGCCGGACTTCGTGACCCTGCCGCCGGAGACGAGGTTCTGGCGGTAGACGGCGGTGATGGTCATGTCGCGGCCGGTCGGGGTGAAGGCCGGCCAGGCGGCGGTATAGCCCGCGAGCTGCGGAAGCTCCGGCGCTTTCACGCTCCGGTCGCCCTTCCTGCCGGTCATCACGGCCACGGTCTCGCCGTTGGCGAGGAAGGTGACGGTGAAGCTTTCGGGCAGGTCCGCGTCCTGCGGCGCTTCCCTGGCCGTGTAGTCGGGGCAGGTCTCTGCGGTGGTCTTTTCGGAGACCTTGCCGCTCCGGCCGAGCTGCGGCAGACTGCCGCCCGCCGCCGTGCAGCCGCCCCAGATGAGGTTCTGCGCGTTGCCGACGATCGCGCCGGTCGCCGCGCGCGTCTGGGTGTTGGAAGACGAGACGGCGGCTTCGTTTTTGCTGGCGAGGATGGTCGTTTTGTTCCGGGCCGTGGTGTAGCCTGCGAGGCCGCCGGTATAGCGGTCCGCACCGCCCACCGCGCCGTAGTTGGCGCACTTCGTCATGACGCCCGCGAGCCGCCCGGCGATGCCGCCGGTGCCGTACGCACCGGCGCCGGAGCCGGTCACGGCGCCGAAGTTGGCGCAGCCGGTCAAGGTATCCGAGGCCGAATAGCACAGGCCCACGATGCCGCCCACGCCGGACTTGCCGCTGACAGAGCCGTAGCTGAAGCAGCTCTGCATCGCCGTGCCGTCACAGATGTAGGCGGCCACGCCGCCCGCGTGCGTCCCGGCGGCGGTCACGTCCACGTAGACGTTGATGTCTTCGATCTCGCAGCCCTTGGCGTAGGACACGAGCCCCGCCGCGTAGGATGTGCGGGCCTCGCCCGCGGCGCTGCCGCAGACGGTCAGATCCTCGATCCTCGCGTCCACGCAGCAGCCGAAGAGCGCCGCATAACTGCCGGTATTGTAGGCCTCCATGGCGAAGATCGTATGCCCCTGCCCGTCGAAGGTCCCGGAGAACGGCTTCTGCAGGCTGGGACCAATGGCCGTCCAGGTGCAGCTGCCGCTCGAGCCGTCGATGGAGGCGAGAGAAATGTCATTTCCGAGCCGGATGGTCACACCTGCAAAACTCACGCCCTGCTCGCTCACGAGCTTGGCCAGCCCCGCGAGCTGTCGGGCAGTGGTCAGCGTGTAGGCTGTTTCCTTGCCGGTGTACCAGCCGGTATCGGCGAAGGTGAGCCAGCTTTTGCGGCGCGTGGCCCGCACGGCCTCGATGACGACCGCGCCGTCGCCGGTGACGGTATAGGTCCCGTCGGCGTTCTTCTCCGCGCCCGAGACCGTGAACTGATAGCCCTCGCGGTATTCCAGCGCGCCGTCGGCGGGGATGGCATCGGCGTAGGAATGCGTCTGGAGCGTGATGACGCTGCCCTCGAGCACGGTATCGCCGGTGTGCAGCGCCTCGCACTCGACATATTCCATGCCGTCCGCCGTGAGCCGGTAGCCGGTCCGGGCGGCGGCAAGGTAGAACGCGTCGTATTCCGGCACGGTGATTGTGGCCGTCTTCAGCTTCTGGAAGACGGCGGCCAGCGCCGTATCGCCGGTCAGCGTGTAATATCCGCCGAGGATCGGCGCGCCGTTCGCCGTGAAGTAGGCCAGGCGGTAGCCCGCGTCGGGCTGCGCCGTGAGCGAGACGGACGTGCCGAAGGCGGCCTCGCCGGTCCGGCTGACAGTGAAGGTGCCGTTCGCGGCGGCAGTCTGCGTGATCTGGCAGACCTCGGTCCGGGGCTGGGTCTCAAACCACAAAACCGGGTAGCCGCCGTTTTTCCCGGCGGTGTCCTGGGTGAAGACCGCGCCGTTGGCGTTCAGCGCCGCGATCACGGTATCGGACTGCAGGGTCTTCTGATCCGCCGCGGTGACGCTGACGGAGATCTTGCGGCTGGTGCCCTTGTAGTAGCCGTTGGAGGCCGGATCGTCGTCGCAGCCGGTCAGGTACCAGCAGCCGGCCACGGTATAGCTGCCCGTGTCGTGGCCGCCGATGCCGCGGCCGTACTGCGCGCCGTTCGTATCGATGCGGCCCGCGTTATAGCAGTTGTAGACGTCCATGCCCTCGTTCGTGCCGAGGATGCCGCCCGCGGGGCAGGTATAGGTGGTGGAGATGGTGCCGGTATTATAGCAGCCGCGGATGGTGCCCGCGCCCCAGGCGGAGCCGCAGATGCCGCCGACGCCCTTGGAGTCGGTGTTGCGCACGTCGGCGCGGTTGCCGCAGTTTTCGATCACGACGCCGTTCGATGTCTCACCGACGCGGCCCACGATGCCGCCGACCATGCGGCGGCCGTAGATGGAGCCGGAGCCCAGCACGAGGTTGCGCACGGCGGGCTGCCAGCCGTTTTTAAATTCCGCCTCGGTCTTCTCCCCGTTCCCACCGTTCGCGTAGTCGGCATTGCCGCCGAGGAAGCCCACGACGCCGACGGCCATGCTGTACGGGAAGCCCTTGGCCGCGCAGCGGTCACAATAGAGATTGTAGATGGTATGGCCCTGGCCGTCGAGCACGCCGTTGAAGCGGGTGTCGAGCGTGAGGCAGTCGCCGGAGGCCTCCTGCGGCTTCATGGGGAATTTGCCGCCGATGGGCGTCCAGTTTGGGCCGGTCCAGCTGCCGTCGGCGGCTTTCCGGCCGCCCATGTCGAGATCGGCGGTCAGATAGATGGTCTTGTAGGCGAAGTCTACGCCGCCGGTGTAGACGGTATCGAACACATTGCCGCCGCCCGCGCCGACCAGCATGACGTTGTCGACCTTTTTGCTCACGAGATACGACCGGTCACCCACGATCGCCTTCGCCGCGGGATCCGCCATGCCGTTGACGAGCGCGGCCAGACCCGCGAGCTTCGCGGGCGTGTCGATGGTGTATTCCGTCTGCGCCGGGTCATACCAGGAAATGTCGACCGTGCCGTCCCACGCGGCCGCGGCCGCCCGCGCCTCAAGCGGCAGCAGGCACAGCAGCATCGCCGCACACAGCAGCACCGGCAGCAGCTTTTTCATTCCGCATCCCCCGTTTTCTGATTTTCCACAATATAATACGTGCCGGTCTCTTTGTCGTAATAGACCTTGCCCATCTCGGTCAGGTCGCCCTCGATCATCCCGGCGCTGCTCTGCGACTCGGTCAAATCGTCCTGCACGAAGGAGATGGCGGGGTCGGCGGGCGTGTCGGCCGTCTGTCCGGCCGAGGAAATGTCCACATTCCAGTTGATGATGAGCGCCAGCATGATGCCCACGGCCAAAACCAGCATGGCGTCGGCCAGATTGCTGATGGAGTCCATGGGGTTGACGGGCGCATCGTCGCTGCGGCTGCGCAGCGAACGGGCCGAGAGCCTTCTCATCGGGCCTCCCCCTTCTTCGTCAGCTCCAGCACCTCGGTGCAGAGCGCTTCCAGAACGGAGCCGTACTCCCGGTACCAGCGGCGGCGGATGGCGGAGACCACGATGGCCAGCGCCGCGGCCACAAGCCCCGCGATCGTCGTATCGAACGCGGTCAGCAGAGACGTCGAGAGCGTGTAGGTATCGCCCTGGCCCAGCGCGATGATGCCGGGGCCCAGCGGAATGAGCGTGCCGAGCAGGCCCAGCATCGGGGCCAGCCGCGCCAGCAGCTCGCTGAGCTTGACGATGCTGTCATACCGTTCCTGCTCGCGCTCGAGCAGCTCGATGGCGAGCGCCTCTCGCGTGGCGTCGGTAAAGTCCGGGTGGCGCAGCAGCTCGAGCAGGGCGTCCTTCTGCCGGCGGAGCAGGCCGCTTTCCTCCACGACGGCCTCCCGGTCGGACGCGGTGCGCAGCGTCTCCATGAGGGCGGGCAGCGCGAGCTTCAGATGGCGGCGCTCCGTGCAGGATTCGGAGATCAGCCAGCCCACGAGCGCGGCCGCGGCCAGCAAAAACAGAACGAGCAGCACGATGACCGGCACTTCCAGCGCCCCGGACACCGCGCGGAGAATATCGTGGATGCGGAATCCTTCGTCCGCGGTCTGCGTTACAGCAGCAAGCAGCATGTTTTTTCCCTCTTAATCGTGAATTTTATCGAAATTTATCGCAGTTTTTTATACCGGATCAGGCCGTAGCCGAAGCCGAGCAGCACGCTCAGCGCCAGCGCGGCCCAGACGGGCCCGGTCTTTGCCTCCTGCCTGTCCGGCAGGAGGAGCTGGACGCTGCCGTCCTGCATCCCCTCGCCCGCGGTCGTTCCGTTTTCCCCGGTCGAGACCGCGCCGCCCGCGAGCACATACACGCTCCGCGCGTCGACCGGCTCCGTGACCGGCGCGGCTTCCGTCTCGTCCGGCTGCAGCAGATCGAGCTGGCCGGTCCCGGCCTCGCCGCCGGGGGCCGTCCCCTCGCCTGCGGCGCTGCCCGTGCCGCTCGCGCCGCCGGAGCCGACGTGGACCTGCACGCTGACGCTCGACTCGCCGAAGGACGCGGTGATGACCGCGTCGCCCTCCGCATTCACATGGAGCCTGCCGTACTGGTCGACCGAGACGACCGCAGGGTCGCTCGACGTGTACTGCAGATGCTCCTGCACGTAGGCGGTCAGCGCGTCATCCTCCGCGTCGGCGGTCACATGCAGGGCATGGTCGCTGCCGACGACAAGATCCAGGTTGGACTCCTCGCTCGACAGCACCGGCGTGCCGGAAAACGTCACGAGAATTTTATAGACATACTTGGCCGCCGAGCTGGTCGCGGCTTCCTCCGGGCTGGCCTGGCCGAAGAAGAGGTGGAAGCGGCTGCCCGTGGAGAACAGGCTCTCGTCTGCGTAGCTCTCAAAGTCAAAGCCGGCGGCATCCCACTCGGTGTAATCCTCGAGCGCGAGCATCGGCTCGACCTGATACGCGCCGACCCACAGATCGTCGTCGCCGTCCCAGGCGTAGAGCTCGCCGGTCTCGGCGTCGCCCGCGAGGTTCGGGAAATAATAGCGCGGCTGGTCGAGCAGGGCGTATTTCGTGAACGAGCGGTAGGCGCCGACGGAATGGTCTTTGGTAAAAAAATCGATGGAGGCGATGGAATTGACGTCCACGCCCGCGTAGTCCAGCAGATCGCGGATGTAGAAGCCGCGGACGAAGGCCAGATAGGTCCGGCCGCTGCCGTTGCAGTAGGAATAATACTCCTCATGCGTGTCGAGCGCGCCGCCGTACCAGTCGTCAAGCTCCTGCCAGGAGAATTTCGCCTTTTCGACGTATTCGTCCTCGCTCCAGCCGAAATAGCCGATGCAGACTGAGATGGAGTCCGTGACCGCGTCGGCGAAGACCGGCAGCGCCAGCGCCGCGCACAGGATCATCAGCAGCGCGAGTCGGGTCAGCAGTTTTTTCATGGCGTATCCTTCAGCGTGGAGTTGGCGAGCATCTGCCGCGCTTCCTCCCCGCTCAGATCATAATCCCAGAATAATCGGAATATTTCCTGTGTTTTTTCCACCATATCATAGTCATAATACTGCGGATACAGCAGATTTCCCAGCCACCAGATGCCGAGCAGCATGTTGAGGCTCGGCGGGTTCGACAGCCAGTTGTAGGGCATGGACGGGATCTCGTAAAAGTCCCCCTCCTCGATCGCGCGCAGCGGCTGCCACGCCGCGTCGTCCGCGGCGGCGGCGTAGATGCTGCCCGCGGCGAAGAGGATCACGTCGGGGTCGAAGCGGTAGAGCTGCTCGAGATTGATGGGATTGCCGCCGCCCTTGTTGCTCACGTCCTCGACCACAGCCGCGTTTTCCAGGCCCATGAGGTCCAGGACCTGCGCCTGCGTCGAGCCCTTCGCATTCGTATTGAGGCCGGACGAGCCGGACGTATAGAGGACGGACAGGCGTTCGCTGTCCTGAATTTTCGCGGCGTTTTCCTCCGCCATCGAGACCGTCTGCTCCACGAACGCCGCCAGCTCCTCGCCCCGCTCGGCCTTTCCTTCCAGAATGCTGCCGAGCGTGCGGAAAGCCGCGGCCATATGCGGCAGGTCCGCCTCGATGAAGATGACCGGGATGCCGATCTGCCGCTGCAGCGCGTCAAGGTCGGCGGCCATGTTGTCCTTTTTGTCGCCAATGTCGATCACGACCTGCGCACCGGAGGAGAGGATGGACTCAAGATTGAGCGTCGACTTGCTGCCGTACATCTGGCCGGTCGTGGGGAGACCAATGAGGCGCGGGTTTAGGTATCTGTACTGGCTGGAGGACGGCGTGGCGTTGATCGTCGACATGTATTCCGGCGCGACGACCGCGAGGAACATCGACGCGACCGCGCCGCTGGGCGCGACGCGCGTCAAGGACGCCGGGACCCCGACCTTCCGTCCGAGCGAGTCAGTAAACAGGACCATCGGCTCCGCCGCCGTCTCCGACGGCTTCGCCGCGCAGCCGGAAAGCATCCCAACCAGCAGCGCCAGCGCCAGAAGGCAGGCGAAAAAGCGTTTTACAAGCATGGTTATTCTCCATAAAATATAACAATCTTTAAAAAAATTTCTACAGCTGCATTATATCAGCCGAAGCGTCAGATTGCAATGGATCGTTTTACAATTTCAAACGTTTTCTTTTGTGATTCGCCAATCCCGAACAGCGCAGCACACGAAAAGCCGCCGGGCAGGAGCCCGGCGGCTTTTCGTGTATGGCAGCGGCATCGGGGGGGTCATGGGATCTGTCAGAAAGGATGACCAGAGAAAGATGGAACGAACAACTTCCGCCGCGCCACACACCCGCTGTCCGTCTCAGCTGGTCTCAGGATACCAGAACCAGCGCGGAAGCGCAAGCGCTTCTTTCGGTATTGGAGGATTATTGTATCGTAATGTCGAATGTTTTGCATAGATGGCTATATCTCCGTAATGTCGAATAATCTTACAGATCAGCACGGCCCAAAGCCTCCCCTTCCAGGGGAGGTGGCTCGGCGAAGCCGAGACGGAGAGGTCGAGCCGGATTTGTGACAACCTCTCAGTCCGCCTCGCAGACAGCTCCCTACCCCTTTTGTCCCTTCGGGACATTTCCCCCTGATAGGGGGAAT